>ERZ1740059.1990-NODE-1990-length-10197-cov-3.676001_pt1 | contig 10197 bp, 9 predicted proteins | sample MGYA00581744_ERZ1740059 | MGnify/ENA primary metagenome ERZ1740059 (study PRJEB43018, sample SAMN04849738) | marine metagenome | isolation source: floating plastic debris | place: Pacific Ocean | collected 2008-08-28 | study: EMG produced TPA metagenomics... | reverse complement strand
ACCCGTGAGCCATCCTGTACTCTAAATTCGTCACTCTGCACTGATAAATTACCGGCCGAACCTTGCCCAGTAGAACGTGCCGATAGCTCACTATCTCCGTCTAGGGTAACCGTTTCAGCATTGGTGATAAAAATACTGCCCGCATCACCTTCACTAGATGTGCTAGCCGAAATAGAACTATTGTCTAGTGAAATACTTGCCGCATTTAGTCGGATATTGCTAGCGTCTCTCTCGCCACGAGTTTCACTAGTAATCGAGCTTCTGGTCGTTAGAGAGATATCATTTCGTGCTTCAATAACTAACGGATTTGAGGGTTCCGAATCAACAGCATTGTCAGCAGTTAATGTAGATATAATAGAACCGTCACTCAAAGACAGTGAATTGGTTTGAATCTGAATTTCACCTGGCTTACCAGTAGCTTCCAAAGATGTTTGTTGGGTGAGTGACGCAGCACTGTCAAGGCTACTTCTTCCCTGGAGAGTAATGGTCTCAGCGTTTAGAAATATGCTTCCTGCATCTCCTCTATTGTTTGTAGATACTGAGAGAATAGAAACTTCGTCTAGCGATAGCGAGCTAGCCGTAATCTCAATATTACCACCCTCTCCGAAACCAATAGTCGTACTAGAAATAGTGCTTTCTTGAAGTTCAACAGAGTTACTTGCCCTTATGGACACGTTACCTGCCTCTTCTGTCCCAAAAGTATTGCTATCGATACTGCTGCCGATTATGGAGATAGTATCAGCAGCAATGACGACGTCCCCAGCGCTATTGTCACTATTAGAGCGGCTTGATACATTTAGTCTAGAATCCCTAATAGAAATATCTGACAACAGCGCATCGTCTTCGTAGCTTAAACTCAAACTATCGTTGTTAGTATTTAGCTCCACCCTACCTGGACCGCTCAGCCCTCCCAATTCAATTCGCCCGCCAGGAGCTTGAACTGTTGTAGGATCGCTTTCAGGATCCAAAGGATTAGCTACTTCTAACGTTACCTCTCCACCTATTAGGAGTAAACTCTTGTTTTCTCTCATCACCAACCCACCAAGTGCCGCGGGCCGGACAAGGTTGGTAGCAGTAGACTGACTCACAATAGCCTGAGGAGCAGCTTGTCCAAATAGAAATGCGGAGGGGTCAATCGTGAGTAATGTCAGGTCGCTGGCCGTATCAATTGTGCTGAATTGTCCTTGATCAGAAAACTCGATCGCTTCAGCCGTTGTAGCGACAAATGATCCCCCTATGTCTATTCCCCCGTTCGGGCCAAATAGAATCCCATTGGGATTCATCAAAAACAGATTGGAATCACTGGTAGCACGAATAAATCCATCGATTGTAGAGCCATTTTCTCCAGTAACTCGAACTAGAACATTACGAATAGACGGAGCTTGCTCAAATGTAACGCTACCCTCGGTTGGTATTGAGAATTGTTCAAAACTGTGAAACACATTGGTAGTCGTGGTATTTGTCTGGCCACTTGTTACTATTGAACATGTAGTTGCACACGGACCAGGAGCCGGGGCTATGATGGTATCGGTTGTGCCATCGGGAATCACTTGGCCCCAAGCAACTTCAGGCAATAGCAAATTGCAACTGCATGCAGCTATCCATGCCCCTAAGAAATACCGACTGTCTAACACGGTTATGCCTCAACTAATGTCGAATATTATCCCTACTAGGATACATGCAGACACGACCATAGTTGCTCTCTGAGGCACTAAATGCCAGGTATGTGAGTCAAGTGCGTCAGGAGAGAGGCTTACCCATCACATTCAGACGGCAATATTTTTTGGGAGATACGATAAGTTCTGAATGCATGGCCTGAGGCCGACATTATTAGTAACAAGTCTTCTCTGAGACTTGTTACTAACACGTGACTACACAGCTAGAATACGGTGTACTTTACAAAGAATGTGCCGTAACCACAAGCAACAGTACATTGTTGATTTGTTACCGGTGTCTCATTGATACCTGCTGGACTTGAATCTATATGTTCGCCATCCATATAGAGATTAATATTGCCAGCCCCATTAAAGGGTATCCAAGTGCCGGCTGGGAAAGCGATCCAAGTGCTATGCTGCGGAATCGTGATGGTATGAATAGGAGAATGCTGAAAACGAAACTGTGCCACTGTATTGTTGGGAAAACCTGACCCATTAGCCCTAACCATGTTGAGTTTAATATGAGGCATTGCGCTTACTTTCCTGAGTTGAGATGAGTATTATCGGGAGCTAAAACTGGAGCAAAGAGAAGCGTTATCTCCAAAAGCACTGAAGCAGTCTCAGCGGCTTTTTGGGGTTTAATACATCTCTCTGTGACGATGTCTTAACTGCATCATGCCTCTATTAATACTTCCGTGCAAAGTACCCTCTGGGGTACTTTTTATACATTGCGTTTACTATCTTTCAAAAGGTATCACAGACACCAAAATCATTGCACACACAAAGAATTTTCAAAGGCTACATCAGCCTCCCTCTATGACTTCAACCTTACCTGATAAGTTAGCTTACAAAGACAGCTTCTATCATCAAAACCCTATTCTGCGTAAGTATTCTTCATGTGCTTTTTGATAGTCTTGAGAGCAATGTCACAGCGATTTCTTGATAGGGATACCCGATGCGATGAAACACCCAAACGTCAGATTCTATTAGGCTCACTCGTGACGATTGGATGACTCCACACACTTAAAGCTGGCAGACAGGTATCGACAGAGACCTTTATTCGCCCATGCGCCGCGGACCAACCCAGATGACGGCCCCTGTGATAAGCGGAATCAGAGCAAACACTCCACCAAACAGCAGGGGATATGTTTTAGCCGCAGGAACCATCAAAACTGTGGCAAAAACAAGACCGCAGTACAGCAACGCGGCAAAGGGAATGGCGCAGATAATGATCAACATCAAACGCTCATTGGATTCTATGGGTGGCATTGAGAAACCGCATATAACAGCACTCTAGTGTAGCGAATGTAGCGATCAGTCGGAGCTAGTCTAGGCCCTGAATTGGTGATAAATCAGCATTATTCTGTTCAATACTTCGAAAAACCTTGAGTGTTTTTTGACAGTATGCACTGGCTGAAGAAAAGCTTCTCTAAAACTGTTGCCTCTAAAATAGTTTAAAGACAACAGTTTTTCCTAAGACCATTGGTCAAACTGAGGAACTCTCTGCCAAGGGAAAAAGATCAATGTATCCTCTCTCTTGCTGTGCCAGTGAAGCCACTGATTGTATTTAGTCCGATCTCTTCAGGGGTAAGTAGTGGAGTTGATGCACCAATGCAGCTACAGGGTGCCTGTAGGAAAACTGAATCGGAGTTAGGCGGAGTTCCCAATGAGGTTCCTCATTTAGGAAAACTTATGGACAGTTGGGTCAAAAAGCTTCTTTGATAAAGGTTTGATGAAATCAGTCAAAATGCTCAGTACTCTTTCTAGTAGTTCGCTAGTTTAGGGTTAATTTTGTTCATTAGTTCTTCTAATGCCCTATGTCTTCACTGCAATCTGTACCGGCTGCTCAACCATCAAAAAAGAAGAAGAGTAAAGCCAAAGCAATTACAAGGCTGACCTTAGTTGCACTCTTAGCGGCAGGCACCTGGGTAGCTTTATTTACCGCTGATATGGTTACCTTAAGGGGTATCCCCTACTCAGTGCTTAATAAAGTACTGCGAGACAAAGATTCTCGGGCTGCTTTGTTGGCAAGAAACTCAAAAGCCTTGCACGATCGGATGAATATGATCGGTGTTGAGTATGACATTAAGAGATACTACAGCGATCGCATTGAAGATCCGGTCGAACTAGACCAGCATATTCACCAAGTTTTCTACAATCTTACCGGTTATGTAGGTGAAAACTATGTAGTTGTTAGGGGGAAGCTTGTACCTAAAAGTTATGACCTGGTAGAGGATTTGTACTGGTGTCCCGAATGTTAGAGATTGTTTGACAATAAAAATATCTAAAGTACTTCATGTATTCACTACGGTCCGTCCAAAAGCGTCAAAAGTCTAATCAGACTATGGGCAAGGTGCTTCTTGGGGGGGCCGTAGGCATCATGGTGGCCATGGGCTCATGGGCTGTGCTGTTTACCACTGGGGGAATTACATTGGGCAGTGTTCCCTATGCAGTGCTAATGAAAGTTTGGCAGAATACAGAGGCTCGCTCAGCCCAGTTAAGTGTGAATGAAACTGACTTGCACAACCTGATGGGGAATCTCGGAATAGAATACGATATTAAAGAGTACTATCGCGATCGCATCCAAGACCCAGTTAAGTTAGACCAACACATTCATCAAATTCTCTTTGACCGTACAGGCTATGTAGGTGAAGCCTATACAGTCAAGGGGCGCACACTAGTATTAAAAGACCGCAGCAAGATTCAAGAACTCAGAAACTGCCCAAACTGTTAGAGCTGCGCTGTTAAATGCCATCAAATATGGGGGAGCTCAACGTCTTAGGAGCTTCGCCTTTAGCCGATCAATCAATAATCTCGCTTCCGGAATACCGAAAGCCAACACTGCGATCGCAAACACTCCGAGGCTCACAGCTCCAGCCATACACAAGACAATCAAATTAATCACAAAGCCCTCATTCCCCAACCAGGTTTCTAGTCCCAGGCGACTGGCCCAAGCGGCTAACCCCGACAACCCGCTGCTCAATATTAGCAACACCAGTGGTTTTGCCCAGTCTAGCCAGGGTAACCCATTGATTTTGCGAGCTAGCAACACCAGCAGGGCCACCATGGAAACAAAATTGACGCCGACGGTAGCTAACACTAAGCCAGGGGCACCGTATCGACTAATCAGCAAAAAATCCAACAGGGCATTAAGGCCAATATTAAACAGACTAATGCGAAAGGGCGTATCCCCATCACCCAGCGCATAAAAAACGCGTACTAAGACATCTCGCCCTAGATAGACAAACATACCAACACCATAGGCCACCAATACCGAGGTGACTAATTGTGAGGCATCCTTATTAAAAGCTCCTCGCTCATACACAACCCGTACCATTGGGAGGGCCAGGGTGATAAATATCGCGCTTAAGGGCAGCATGGTCAATGCGGTCAGCAGCAGTCCCTGACGAATTCGCTGTTTAAGCTCATTCCAATGAATCGGGTCGGCTAAGCGAGCAAAAATAGGTAGAAAGGGAACCAAAATTACATTGGAAATAATCCCTAGCGGAGTTTGTACCAGCAGATTTGCGTAGTCTAGAGCCGCAATCGTACCGGGGATAGCCGCAGCAAAAAACAGGTCCACCTGCACATTGATCTGCATCATGCCCGATGAAAATGTAGCCGGTCCCAGCACGTTGAGCACATCTTTGACCGCTGGATCGTGGGTGTTAAACCTGAGCCGCAGTCGTCCTAACCCCTGCCGCCATAGCACCGGCACCTGTACCAACCACTGTAAAACAGCACCAGCTAGGGTACCTATGGCCAACGCAGCCCCGCCCACAAGCGCATAGCGAGGCTCAGTCAGTTTGTCACCTAGGGTCAAAAACACCACCCCCAAGGACACAATCACCGCACTACTAGAAAACAGCGGACTAATGGAGGGAAGCCAGTAATGGTCAGCGGCATTGAGTGTGCCAAACCCAATTCCAATCAGTCCGGCAAACATGGCCATGGGAGCCATGATACGCAGCTGCAAAATAGCAATATCACGGGTAACAGCACCAGCTGCGGTATTTTCGCTTAGACGATTGCCCAAAACCCCAATAATCGACGGAGCAAAGAAAACAATGGCCAGAGTGACCAACAGCAGGCCTATCCCCACCAATGTAGTAATGGTTTCTACTAGGGGCGCAATCTCGTCTTTTTTACGGTTGGCCACTCCCCGTACAATGGCACTGTGAAAAGGCCCATTGATACCTCCTAGCAGCACCAACAAGAAACCGGGAATAGCATAGGCTAGACCATAAGCATCGGCAACTGGACCAACAGCAAACGTGGCTGCAATGGCCTGGGTGCGCACAAGACCAAAAACTTTACTGATTAAAGTTGCGATCGCAACGATGCCAGCGATGCCAGCTAAAGAACGTTTGGTCACTGCATCCTCAACACTAAATACTCAACTATGGCCTGTATGGCATGTTGTGGAGCCAATCACAAACCAACAAATCATACTCATTACAGGAGAATACACCTTAAACCAAAACAACACCACCTTACTCTTTAGTCAGTCTCTTTCGTTAGTCAGCCGCTTTAGGCAGTCCGCGTTTAGCAGTTTTACAGACACTACAGACAAGCACGTTTCGCAAAACTTGTTTAAGCTCTGGTCTAGACATGGTCTAGATAATGTTTTAACGCTGCTAATTGTTAGCCATTACCCCGTATCCCCATGACTCCAACCCAGGTATATCGCTTTCCCCCCCTACTAGAAGGCATTCTAATCAAACGCTATAAGCGATTTATGGCCGACATCGAACTTGCCTCAGGTGACATTATCACAGCCCATTGTCCCAATACAGGCCCCATGACCGGTGTATGCCATATCAATGGGCGGGTAATGGTCTCCCAAAGCAATAATCCCAAACGGAAACTTGCCTATACCTGGGAGTTAGCGGAGGTCAATGACAATGGACCAACGTGGGTTGGTGTAAATACGGCCTTACCTAATCGTGTCATCCAAGCGGCTCTTACTGAGCATATTTTTGAGCAGCTAGGCCCCTATGACACCATCAAACGAGAAGTCCCCTATGGGACAAAAAGCCGGATTGATTTTTTGCTCACGACCGATAAACGCCCTATATACATAGAGGTCAAAAATTACACCTGGGCTCAAGGGCGTCTGTGTCTATTTCCAGACACAGTTACCACCAGGGGACAAAAACACCTGCGGGAGATGACGGCACTGCTACCTGACGCCCGTGCCGTAATGCTGTATTTCATCAACCGAGGAGACTGCGATCAGTTTGCCCCTGGGGATAACGCTGACCCTGACTACGGTCAGCTGCTCAGGAGCGCTATTGCCGCTGGCATTGAAGTACTACCCTGCCGATTTGAGATCTCTCCAACCAGTATTAACTACATTGGGCAAGCGAAACTGATGGTGTAGTTCAAGACACATAGAGGCATCTAGATACACCAAAATATAGTGCATAAAAACTAGGGCCTCGTCAACTCACAGGTTCCATGTGTGCTTTTATACGGAGCTTTTGTAGAAGCTAGTACTTTCTCCTCAAACAATTGATTCTTATTTTGCGCGCCGTTTTTTCCCATAATATCCACACACTTTCCACAGGTATGAGGAGGTTTTCCACAAGTTTTCCACAGCTGAGCACGAAGGATAGCGCCAGGTTCCTATTCTGGGGATAGTATTGCTTCTCTGATAACGCTGAGAAAAGGCCTACCAAACATTAACTGATGTAAAAAAATAAAAGCCAAACCCCTAGTTTTTCGTTGATGCAGTTTTCTCAATCATGGGATGTCTGGTCGTATTGGCATTGACAACACCTCACTCCGTCAGCAAAATTATTTGGCCACTTCCAGGTTGCCCGGTTCTAACGACCTTCAAATTCCTAGAACGGGCTTATTTACCTATTGAGGTTTTTCCATCCATGAAAATCACCGTTAATATCCTGGCCGAGATTCCTGAGGAACTCCATGAGTCCCTCAAAGGGTATTTAGAAAATCATCCTACTTGGGACCAAGATCGGGTGTTTTCAGCAGCGCTGTCGTTGTTTCTTCTACAAAATGGTGACAACAATCGTCAAACCTCCAGGGTTTATTTAGACACCCTGTTTAACTGCGCAACCTAGCCTGTTTCTTAAACAAATGGACAGCCCCATCCCCTGCTCTGGCAAACATCTTAAAAAGGATATTTCCTAGATCAGGAGATATTTCAGATGCTGCCGCCTATAAAATCGATTTCACTCGATATAGGTGATGATAGTTAAGGTTTTAGCCACCGCAGATGGTGTTGATTATGGGTATAGAGCTATAAGTTCCAAAAACTAAAAATCAAAGGTATTAGACTATATATTCAACCCTAAAGTCTTCTCTCGATTGTGATTTTAGAAGCCTAAAGCTTTTAAGTCCCTTACGGTCTAGGAAGCTTGGGTATATTAGTATCATGCAATAGTTTATAGCCCTATCCATGGCTGAGCCCTCTGCCCATCCCAAAACACGTTCCCCCATTAGTCAGGCTGCTAAAGAATTACAGAACGTTTTTCAGCAAATTACTGACCAGAGCTGTCCTCATCACTACAATTTCCACATGCATACCCATTGCTCTGATGGGAAACTTAGTCCTGGCCAGCTGATGGAGCAAGCTATTACCCTAAGATTAAAAGGCTTTGCAATTACGGATCATCATACGCTTAGAGGGTACCAGCAGGCCTGCCACTGGTTAGAAAATTGGCGTTGGAAACATCCGTCGAGCTGGTCGACAAGTCAGGCTAAGTTGAAACTGCCAAGGCTTTGGCGGGGGGTTGAGATTACCTCTAGTTTGCTAGATGTGGATGTTCACATTCTGGGCTACGCCTTTAATCCAGAGCACGAAGACATTACATATTATTTGCAAGGTAGTGCTCCATGTGGAGAAAAGCGACAGGCAAAATGGGTAATCCAAGCAATTCAAGCGGCTGGAGGAGTTGCAATTTTAGCCCACCCAGTACGTTATCGTCGCTCCCCCGAAGAGTTAATTCCAGCAGCGGCAGCTCTTGGCATAGATGGTGTAGAAACTTACTATGCCTATGACCATCCGACCGAATGGCGTCCAACACCTATCAAGACCGAACGTGTTCAAGAGCTGGCCAATGCCCACAATTTGCTCAACACCTGTGGAACGGATAGCCACGGAATGACCTTGACCCGTCGCGTGTGATTGACGATTATCTCTAGTCACGTCCTTGGTTACTCCTCAGAGGAATCCGAGTCTTCAGAAGAATTAGATTGTGAGGACTGTGCAGCTTCTAAAACGTCTTGACTGTTTTTGCAATTTTCAGCATCATAGTCAACCGGAAACTCAAAGACATAGGGAACAGCTGTTTCTGTCTCTGGAAATTCACTATTAATTAATTCTTTAAGGGCATCTTGATTGTTGGCTAACCCCTCCAAGACCGCTTGGTTAAGAGCTGTATACCCCGTACTGAGGAGAACAGTGGGTTCGCTGGAGGTGCCATCGGGAGCAATCAAGATGCCAACTTTTCCGGCACTGGGTGGATTTTCAACACACAAACTTAAACCAGAAGCGATCGGGTCTAAGGCTTGGATATTAGCTGTCTCTAAGGTTTCTGAACTGTCGCTGCCGGTTGCCTCGGTCAGCCACTCGGCGTATCTTACATCTACGGCGTCTTCATCGGTATCGGTCGCATCGTACTTAAATTTAGCCTGCAGTCTTTCCAAACGAGTTAGGGGAGTTCCCGTCTCAGAGTTGACAGCTACATCTGAAACCTCATCTTCGGACACTGTTGTTAAATCAGATGGCTGCTCAGGTAGTGCAGACAGTCCCTCAGCCTGTTCAGCCGTAGCAGCTTGCTCTAGAGCCAGTTCTCTCGCGAGAGTATCTGCTCCTGTGTCTATTTCAGATGCATTATCTGGAGGTGGGTTGGGGATATCGTCGATGCTCGCCGTTCGCCTATCGCTGCTTTGGGACCTAGACGGTGTATCGATAATTGATAGATTAGGCCTTGGAATATATGGATTGCGAAAAGGACGATTGCGACGCAACTGACTAGACGAACTAAAGGATGGAAATGATGGTGTGGTTATGCGGTTGCTGCTAGAACGGTTAAAAATATTAGAACGGTTTAACGCGCTTGCATCAGGCAGTTTGTTAATTGAGGAGCGCGAACTGATATCGGGAATCTTTGGTAGCTGTGGAGGATTGAAATCTGGCAGCCGACCCTGTTCCGCAGGGGATAGGGTGACAAGCGGTACGGTACGGGGTTCCCCTGGAACATCTGATTCATCAAAAGCAGCGAAAGACGCAGAGGAAAATCGAGGAATAGCAGTAAATAATACTGCGTGAAAGCTTAAAGACGCAATGGCGGCTACCCCATACGGGCTGATCAAAATCTCCTTGAGTTTTCGTAGGGGCTTGTTTGCGAGGGTTGGGCGCTGGGGAGATGGCTCGGGGGAATTAGACATAGCACGTCGAAAGCAGTATTTTTAAGTGCACGAAGACACTAGGGAAATCAGTAAAGAAAAACAAACAGTGAATCTAAGGCTCTATCCTCACATTAGGATAGACAACCTGGGAGCAAAATCGTTG
>ERZ1740059.1988-NODE-1988-length-10201-cov-55.859846_pt1 | contig 10201 bp, 4 predicted proteins | sample MGYA00581744_ERZ1740059 | MGnify/ENA primary metagenome ERZ1740059 (study PRJEB43018, sample SAMN04849738) | marine metagenome | isolation source: floating plastic debris | place: Pacific Ocean | collected 2008-08-28 | study: EMG produced TPA metagenomics... | reverse complement strand
GTGACGGTATGGGATTCAACAGAGGTAAAAGGCCGTCACTATATAGTGACAAGCATGGGGGCGTAAAGGTTTTAAGTGCGCTCATTAGAAAAACCCTGGAGCTACGCTTGGTAACTAAAAAATCTACATGTTTGTTGAATGATAGCTTATTATTGATAAATACTCCAACAAATTTTGTGTAAGCATTAGGGGACAATGATAAATCATCAATAACTATTATCTTGTTCATAATTCAACTTATAGCGATGTAATGTTAATTATCATTGCGACGTTTTAGAAATTGTGTCAACACTTTAGAGAACATGCACAACAACTTCATAGTTTCTGCACTGCGCGGGTATCAAGTGAGATATTCAGTGTTACTGACCTCGTTCCTTAGACAAACAATTTTTATTAGGAAGAAATTACTTCGAACACGCAAGATACTGTGTTACTACTATTGATAACAAGATACAATAATGGCAAACAGCTTTGATTTCTGTTATTGTTATGAACACCAACCTTAGCTTTAGCTGAAACTGATGGTTTAGTGAGACGTAACTCATACAGCACCGCTACCAATAATATTTGTCAGAATTGGTATACAATAGCATTTAATCTGAACATTAGGCTGGTACCTAGGTGCGCACAATTGATGTTATGGATCGGTTTCCGATGGGTTAAGTGCCAGAAAAATAGATATGGTTGTAAACGCATTCAATTTAAACAATAACGTGCTGAAAAAATATGTTGTGACATAGCCTATGCATCTGGTCAGTTTGTCAAAGCACAAAGTCAGATGTGTTCACTTGACAATTCTCTTCTGACATTGGTGGGGTATCGATTCTTTCATGCTAATCTATCGTGAGGATTGCTCTCATCAAATTGAGGTTACCACGTAGATTTCTGTATTTAAGGCATAAGATTTTCTTCATATGTTAAAGCTCTGTCTGTGGTAATTTGCCAGGAGTCATCCCCTCAATATGAACTGGTTTTGGACATTTCTTGACTCATAACCCAGATATTACCGTTGACACTCTAGTGGTATTTTCTTCCGGCTCTTATCAAAGCTGAATAGCTGATCCCCATACTGTAGTCTCATCAAAGTCAAAATCAAGCTTGTTTTAAAATTCTGACCCCTCTTGTGACTTTTTGGTAAACTCAATTACGTAATTGTCCACGTCTTTATTTAGGTAATGATACATGGTAGTTTTGCATCATTTTCGGGGAATTATTTGTCTACTTATATGGTATAAATCTTCGCAATAATTACGAACTATAATGTAAAATTTTTACGTAATCTTCATTGATAAACTTCCCAGCTTTTTCAGTTGCGTTTTTACAGACACAATTATGGAACAATTACGGAATAATTGCTTGATGAAATTACGTTACACTTTTACCAAAAAAATTCCATTTAGGGAATCCAATTCCCTAAATATTTTAGGAATTACTGGGTAAGTACGGTTACGGAATCAGATTATCAGTCGGTTACGTAATATTTACATATACGTAATTCACGTGCCCAGTGGGTTACTGCTGTATATAAAATCAATGTAAAGAGACTTCGAGTTAGACCACATCATGGTTATTATTGCAGTTGTGTATTTACATAAGAAGATCTTTACCTCACTACTTTATTAGGAAGAGAGTTTTGTTATTAAGGATGGCTAAATTTATGTGCTTTTTCAACTCTACTGTTACAGTATGTGTTGTGTTTGTCTATTTTCCTGGTATCTTGACATCATGAATTTTCACAATAAATTGTCTCCAAACCCAGTCAGCTTTTGGCTAAAACTACAAGCGATTTTGCTACAACAATGATACTTGGAAAAATAACAAATCATGTTGTGGGAAAAACACAAACCTTGAATTCAGCTAAATTACTCGCGAAACGCTTATCAGGCACCCAGCGTACACATTACTTAGAAGTCTTGTTCATTATCTTACTGCAAATGACCTCGATTTCAGTAAAATATAAATCAGTAAGGGCTATACTGAACGACCTTGGCAATTATTATCTCGGCAGACAACGTAGACATCAGCATATAACAAAACGTGGCAAAACTAAGCTTCCACTAAATCAGGAGCTATCTGTTTCCATTTTCAAGGTTAATGCCTAGCTAACTTTGCAACATCCTAGTGTCGCATGCTTCCAACAATGTATCTCATGCGACACTGAGGCCAATTTAAATAGCATTGTTGTGGAAACCCTTTGGCCGGATGTAATTAGGCTTATCCCCCTTGCAATAGCGAAGCCCCAGGCCAGCATGCAATGCTGATGTACATAGTACAGCATACACACTAATAAACAGAGTTTAGTGCACATAGTTGGGTGTATCCTACCATTGAGTAAATACTCTTCACTGAATATGTAGCAACCAGGCAACTTTCAAACTGCAGAAAGATAACTCTCGATATAGCTAGGGCTTTGTTGTTGTCTTAGTTGCTCTCATACTTCTTAATATTGTCGCTGATGCTTAAAGTAAATGCTATATTCAACTTGCCACATTCACCGAAGCGCAAGTGCATTGTCTTACTCACATTGACGTTATTCACAGTAATAATAATAATCATGATGAACCACACTTCTAGTGCATGCTGGGTGCTTGATAAGCGTAGTCTGAAGTCATTAGCTCCAGAAAACTTGGAAAAGCAGCGAATAACAGCTTGGGGGGAAATCTAGCTACAGGCTGAGTGGAAAAACACTTACCAAGCACCCAGCATGCACTTAACAGATCACTTTGAAGTTATATACTATATACCGCTGCAGACAACATCAATGTGTTGAGAGCATTATTCATGCAACATCATGGTTGTTTTTTTCTGAAGCGTATTGACAATAAAGGATCCCCAACCACTGATGTCATAAGAGAGTTGTCACGGAATAGAATCATACTTTGTGCGATAATAACTTGTGTTTCGCTGTACCTAAACTTCCCTCAGAGCATGTTGTTGTAAAAAGTAATTATAGGCATATCTACTGTTCTAATGCCTAGGAAGTACCGTTCTAACAATTTTCTACTGCGGTATATACCACAGATTGATTTATCCTTATAAAGGAACAAAGTCTATCCTCAGAATGGAACGGTGTTCACACATTCGCTATGCTCAGAATAGATTCACAATTCACCATTCTAAGAATCGACTCACAAAATAACAGTGTATTCACATGCTTGCATTGCTTTGTTTCAGTGGTACTCTTATACAGTGAAAAACGGGAGCCTGGCTCCCCTTGGACAAAACAATATTCAGAAGTGGAGCTAAGCTTCACTTCAATTACTGTAACAACAGCAGGAATCTGTCTGCAGTAGGATTGTTATAGATATCTAGATCATACAAAAAAGGCTTCACCAAAATCCCTCATAACTGCCAAGGATAACCCTCAGCTAAAATAATTTTTTTTCTATTTCTCGACATGCAACTTTCCGTTAAATATATTCATGTAAGCTGAGGAGTGTTGCATACGCAATGAGCAATGAATAATTCTCATCCACTCCCTTTTAGCTTCATTCTCTCAAATACCAATCTCTGATGAAGCTGGACCTAACTCCCACTTCAATGTCTTTCACTTCCGTTATTCAAATCATATCGTATATTTACGTGGCCATTGCATGGAGCCGGCTTCAAGATCAAAGTTAACTATCAAATCACCGGAATATGAGTTGAAAGCAACAAACGATCGAAGTACGAGATGAGAGAATAGGAGAACTGTAACAAAAGTGAGAAAACGCTGTCAATGGTTATCAATCTACGTTGAATCAAATCACCTAAATCTACACTTACTCTTTATAAAGTTACGGGGCCTCTGATGTTTTAAGATCTTATAAGCATAAATGGCAGTGAAATAGCTTGCAAGCTGTGGTAAAAGAAGGAGGTTTAGCGATCTTGCCAGATCCTGAGTAGACACAAGATGTCTTGGAACAGATTGAAAATTTGCAATCAATCGGAATGCCCGTTTTTGCAGCAGATATAATGGATTAGTTATGTAAAGTGGGGTCATTCCATAATAGATATGGATACCATATATGAAGTGACAGAACAGAAAATGATGGTAGAACATGATAGCTGCCTTTCTGCTAATACAAAATCGACATTGCTGTAGCAAAGCAACATTTGACCGTATTCTATCACATAAATTAGACACATGATCATTCCATGACAAAGTGTCACATATAGTATAACCCAAAAGTCTGGATTTGCTACGCCTTTCAAGTACAGTACCATCAATAGAAATGCTGAACCTGGTGTCTTCTGAGGCATTACATAGCAGATAGTGGGATTTGGATGTGTTGATAACCATTTTGTTTAGTCTACACCAATTATTTATCATTTCAAGATCATTATTACAAGACCTCTCTAAAAAATAAATGTTGTGACTTCTAGCAACATAAGTGGTATCATCCGCATGATAAGTGGTGCTCACATCTATACCTTTATAAAACACATCGGATATTTTCTTGTAAATTTTTATGATATGTTACTAAACAGTTCCTAGTAAAAATGTATGTCTACAGGTTTGTTTTTCCATGTGTTCAAAATGAAATGGGCCAAAAATGGCATTTTTAACATTGTAACACATGAGGTACCTTACACAATTGGTGTGTGAAACTTCTGAACAGGTCACTTTTGATTTTTCTTCTGTGCAGTTTTTCGGCACTAGGGTGTATATTCTGGATTATCTAACTGCCAAGTTTTACCCCATGCCATGCCTGTCATGGGGGATAACCTCATCAGAAATAGTCCGAAGTGGACCACTTTTTCACCAAATTCCAAAAATTCTATGCATGTGACACGGTTGCAGCAAGCAACAGCTATTTACTTTACCCCTTGAGGAGGGTTTGATTGTAGCATTTTTGTCTACAATATTTATGTAAAATTTCATGGCTGATTATGTGAACTAATGCTTGCATTGCATGGATATTGAGTGTAATATATCTCACCAAAATACAATATCAATGAAACCATAACTGTTATTTGATTGCCAGCATAGCCCTTAAGAGGTGTTAGTTCAATGATTGCGATTTCGTGTTATGTTGCAGTGTCATACCAAAGCTGCATAGTTCTGCTGTCGATGCTTCCTAACCATCGAATAGCTTTTACCACTACCTCTAGATTCACTCAACTAAAAAAACAGGTAAACCAGAGCTATGCTTGGCTATGTCACAGCTTGGGATCCACAGGATGTCCCAAACCATTTTCTAGATTGGTCAAACAGCGAATGCTCAGATTAGCCTATAATTAGACCAGGGAGGCAACTGAATGGGTTGGAACTCAATTGTTTTCAACATTCTAGATTCTGCGTTGCTACTACGCCTCACAATCATAACTTATTATGAATGCAACAAGGTCATTGTTTTGTGACCTCTGTTAAGCCTCCTTCAAAAATGTACCATTACTGGATGGATTAAGGTGTCCATTATACAATGGTGAAATATATAATATTAGATTTCCTGCACACTACATCAGGTCAACTTCTATTGGTGCTGATGCTGCTAGGAACGAGCTAGGAATGTTGGGTTAGTCTCTATACTGAAAAAAGCAGGTCGGTCATCTTCTTGTATATTCTATCATTATTACGATTGGTCAGCGTAGTCAAGGTTACCGCCTCAGTTGTTTCTGGTGCTTGATTTGAGGTCATTTCATTGATAGGTTTCTCAAATCTCATTGTTATAGTCTGAAAGCGTTCATTAGTAAGATAGAATTAACAATCAAGCGGGACTTAGGTGTAAAGTGAAGTTTGATGGTAATTCTAATAATTTAATGGAGTCTGAAGATTATAAAAACTTCTCACCGCTTGCACGTATCCCTCCCGTTTTCACATATGCTTCCCTTTTGCATTCCATGGCCTTTTGTCTCAATTGTGAATGCCATTCAGTGTTATAAGGCTAGCATACTTTCATTAGTATCCTCTTCAGCTTTCATTAGACAAATAGATCTATCATAAAACATCACCTCACAGGTGAGTCTTGTTTGATATTTAATTATAGTTTATTATATACATCCATCCCCATTGATTGCAAATCTACCATTGGGCACAGGTATGGGCTTTTGATATTGTGTGCATCTGGTCATTAAACCCAAAGCTTAAAGTTTTGGGTGTTAATGTATTTAAGGACATGATTTCTCTTCAACTTGCAGTGGTGTAAGTGGGTATGCAAAGTTCACAGGTGTCAGCTTTTTTCGGGCCTGCTCCTACCAAATGCAGTTTCCACTCAAGACAACTTGGATGACAATATCAGCGTGCTTTGGTCGTGTTATTAGTGTTCTCACATTAGATTTTATGTGCAATTATTCAATATGAAATTAATTGACTTTAAAGCTCATGTTCATGTAACTATAGTTATTTCAAACACTCAATACAATTTGTCACATATGAGAAGCATTGTATTTTTTACAGAAAATTATGTTGTTTTCTACAAAACACTTCACATAGCGCACTAAAAATAAATGTATCGAAACAAGACAATATTCATGTTCCTGACTCAAAAGTCACAAACTACATATTTTTCATCTTAGGTGCCAAATTTTCTTCAGATACTGGATAAACAACAATACGAATCTTTGGATGATGGGTTGTCCCCATACTACCTCGAACGCAAACCACGTCATCACATTTTGTAACATCACGGGTATAGTAATAATACTCATCTCTTTTAAACCATGTCGGAGCTCCATAATACATTGCATTATATGTGTTGCCGGTATGAGTGCCTACGTTACCTATTCCCACTCCCAACCAATTTGAATAATGATTAAAGTTGAAGGGAGCAGACCACATGACAAGCACTTCTCTACCGTTTATGTCCCAAGAAACAGTTCCATATGAACCTGTGGCTTGGTGGTAGGTTTTTCGCATCACCATCATTTCCTTCATTCCTGGTGTGACATGACGAGCTTGGACTTCAACTACGCCACCATGAATGTGGGTCACTGGATTGGTGAGAGGCCACTTAGTTAGATCAATAATCTCCAGCTGCACAACAACTCTTGTTCCAGCATTCTGTCCTGCCTGCACACCTGCTGCTGCAACAGATGCACCTGATATGGCAAGACCAATAGCAGCGGCTATTGTAGTGAAGAGAATTCTTTTCTGTATCTTTTTAGGTTGCCAGGCTACAAAAGGAAACATTCTTTATAGATATTTATGAATATGTAAATGCTTTGTCTATGTGAGAATAGGAGAAACTTATGCAGATCTGTCACTGGCAATATATACCACTGGCACGCGAATTATATAGGCAACATAATGCCCTCTTTCACCGCACACCAACCACAAGAGCTTATTGGGGCTATATCGCAGAGATTTTTTGTCGACTTTGTTTGAATGACTTAATTCTCCCTCGCTTCTATGTTGAATTGTATGTCATCAATTCCAATGTGCAATGCATTTTTCTTTTCCAAATCAGTTTGTTAATATTTTTTAAGCGCACGTCATTTTCAATTAAGACATTCAGTTGTGTTGATGATATGGCTCTTTGATTTTACCACATATGTTTTTCTAATATTATTTCTGACAATATTGGATGAATACTGAGATTAAACATACCCTTAAGAGAATAATTGCTATAGTGATGACCAGGTTGATCCACATCATGATGTTCTTCAGCTTGAGTGTACACAGCAAGCACTAGTACTAAGATAAGACAGCATAACCACTTCATGTTCCTTGCCTGGTAATGAAAGTTCTCCCTTTCAACCTGATGGTGTACGTAAGAAGCCTGTCGGCATATGTGGGTACAGCGAATGAAAGCTCATTTTATAGCATTCCAAGCTTTGTGAATTTAGTGATTTGCAGCTGCAAGAGGTCCCTGGTTTTTTTTCTAAGGGTTAGTGAGAATTTTGGCACAGTAACCCATCGTTCTAATCATGAAAGAGATCAGTGCACTGGTACTGTTTTGCTGTGCTTGAAAACATGCAGGTTCATTAGAACAGTAGGGTATACCAGGGGCGGATTTAAATTAAATATAAATCGTGTGCCACAGAAACAGTGGATTTTATAGGTATAGTTGTAAGTAGATCTTTAAGCAGACACTCATTTTTTGTACGATTTTAACCTTAAAAACTTTGATAAAAAGTAACTTTAGATTTGGGCAATTTGATTCGATGCAGATTGAATACCATTGACTCTGTTTATCACTCTAGGTACAGTTCTCCTATTCTCTCATCTCCTACTAGATTATTTGTTGCTTCCAAATCATTTTCCAGCGATTTAATAGTTGGCCCCAAATTTGAAGCCTGCTCCATGATATGGCCAAATAAATATGTGGCAGGTGCAGCGATGCCTGTTTTCAGATCTCACTGTGTTAAATTCCTGATAGCAAATTCAAAAATTGAGGCCTTGTAATTTAGTGTGCATTTTTTGAAGAAATTCTGAAGACATGTTGATCGAGTTCACAAGTCTAAAAGATCCCTGCAGTTTGTTTGGCTTTTGCTGAGCTCGTAAGTGAACCTATACATATCTTTGCTGAAGCTTTGTAGAGGAAATTGGCTGTTTGTGGGAGAGGCTCTGAGTGGTTGGGTTTTTTCTCTATTTTGTGTTTTTTTTTGCTAAAATCAGTGATAAATATATACAAAACTAAACTGTAGCTTTGTGGTAGAAATTGGCCTTCTGTCGGAGCGGCACCGAGAGGTTGCGTTAGTTTGCTGTTTTACGGTTTTTGCTGAAATCAATGATAAAAATAATTATTTGCTGGACTAACACTTAGCTAAGAATAACTTGAGAGCAAGGCGGCATAGCCTACATAATTTAGTACCATTTGTGTGTCATGAGGCAAGCAAAACAGAGACACCAGCTTCGTGCCAGAAAAAACCTTAATTTGGCTAGCAGGGTTTTAGTTTTATTGCCTAAGAAAGTCAGACAAGGTAGGTGATTTTTGCTTGCCTAACAAAATAAGTTTTCTAAAGGGGGGGGGGTCTTCGGTTTGAGGGTTTTAAACTAAGATTCACACATTCTGAGTAGAGTGAGAGCTTAGGAGCTATTCCCTCTCCTGTCATCTGTCTGCACTGTACTACCATGAGCATAGTATTATTAGACCTTCTAAGACAGGATGCCTTATTGGTAGGAAGGATTTAAAATCAGTCCAAATGCTTGGGGTCTGTTGAAGACCTCGATGTTTCACCCCGCATCTTGAATCAATGTGAATGTCTCGGGTGAGATTGTCCTGTTAAATAACATATCTGTGAGCAAGCTTCAAACACCGAAACAGAGCAAAACTCTTTCGCAGAAAACTCTGTCATGGCTAGGCTCTGTGATTTCTTTAGGGGTTGGGGACCAACTTACCCAGAAATGTACTCAAGTGAGGCTCATTTGGAGTGTTGCAGACTGGTTCCAATCCAGATTGGGTGCAATTTTCTGGTTAAGAACAGATCTGTTAGCTAGCTTCAAACACCCTTCCTAATATAAACAGAGCAAAATTTTCTTACAGAAAGGTCTCAATGCTAGGTTCCAGGATATCTTTAGGGGTCCCGCATAGTATACTCAAGCTTTGATCCACCGCCCAGACCACTTGGCTGAGAGCCAAAGTGTAGGGATGAACTTGGGTGAGATCATTTGATGAAGGACAGATCCACGAGCAAGCTTCGTACACCTTTTGCCACATAAACTGAGCGAAACTTTTTACAGAAAACTCTGCCAATGGCCAGGCTCCTGAATATCCTCAGGGATGGGAGCAGCTGTCCCCAATGCATACTTATGCACATGGGTTGGCCTTAAAAGCTGTGGTCCAGTGACCAGAGCACTTGAAGCCATTATTTAGGCGGTGTTTCATCTTTTTGTTAATATCAAAGTTATGTGACACTTTTAACTCTGACGACACAAGATACTTATGACTAGAGAACAGGTTGAGTGTGTATTATGAAAGTTACAAAATGGTATTAAGTGCTGACAGTTGTGAATCTAGCTCTCAACAATGACCTCATTGCACTCAAAGAGAAAATGTAACTATTCGTACGCAATTTGACTTTGACTTCAAAGTTGAGAAAAGGAGGATAAATCCTAAACCACCTTCCCCCAACCAATGAGATAGATATTATCTCATCGCTCCCTTGATTAAATTGGGAATCATGCTAGAACACCAGTCCTGAAACAATTCTCAACTTATCAAGGTAAGAATGAGAATTGCCAAGTCAGGTCACAAATGCATCACCTCCTGTCAAGTTATTCGAATTTTTGAGTCAAGTCAGGACTGGATGACCTACTGGGCAAAAGTTAAGTCATGTC
>ERZ1740059.1987-NODE-1987-length-10202-cov-9.683453_pt1 | contig 10202 bp, 12 predicted proteins | sample MGYA00581744_ERZ1740059 | MGnify/ENA primary metagenome ERZ1740059 (study PRJEB43018, sample SAMN04849738) | marine metagenome | isolation source: floating plastic debris | place: Pacific Ocean | collected 2008-08-28 | study: EMG produced TPA metagenomics... | reverse complement strand
GGTAATTGGTAATGGGTAATTGGTAATTGGTAATTGGTAATTGGTAATTGGTAATGGGTAATTGGTAATGGGTAATTGGTAATTGGTAATTGGGCATGGGGCATTGCACTCAAACTTTTTATTTATATTGCTCCATGCTTTTTTGTGATTTATATTTTTATTTTCAAATTGTAGGGTGCTGCGACACTTTGAAAAAGTATGTGGATAAAAAATAAGTTTTATCCTGTCACGCACCAACCAATCATTGTTTAATAATTGATAGACGATATTCTGGGTGCAAAAAATGAAAACAGATGCGATTTTCTATTATATATTCAAGGAATTACCGCAAATATTCTTTGAGTTTATTGGTAAAACGGAAACTAATCTGAACAGCTATGAATTTATCGCACCTGAAATTAAACAAACAAGCTTTCGTTTAGATGGAGTGTTTTCTCCTTTAAAAGACTTTCCCGATGAAACAATTTATTTTTCAAATTAATGCTATAAAGACAATGAATTTTATGACAGACTGTTTACAAGTATTTTTCTTTACTTTAGTCAATACCAACCACCTAACAATGATTGGCTGGCGATAGTAATTTATGATAAACGTAGTAATGAAAGACCATTTCCTTTACGCTATCGCGCTTTATTACAACCTCATCTGCGGCGTTTTTACTTAGATGAACTAGAAGATATAAGTTTTGATTCTCTTGGTATAGGAATTATCAAGTTAATTGTAGAACCTGAAAATAAAGTAGAGCAATTAGCAAAACGGTTAATCAATCGGGTTGAGGAAGAATTTTCTGATACCGTTACCCAGCAAAAAGTTCTAAAATTTATAGAGACGATAGTTGTATATAAGTTCCCAAATTTAAGTCGCGAGGAGATAGAAGCAATGTTTAATTTACCCTTTTGATCGAGGGGAATTACATTACAGAATACATAAATGATTAGTAATATTCCGTAAAATATAAAAATTAGTTGGAAGTAGAGAGTAGTGAATGGTGAATAGTGAGTGGAGTAAGTTACTTTTTCTACCCCCTCTCCCCCCTCTACCCCCTCTTCCCCCTCTACTTTTACGAAATCTAATGTATTAAACTATCTTCCCAACATACCCTTAATTTGGTCGATAAGACTGGTACCACCCCAAATTGCCACTGCAAAAATCGAACCGATTAAAATTGCTGCGATCGCACAAATAGTTAAACCTGCTAAACTAATTGCACCATCATCTTCCAATAAACCAAAGCCAGTGACAAAAATCCCGATCGCTGGTAAAGTATTGGTTCCGGGGATCGGAATCATCATAAAAATCGACATTAAACTAATAGCAACACCAATAATTATTTTTCCCGCGAAAGTAGTACAAACGAACGGTAGACGAGGACGAGTTACAGCTTCAATTCTTCGCAACCAAGGAATCCCACCTTTGATAAATTTTTGTGCCAATTTAGTTTTAATAGGGCGATTGGCAAACTTTGAGGGTAACCAAGGTTCTTTACGACCTACAATTAACTGTGCTGCCAAGAAAAACATCACAATCGCGAAAGGAATCGAATAACCAGGTGCGGGAACTGGTAAAGCTGAAGGTAAAGAAAGGATAACAAACAAGAATCCGAAAATACTTTCCCCTGCTAATTCGAGAATATTTTCTAAAGTTACAGTATCACCACGTTCTTCTTCAAAAAAAAAGCGGTTTAATTCGTTGGACAGTTTAGCCATAAGATTATTAAGAATACAGTTTATATCAGCACAATATACAACCTGAAAGTTAACTATACCGGAAGCGCTACTTGTTTTCACTATGGGAAGATACTTAAGATACTTAAAAGTGATTCGATTATTTTGGAGTACTGCCATCGCAGCACAGATGGAGTACCGTGTCAATTTTGCGATCGCTACTCTTGGCAGCGTGGGAAGCCTTGCGGGTAGCTTGTTCAGTTTATTTTTGTTTTATCGTACCGGCTATACTTTTTCTGGATGGCAATGGGAAGCAGCTTTAATAGTCGTGGGGATTTACACTTTATTGCAAGGTTTTTCGCAAACCTTCCTCTCTCCCAATTTAAATCGCATCGTACGCCACGTACAGGAAGGAACTCTCGATTTTATTTTATTAAAACCCATCCGCAGTCAATTTTGGCTTTCTTCCCACACAATTTCACCTTGGGGAGTCTCGGATTTAATTTTTGGCACTATTATAATTATTTACGCTGGTAATCGTCTCGGTTTGGGAATCGGCGATTATCTTGCCAGTCTTCCGGCGCTGTTTTTTGGTTTGATAATCCTCTATAGTTTGTGGTTTATGCTGGGTGCTACGAGTATTTGGTTCGTCAAAATATACAACGTAACTGAAGTATTGCGGGGATTGTTGGAGGCGGGGAGATACCCAATGATTGCTTATCCTGCGGCTTTTCGTTTCTTTTTTACTTTTGTAGTTCCAGTTGCTTTTTTAACTACTGTACCTGCGGAAGCCATGCTTGGTAGAAGTGAAATTACATGGGTAATAGGTGCGGGAGTTTTGGCTTTGGGGTTGTTTTTTGTGTCTACGAGGTTTTGGCGGTTTGCGTTGCGGTTTTATACTAGTGCTTCGAGTTAGAGTATGAGGATTATATATTTTAAACGCAGAGGGGCGCTGAGGGAAGCGCAGAGGGGCGCGGAGTTTTTGGAAACATTTACCGCTAAATCAAATATTTGCAGATACGACGTTAAAATCTCGATAGAAGATTCGCCAGTTATCTAGGGTGTGTAGCTGTTGCCATAATTGTTCTAAATGTTTACCTTGCCATTCCAAAACTGGATTTTCTGGATTGGGATTGAGCCAAGGTAAATTTAAGGCTTTATCGATGACGATGCCAATATATTCTTCTTTGCCGACGGTATCAAATTGGATATCTTCGCACATGGCATCTTGCAGGGGATTTTATGGTTAATTGGGTTGTTTCCATATTCAGGGGTTTTTATCGGAATCATTAGTTTTTTGAACGTTGTTTTAATTTACAAACATAATATATTACGTCTGGGAAATTTACGATTTATACCTCAATTCAGCAATGTCTCAATTTCATACACAGGGAAAACGCCGAAAAACCAAATTATAATAGTTCTCATTTGAGTTCAATACAGGAGCAAACTCCCTCCCCTCTCCGCTACTTTGGAGAGGGGTGCTCGGAGAGCGGGGTGAGGTTAACCCTTTTCATCAGACATCTGTTTATAATTGGTTTACCGTAACACTTTTAAAGAGACATAAACCATTTATTTTATATGAAACTTTTTACCGTTGGACATTCCAATCATACTATAGAGGAATTTATTACACTGCTACAAAAGCATGATGTTACCGCAGTTGCTGATGTACGTTCCCATCCATATAGCAAATATCTACCTCATTTCAATCAAAAACTATTCAAATCATCTTTAACAGAGGCTGGAATTCGCTACGTATTTTTAGGGAAGGAATTGGGAGCAAGAAGCAATAATCCTGACTGCTATATTAACGGTAAAGCTGTATATGAAAAAATTGCTTCTACTAAGGAATTTAATGATGGTATTGAACGAATATTACAAGGAGCTAAAAGTTATCATATTTCGCTGATGTGTGCTGAAAAAGATCCAATTACTTGTCATCGAGCAATTCTTATTTGTCAGCATTTGCGAGAATTTGGTTTAGATATTAATCATATTTTGAAAAACGGCGATTTAGAAACTCACGATAATCTTGAAGAAAGACTTTTACATTTACATGATTTAAAACCACCACAACAACCGCAACAAGTTCAATTATCTTTGTTTGAAGATGTGTCATTATCTCAACCATCCACAACTGAGTATTCAAGAGAAGAATCTCTCAAAAAAGCATATATACTTCAAGGTTATAATATCGCTTATGTAGATAAAACAGAAAATCAATATGAATAAATCAATTAATTTATATACAATTGGCTTTACTAAAAAGACTGCTCAACAATTTTTTGAGACTTTAGTAAATAGTGGAGTTAAACGAGTCATCGATACAAGACTAAATAATGTTTCTCAATTAGCAGGTTTCGCTAAACGTAAAGATTTAGAATATTTTTTGCAGACAATAGGCAATATCGAGTACATCCATATTTTAGATATGGCACCGACTAAAGATATTTTGGATGAGTATAAGAAAAACAAAGGTGATTGGGAAATTTACGAACAACAATTTTTACGATTAATTAGCGATCGCCAAATCGAAAAGCAGGTTTCATCGGAACTTCTGGATGGTGGTTGTTTGTTGTGTAGTGAAGCTAAACCCCATCACTGTCATCGTCGTTTAGTAGCAGAGTATCTCAGTGACAAGTTGGAAAATATCAGTATTAATCATCTATGATTTAGTCTTTTATATGACATTTATTATTTAAGTAATTATATTTGTAATAGAGAGCTATTACGAATGAAATGTCAACTATCTTATGACTCAAATTGTTTGTCTTGCTAACTCCTGGAAACATGGCGAGCGGTGCATCGCTGGCATCAATCGGGATACAAAAAAATGGATTCGTCCAGTATGCAGTCTATATCCCCATAATGGTAAAGTACCTAAAGATATAAGACTAATACACAGAAGAGAACCTGCTTTACTCGATATTTTAGATATTCCTTTAGAAAAAGATGGCCCAGATTACGGCTTTGAAAGTGAAAACATCACCATCGCTTCTGGAAGATGGCAACGATTAGGACAAGTTCAACCTACAGATTTACTTGAATATTGCCATAATTTTGACCGCATTCTTCATAATTCTGAAAAGTATGTTACTGTACCTTTTTTAAAATCCCTACCCTTCCCAGAAAGACGCAGTTTAGAATTAGTATATGCAAAAAAATTCTCCGTGCGCTGCATACATACTGGCGTTGGTACAAAATGGAAAGGTACTCTCGAAACTAATACTGCAGTACTAGCTGATGCAACTATAACCGATCCTGTATTTGTGAAAAAACTCGAACTTTCTTATCGTGCACAGAATCCTTGCTTAGTAACCGTCAGTTTGAGTATGCCACATCGATTCGAGGATTGGGAAGGAGACGATCCTTGCTGGAAACTGATTGCAGGTGCGATAGAACTATCTGATTCTGACTTGATTTTAGTTGAAATGAAGCGAATTGGTTGGAGTATAGAACAAGGACGTTCTTACTTAAAAAGAAATTATAACAGATGTTCTCGCCAACAATTAAATAATGATGAAATTACAGGATTTTTAAATTATCTTACATCTTTACCTAGTGTTTGAAACATTCCCTATTAGAGAGCCAGGGGAATATTTCGGGTTAATAGTGAGAAATTTTTTTCTTTCCCCTCTTCCCCCTCTCTTCCCCCTCTCTGTCTTCATCATTCCCTAAGTCAACAAATAATTATGGCTTCGCCACGCTGCGCGAACATTAATCAAACCGGATTCCTATATCTTTTGTTACCATATTGTATTACTAACACGTTCTTTAATTTTCAGATCAAAATAATTAAATAAAGGTACAAAATACAAATAAAATGCAAAGGGAATAAATCCGGAGTCTGTCATCAAAATAGTTGCCGGAATCAACCCAGCAATATTCCAAGGAATTAAGGGAGAAATTACAACTACAGAATTTTCTAAATCTACTGCAAGCTGATAATTATCTAATTGATTTTCTTGATAACGATCTTTAACTAACTCTTCAGTTAAAAGAATAGCAATTGTTTGGGTACAACCAAATGCTGCTGAAGCGATACCGATAATATTTGTCCCTAAAAATAAATTGGATCTCGATTTCACTTTCTTGAGATATATTTCTACATATTCTAGGATTTTAGTTCCAGTGAAAATTCCAGCAAATGCTGTAGAGACAATCACAACGAGAGAGACTTTAGCCATGGAAATTACACCACCTCCAAGGATGATATTTTTCAAGCTACTATCTTCTGATAACTCAAACCCCAGAAGCATATTACGACAAATATCGGAGAAAGAATAACCTTGAATATATATACTAATACATAAACCAATAATTATACTCACTAACATAGATATTTTGATTTCCACTCGCAGCCAAGCAAGGAATAAAATCGCAAATGCTGGTAAAAGTACAATTAGATTAACATTAAATAATCTACTAATTTCAGAAGTAATATATTGCCGTTCAAATTCGATAGGATTAGCAATAGAGATGAGTAAATAAACTATAGTAGAAACAACTAAAGGTAAAACAGTTGTTGCTAGCATTTTTCTGACATTAGTGTGAATTTTCGTTCGAGTAATTATAGCGATTAAATTAGCACTAGAAGACATGGGTGAACAGCGATCTCCAAAATAGGCTCCGGCAATAATTGCACCAGCAGTTAAATGAGGATTTACACTAGTACCGCTTGCCATAATCATTAAAGCAATCCCAATTGTACTTACAGTTCCAAAAGAAGTTCCAATTAATAAAGATACAAGAATACTTAAAAGAAAAGCTGAGACAATAAAGTAAGAAGGGTTAATCATTTGAATGCCATAGTAGACAATCGCCGGTACTGTTCCCGCCATCATCCAAACTGCTATAACCACTCCAATTAATAGAAGTATATATATAACCGAAAAAGATTTTTTACTGCCAGCCCAAGCTAACTTAAATAATTGATTTGCTTTAAATCCTCTTTTCAAAAGTAAGGAAAATAAAGCAATCATCGAAGCTAACAAAGGATAAACAATAAAATATCCCTTGAAAGCACTAATTACAAGTAAAACAAACGAAAAAATTAGAAAGAATATTAAATCCATTCAAATCACTCCCCAGATAACCAAAACCCTTTTATAATTCAGTTCGCGCAGGTGGGCTTAGTTATTGTATACCAAGGCTTCTCACTTTTGAATAGAAAGATGCATTAGAAACCTTTAAATAAATAATTCAATTACTTATCCAACCGCAATAAAGTATCAACCAAATCACTAACATATACCACGTAAACACCACTCATTTCAGCTTCGGAAATATCCACACTACCCCTTGTAAAACAAAGCATTGCAGTTACCCAAGAGGCACCTTTTAGCAGCCTCACTTCTCTGGCTTGCCCTTTAACTTTTTTTATCAAATTTCCTTCTCTGAAGTCAACAATTTTTTTTCCATAACGTCTTCTTAAACGTCCATTTTCAGATATTTTCGTTCCACCATGAGACTTAACATCAACTACATACCACTTACCTTTAGGAGAATGTAATACCACATCAGCATCTCCCCATCTTTTAATTTTCAAATTATATTCGATTTGCCATTTGCGACGTGACAAAATATGTAATAGATCCGCTACATCAGTTTCGGCTTTAGCACCACGTTGAGCATCCAAGGCTCTTTTTTGAAAGTACCTCCCGCGACAGTATAAATAATATGAACTTACAACTCCTGCTAAGGAAAGCAAAATTCCTACAGCAGAAGTACCAAAAATAATAAATAACCACACCGTCGCTATTAAAACACCCGCAAATAGAGAAAAACATATCATTGCTGATACATTTCGTTTTCTAGCTAATTTACGGATATACTCCCCCGGTTTTTTCGTTTTTGGTGACAATTTTTTAATTTCTTGAAATATTCCTGAAAGTATAAATTTTACTCATTCATTAATAATAATTTTCTAGAATATTTCACTCCCAAATTTTCTGCATACTCAGTACAAATTCAGGTAAAATATCTTCTCCTGAAACAGTTTGAGGTAATTTCAAAACTTCCACATTTTTTCCTTGACGATAAATTTCAACTTCCTGTTGTTTCCGATTAATCAACCAACCTAAATGACATCCATTTTCAATATACTCTTGCATCTTGTTTTGCAATTTTTTCAAATTGTCAGAGGGTGACATGATTTCAATTACAAAATCGGGACAAAGAGGAATAAACTTTTCTTTTTCTTCCTTACTCAAAGCATCCCAACGAGACTTTTCCACCCAAGAAACATCTGGCGAACGATCGGCACCTGATGGTAAAGTAAATCCAGTTGATGAATCAAAAACTTCACCAAGAAGATTATCTTCATTCCATCTTGCGACTTGAAAAATCAGATTTACGTTACTTCTTCCTGTTTCTCCTCCGGTGGGTGGCATAACAATTAATTCTCCTTGGGCATTACGTTCTAGTTTTAACTCCGGATTTGCTTCACAGAGTTGATAAAACTGTTCTTGGGTGAGTTTGATTATAGAATCTAAATTTAATGTAAGTGATGTCATTCTATTTTAGATTTTAGATTTACGATTTTTTGATTTTAAAAAGAGGCTGGCAGATTTTAGATTATTCCCTAGTTTAAAGCCGGTAACTTGTTTTTTTTAGTTTCAACTCCATTTATAAGTTAGTCATCATAATTTAACAGTCTCTTATTAACATAATTTACTACGAACTAGCATAATCTAAAACTCGTTCCCAACCCCAACGCCAAGCAGTTTCGATCAACATTTCTTTACCATTAATAAAAACAATATATTCCTTGCCTCCTTCATAAACAATATCAGCAACCAGTTGATTGCGCTTATCGTATCCCCACATTTTTGCAGCACCTTCCCACCATTTTTGCCCGCTCGATTTCAAAATTGGTAAATTGAGATATTCGTCACGCCATTCCATCGGTTTCCATTTTTCATTCAACGCCCTTATAAGAATAATGCTGGCGCGAATTTCATGTTTCTGCTCGTGCAACCATAATATATAGCTAATTGCCGCTCTTAAAGCATCTTCAAGTCCATCAAAACATCCTGATAAAGCATTTATTACATCAGCACGAGAGAAATTGACACCAAGAGAAACTAAAGCTTTTTCGTACTGCTTAAATACTTCGTACTCTACCGAATCTTGATTGTATAACCACACGCTAAATTATCCTGACAAAAAATAAAACCAATAAATCAACTTTAACTAATATTGCAGTTTTCGACTTTAGATAAATAATAGATGAATGAACTACAAAGACTATGGACACGATAAATTGTATTCATAAAAGTAGACCAACTTATACCTGAACCTCAGAAAATTTGAGTCTATTAATACTCAGTACTAAGTACATCGGCGTTGAAAATAGTAATTGGAAATAGCTCGTTTGGAACAAGGCTTTGGGCTAAATTTACATTCTGTAATATAGTGCGGGTTTATTTGTGCTGACTTACTTAATGCCAAAATTGTCGATATCTCTATTAAATCGAATAAAAATACTGTATAATTTGGACTATAAAAATACTCTCTTCAGGTTTTATACTGATAAAAAAAGATATGAGAGAGTGCAAAATGAATCGAACTTATCTAGATATTGCACGACAAGGAAAGAATAATTGGTGGCGTTATTTATTAGGAACAATCCTGATAATATTTCTTTTCTTAATTGTAGGGAGTATTGTAGCAGGTATTTTACTGGTAGTACCTTTTGCCAATCAAGGTTTAAGTTTATCGGAATTAACAGTACAAATTGAAGAGTTATTAAAAACACCTTCTCTGCAAGTATATCTAATTAATAATATCCCATTCATATTTTTCTTATTAGGAATATATTTGAGCGTGCGGTTTCTTCATCAGCGCCGTTTTTTTACTTTAGTAGGTGCAGACGCAAAAATTAGATTACCACGCTTCTTTCAAGGATTTGGAGTATGGTTTTTAATTCTGTCAATTCTTTTTGTTATGGCTTGTGTGCTAGAACCCCAAAATTTAGAATTTGCTTTTAAACCAAGTCAATGGTTTATTTTACTTGCTTGTGCGGTAATAGTAACTCCGATACAAACAACAGCCGAGGAATTATTTTTTCGCGGCTATATACTTCAAGGATTAGGATTAATTACAAAACAGCCATTACTATTAATGATTATTAATGGTGTTTTATTTATGGTACCCCACTTAGGAAATCCAGAAGTTCAACGTGGATTTTTGTGGATGGCCCTATATTACTTTGCTTTTGGTGTTTTTTGTACATTATTAACACTTAAAGACAATCGATTAGAATTAGCTTTAGGCATTCATGCAGCAAATAATCTGTTTCATATATTTGTCACCACAAAAGATTCAGCAATATCTATACCTGCTATCTGGTTTGTTAAAGAAGTTGGCGAACCACAATGGGGATTACTATGGTTTTTATTTGAATGTGCCTTGTTTTATTTAATCGTGTTTGGATTTGGGCGCAAACAAAAAAGAATTGAAGTAAGTAGGTAGGCTAGTAATTTTACAAATCTGGGGGAGAGGGGGATGAGGGAGAGGGGTATGGAAGTAGG
>ERZ1740059.1986-NODE-1986-length-10212-cov-3.474451_pt1 | contig 10212 bp, 9 predicted proteins | sample MGYA00581744_ERZ1740059 | MGnify/ENA primary metagenome ERZ1740059 (study PRJEB43018, sample SAMN04849738) | marine metagenome | isolation source: floating plastic debris | place: Pacific Ocean | collected 2008-08-28 | study: EMG produced TPA metagenomics... | reverse complement strand
GACCAAACTGTTTCAACAACCGCCAGTCGCAGTTTCGTCAAGCCCTTGCCGCTGGGCATCATTCTGGCGGTAATGCCATGGAATTTTCCCTTTTGGCAGGTTTTTCGCTTCGCTGCACCTGCGCTGGCCGCAGGCAACGTCGTTTTGCTGAAGCATGCACCGAATACGTTTGAGTGCAGCCTCGCCATAGAACAATTGTTATTTGACTCCGGCGTCACTGCAGCCCTAATTCAGTCATTGCTGATTGACGTCGATAAGACGCCGCGCCTTCTGGCTGCCGCTCGCGTTGCATCTCTCGCTCGTGTGCGGTGTGCTCGCGGGGTTGTTGATGGCCATGCTCGGTCCCGCGGCGGCGGCGGCGTACGACGAGCCTCAGCTGATCGGGGTCGTTGCGGTGCTCGCCATCACACCCGTCTTCGCGGCGCTCCAGCAGGTCTGTGATTCGGTGCTCCGCTCGCGCCTGCGTTTCGCGGCCGTGGCGATGATCGAGATCGCGGTCACGGTCACGACAGCGGTCACGGCGATCTCGCTCGCGCGGCTCGGGTTTGGCGTCTACGCCCTGGCGATCCCGGTGCCGGTCGCGGCGGCGGTGGGCTACGCGATCACCGCGAAGCTTGCGTGTGTCGGCGTCCCGCTGCGTGTTCGGCCGAGGCGGTGGCCGTTCCTGCTTTCGAGCGGCGGAAAGCTCGGGCTCAGCCGGGTGTTCCTGCTGCTCGCCAAGCAGGGCGACTACGTTGCGATGGGCCTGTTTCTGCCCACGGCCGCGGTCGGCTTGTATTACTTCGCGTTCAACCTGTCGCTCCAAACGGTCCGGCTGCTGACGCGCAGCCTCGTCGGCGTTCTGCTGCCCGTGCTCAGCGAGATCAAATCCGATATCCGCCGCGCAACAAGGGCGTATATCCGCGCGACGACCGTGCTCAGCATCGTTGGTATGCCGGCGGCGCTGCTGCAGGCGCTCGTCGCGGTGCCGCTGCTCCGCACGCTCTTCAACGAGCGATGGTGGGACGCGGCGGAGCTGTTGCAGATCCTGTCGCTCGCGATGGCCTTCCAGCTTGTGGGCCAGAGCACATCGAGCATGCTCAAGAGCCAGCGGCGGTACACCACGGTGCTCGTGCTCACCGCCATCCAGGCCGTCACGCTGCTGAGCTTTGTATTCCCCGCGGCGATGCTCGGAGATACAACGACCGTTGCGCTCGCGGTGCTCGCGTACAGCGTCATCACGGCGCCGCTGCGCATGATCGTGTCGGTCGCGCCCGGCGGCGGAACATGGATCGATGTGTGTCGGGTTGTGTTTGTACCGGCGCTCGCGGGCGCGGCAGCCTCGGCGGCGGGCATCGCCGCGGCCGAAGCGTCTGTCGGTGGCGCGGTCACGACGTGGCTCGGCGCTTTGGTCACGTCTGCCGTCGGGCTTCCGGTCTACGCGATGCTTGTCCGGCTGATGCTCCCCTCGGCGAGCGGCGAGATCGCTTCTATGGCCGGCCGGGGTCTCTCTCGTGTCCGCAACCGATCGCGGTCGCGGGCCCGCCCAGCGGGGACGGGCACCGCATGAACACCAACCGGACCCTGATGCTGATCTGCCCGATCTTCTTCCCAACCCGTAGCGTGGGCGGCGTGCGGTGGACCGCGCTGTGCCGGCTGCTCGGCGATCGCGGGTGGCGCATCACAGTTGTTTCCAGGTTCTACGGTGCCGCGGCGTCGCGTGACGAGATCGATCGTGTGCTCGGTCCGCATGTCGACATCCGCTACGTCGATCATCCCGCGGATGCGCAGCCCGAGCCGCAGGAAGCCCCTCAGCGAGCACCGGGCGACACGCCGCCGACGCGGTCAAGGCTCAAAAAGACCGTCCGCCGCCTGCTGTTCGTTCCCGACTCGGCCGGCCGGTTTTGGAACGCCGCGCACTCGCGGCTCATCGAAGAAGCCGGGCGCGCGTCGCCCGACGTTGTTCTGGTCACGATGCCGCCGTGGGGCACGCTGCACGCCGCGCGTCGGCTGTCGCGAGAGATCGATGTTCCCTTCGTCACGGAGTACCGCGACTCGTTCATGATCGACACCCGCTACGGGCCGCACGGGCTCCGCGCGCTGCGAGCCGGCGCGTTCCGCCAGTTCGACCGTGTTGGACAGACGTCGGCCGATCTGGTGATTCATCAGATCCCCACGGAGCACCGCTGGTCGCGGCTGACGTACCCGGAGCCGCGGGACCGGATGCGTGTCCTGACCAACGGATTCCCCGCCACGATGCTCGAGGGCGGCATCGCTCCAATCCGGGATGAACACGGCCGCCGGTCGATCCGCTGCGTCGGCGCGATGGGCGGATCCGAGATGCTCCAGCTCGCGCGAGCGACACGTCGGCTTGTGGACGAAGGCCAAGACCTCGCGCTGACGCTGGTCGGGCCCCCGCCCGAAACCGCTGACGAGATCAGTAGCGTGCTCGGCGACCGTGCCGAGATCGTCGGCCGTGTGCGCCACGAAACGGCCATCGGCTACGTGCTCGGCGCCGATGTGCTCGTGAACTACATCGCGTCGCACCGCCGTTCGAGCTTTCTCCTGAGCACAAAGATGTTCGAGTACGTCGCGTCCGGCAAGCCGGTGATCGAGATCAATCCGTCGCGGTCGGACCGCTACTTCCTTTGCTCGCTGCCTGGTGTGCTCGTTGCGTCCGACCCGAGCGATGATGACGTCGCGGCGCTGCTCCGGCGCGCGCTGGCGGGGGAGGGCCGGCCGACCGAAGAGGCCCGCGATCGCCTCATCCGCGAGCACGTGTGGCACGCCAAGGCGGCCCAGATCAGCGGCTGGCTCGAAGATGTCGCCGACCGCAGGGAGCCCAGGCCGTGATCGCGCATCCCGTGCCGTGCACGCCGGCCGAGACGATGGCAGAATGGACACAGCCATGACCGATCACGCCCCGGCATTGCGAACCAAGCTCCGAGACCGCAGCGCGGTCGTCGGCGTCGTGGGCCTGGGATACGTCGGCTTGCCGCTCGTCGGCGCCATGATCGACGCCGGCTTCCACGTGCTCGGCTTCGACATCGACGCGCGCAAGGTCGAGCTTGTCAACGCGTGCCGAGACTTCATCGCGCACCTCGGCGATGAGTACGTCTCGAATCTTGTCGCCTCGGGCCGGCTTGAAGCCACGGCGGATTTCACGAGGCTACCCGAGGCCGACGCGATCCTCATCTGTGTGCCCACCCCGCTCGGCAAGCACCGTGAGCCGGACCTGCGCTACGTCGAGCAGACCACCGACGCCATCGCGGCTTCGCTCAGGCCGGGCCAGCTGGTTGTGCTTGAATCGACGACCTATCCGACGACACCCCGCGAGGTCATGCAGCCGAGGCTCGACGCGACTGGTCTGACGTGCGGCACAGACTACTTTCTCGCGTACTCGCCCGAACGCGAGGACCCGGGCCGAAAGGACCGCAGCACCGCGGGCATCCCAAAGGTCGTCGGCGGGATCGACGCAACCAGCGGCGAGCTCGCACGCGATCTCTACGCCGCCGCGGTTCGCGAGGTCGTGCTCGTTGACTCGGCCGAGCTCGCCGCGGCGTCGAAGCTGCTCGAGAACATCTACCGCGCCGTCAACATCGCTATGGTCAACGAGCTCAAGGTCGTGTTCGACGCGATGGGCATCGACATCTGGAAAGTGATCGAGGCGTCGAAGACCAAGCCGTTCGGGTTCCAGGCGTTCTACCCCGGCCCGGGCCTCGGCGGGCACTGCATCCCGATCGACCCGTACTACCTGACATGGAAAGCCCGCGGCGTGGGCATGAACACGCGGTTCATCGAGCTCGCCGGCGAGGTCAACCGGTCGATGCCCGAGTACGTCATCGGCAAGCTGGCCCATGCGCTCAACGAGCAGGGCAAGCCGGTGCGCGGCTCGAAGGTCCTCGTGCTCGGGCTCGCGTACAAGCCCAACGTCGACGACACGCGCGAAAGCCCGTCGTTCGAGCTGATCAAACGGCTGCGGGCGTTGGGCGCCGACGTGTCCTACAACGACCCGCACATCTCCGAGATGCCCGCCAAGCGCGACTACGACCTCGCGATGTCGAGCGTCGAGCTCACGCCGGCCGTGCTCGCATCGCAGGACTGCGTGCTGGTGTCGACCGATCATGATGCGTACGACTGGCGGTTTATCGTGGAGCATTCGCCCCTGATCGTCGATACTCGCGGGGTGTGCCGCGCGTTCGCCGACGGTCGCGGCACGATCGTGGACGCGTAGCAGCAGACCTGAAGAACAGGAGACCTCGTGTGGCGTGGCAGGGCTGGGCAACGATCGCGGTGATCGCGCTGATGGTCGTGGGCGTCGCCCGCGGGCGCACGGGCACCGATATCGTGCTGGTCGCCTCCGTCGCGATCCTCGTGCTGCTGGGCGTGCTGACACCCGCCGAAGCGCTCGCCGGAATGGCTAACCCCGGCATGATCACGGTCGCGGTGCTCTATGTCGTCGTCGCCGGGCTGAACGAGACCGGCGCGGTCCGATGGCTCGGCTCGCTGCTCTTGGGTCGGCCCCGCACAAGAACGCTCGCGCTCGCCCGGCTCATGCTGCCCATCACCGCGATCAGCGGCCTCGTCAACAACACACCGATCGTCGCCATGATGATCCCGGCGCTGCGCGACTGGACCCGCCGCCACGGCTTCAGCGCGTCAACCTTCATGATCCCGCTCAGCTACGCCGCCATCCTCGGCGGCACGTGCACGCTCATCGGCACGAGCACCAACCTTGTCGTTCACGGCGAGTGGACCGCGACCGGCAACGACCCGCTCGGGCTGTTCTCGATCGCGCTCATCGGCGTGCCGGTCGCGTGCGTCGGGCTGCTCTACATGCTCACGATCGGCCAGCGGCTGCTGCCCAAACGCGCGCCGGTGCTGTCGTCCTCGGGCGATGCTCGCGCGTACACCGTCGAGATGACCGTCGCCGCCGGCGGGCCGCTGCCTGGCAAGACGATCGAGCAGGCGGGGCTCCGGCACCTGCCGGGCCTGTATCTCGCCGAGGTCGAGCGCGGCGGCGCGATCCTTGCGGCGGTCGGGCCCGATGAGGTCCTGCAAGCCGACGACCGGCTCGTGTTCGTGGGCGATGTCACATCGGTCGTCGATCTTCAGAAGATCCGCGGGCTTGAGCCGGCAACGAACCAGGTCGTGAAGCTCGACGAGCCAAGGCCGAGCCGCGTATTGGTCGAGGCCGTGGTGAGCAACTCGCACCCGCTCATCGGACGAACGATCCGCGCCGGCAAGTTCCGCTCGCGGTACAACGCCGTCGTCATCGCCGTCGCCCGCAACGGCGAGCAGATCCGCCGGAAGATCGGCGACATTGTCGTGCGCTCCGGCGACGTCCTGCTGCTCGAGGCGCCGCGCCAGTATCTGCCGGAGAGCAAGGACACGCGGGACTACTGCCTCGTTCGCGTCGGTCCAGCTGGGGCTGCCCATCCCGACGGTCTCAGGCGAGCCGCTGAAGCTCGGCAGGCGGCTCGCCGCGGTCATCGCCGCCGGGTTCATGCTCATCACACGATGCTGCTCGGGCTGGCAGGCGCGAAAGAGCGTCGACTGGATCGTGCTCGTCACGATCGCGGCGTCCCTCGGCCTCGGCAAGGCCATGGAGACGTCGGGCGCCGCCGACGCCATCGGCACGCTTATCACAACCGTCGCCGGCTCCAACCCGTTCATCGCGATCGTACTGATCTACATCATGACCACGCTGCTCACCGAGCTGGTGACCAACAACGCGGCGGCCGTGCTGATGTTCTTCGTTGCGCAGTCCGCCGCGATCGAGCTCGGCGTGCAGTTCGAGCCGTTTGTGTTCGCAATCATGATGGCCGCGAGCGCCAGCTTCAGCTCGCCGCTGGGCTACCAGACGAACCTGATGGTCATGGGGCCCGGCGGCTACAAGTTCACCGACTACGTCCGCGTCGGCCTGCCGCTCAACGTGATCTCGTGCACGCTCACGTGCCTGATCGCGCCGGTGGCCTTCGGCTTCGAAGGGTGAGCTCCCGGGTGGTCACAAGCAGCCGCGTACCGCACGGAAAACCCAGGCGTTGTAGTCCGCGGGCGTGATCCGGCCGTCGCTGTTCTGATCGGCCGCCGGGTCGTTCGACAGGAGTAGCCCGCCGAACAGCGACTGGTCGTCCGCGTCGATATCGCCGTCGCCGTTGAAGTCGGCGACGCACGGGTCGCGCGTGAGCAGCCACGCCTGATCGGTCATGGTCCGCGGCACGGTCATGCCCCCGACGAGCGCCCAGCCATCGCCGAGCCGAGCAAGGTTGCGGTGATCCATCGTCGCGGGCTTGCCCTCGAACGCGAGCTCACGCCATCGGCCGGTCGCCGGGTGGTACGCGAACCCGCCGGCGATCGGCTCGGAAGGCACGCCGTTGTAGCCGACACCCGAAAGGTTGTACGGGTTGTCCGTCCCGCCGACCGCCATGATCCAGCCGCCCGGCGTTGCGCCGAGCGCTCCGGCGGCGCGGTACGTGTTGGGCCCGGGGTGCGGCTCGATCTCCGTCCACACGATGCTCGTCAGGTCCGCATCGCTCACGCGCCCCGCGAACACGCGCGACGAGGGCAGAAAGCCGCCGTTGCTCACCGTGCCGTCGGCGTACAGCAGCGTCGCACCGGAGTCGTCTTCAACGATCCCGCCGACATGCCCGAACAGCCCGTCGAACGGCCCCGGGATCGGCGTGCAAACGCTCCACGTGTCCGTCTGCGTGTCGTACACCTGCACGGCAGTCGTGTTGTCATTGATCGGCCCGTGCCAGCCCGAAATCAGATAGATGTAGCGATCGCGGAAGACCGCCGGCACCGTGTCGTCGACCTCGGTCGGCACGGACGCGAGCTCTGTGTACGTGTCCGTGTCCGGCTCGTAGCGGAACAGCCGCTCCTCGGTGAACTCACGACGCCCGGTGGTATACCCGCCGATCAGGTACACCTCGCCCGCGACGGTCACCGCGCTCGCCGCGACCTTGGCGCGGTTGTTCCGCCGCGGGGCGTCGGTGATCTGCTGCCAGCCGCCGATCGCGCCGGTTGTCTCCGACCAGTCGAGTCTAAATGACTCGACCGTCGAGTCCGTCCCGTCGCCCGGCGAGCGGATGCCCATGAACGAGTACAGCGACCACGTGCCGTCGCCGTTGTTGACGCTCGTCACGGCGTTGTTCGAGATATCGATCGGCAGGCCCGGCAGCGGCGTCCACACACCGTCACGCGTGAGCGGCTGGGCAAACGAGCACGCGGCGACGAGCGTTGAGGCGATTACACAAACATGGGTGAGCTTGAGCATTGCAGCAGTGTATCGGAATGCCGGGCCGAACTGATCACCAATACCTGCGAATCGCATGCACCGGGCGGGCGATTCAAATCACGCCGGCTGAATGCCCAGCGCCTCGATCGCGCCGATCATCAGCCCGTGCACCCGCGGCGGGGCGCACACGATGCCCTTGTTCTTTTCAAGCCCCCGGCCCTGCCCGAAGTCGAGCGCGTTCCCGAAGATGTCGGTGACGGCGCAGCCGCTCTCAGACGCGATCAGCGCGCCCGCGGCGTGGTCCCAGATGCGCTCGACGTAGCCCGGCCGCGTCGGCAACCGCAGATACGCATCGGCCTGTCCCCGCGCGGTCACGGCGTACTTGCACTGGCTGTCGAGCCGGACGGGCTCGCGTACGGCATGATCGGTGTTCGCCACGATGTGCTGGAGGATCCGGTCCTCGTCGGACATGTTCGTGTGCGCGGTCTCGACGGAGCCGCAGACGCCGATCGCGTCTGATGCTTCGAGGTCGTTCCGCCGCACGGTCGTCGGGTCGCCGGTGCCCACGATCTGGCCCGCGCCGTCGCCCTTGATCGCGATGTAGACCGTGCCCTCTGGGTCGGGCGTGTCGAGGGCTTTCCCGAAGGCGGCCGGCAGGTTCGGGCAGCCCATCGCGCCGACGACCGGCGTCCCCCGTTCGATATACGCCAGCGCGATCGCGTACTGCTGCCCGCGCAGGAACCCCTTGGTGCCGTCGATCGGATCGAGCGTCCAGAACCCGGCGTGGTGCGTGTCTCCAGCGCCGATGTCGATCAGGCCGAGGACCTCGTCGCTGTCGACGTCGTCGTACACCTCGCGCACGGCCGCGGTCACCGCTTCAAGATGCGCGCCGTGATCTGGCTCGCGGAGGAACTTCGAGTCCTCCTCACCAACAAGGATGACCTCGCCCAGCCGATCGCGCAGCACCCGGGCGACCACGGCCTGGCTCGCGAAGTCGGCTACCGTCACCGGGCTCTTGTCGTCCTTGGTGATCGCGCGGACCTCGTCCAACGCGGCCTGCACCTGTCGGCACACACCCGATGACAGAACCACAGCCTCCTGAGCGGCTTCGAGAAGACGTGCGTAGTCGGCCATATCCCTGCTCCTTTGCGTGAGAAGCGAGGGTAGGGCTCGTCCCGGGGTCAGCCCCGCCGCGGCTCAGCAGCCCGCGTTGTAGTTCAGGATCCAGGCGTTGAAATCGCCCGGGTCACACTGGCCGTCTCCGTTCTGGTCGCACGCTGCTGCACCGGAGTTGAACGCGAGCACCCATGCGTTGAAGTCGCCGGGTGGCAGAGCGCCGTCCCCGTTGGTGTCCGCGACCGAGCAGGGGTCGACGCAGTCGGTCACCACCGCGGTGAACGGCCTTGTCGGATCACTCGGCGCGGTGAAAATCTCCTGCGACGCGTTGCTGATCGTAACGTAGAAGGACGCCGTCTGGCCGCAGACCCCGGGCGGCAGCTGGGCCTCCCAGGTCTGGGCGGTCGTGTTGACGAGCGGCGCGAAGCCCGTCGGCACCACCGAGACATCGTAGCCATAGAACAGGATTGCGCTTGACGGGTCGAGTGGCCCATCGGTGCCAGGGTCGATGTCGATCGCGATCGTGGTGGACTCGCCCTCGACAAGATCGGCAGGCACGCCGTTGGGGAACGTAAACGTCAGCGGATCGAGCGCCTCGCGGAACGAGGCAACGCTCGCGGCCGTCTCGCGGATGACTCGCGCGTTGTTCGCGGTCGCGGTGCCGGTGGGGGTGCCGACGTAGTTTACGTTGGGGTTCGAGAACTGCCGGACACGCGAGCCTGGCGAGTACGCCATGACCGAACGGTACTGCGTGCCGTTGGTCCCGAACCATCGCCAGCCAAAGCCGTCGTCAAAGATGGAACTCCCCGCGTTTCCGGAATCGTGCGCAAGGCCTTGGTTGTGACCGATCTCGTGCGGGAAGCTCAGGTTGCCCACCGCGCAGTCGGCGTCGGTCACGCTGAAGCCGAAGCTCGCGTTGAACGGCGAGAGGTAGGCGCGCCCACAGGACGGGCCGATGTCATCAAGCAGCAGCGCGACGAGATCGGCGGCGACAGCGTCGCGCGTTGCGTGCACACCGTCCTTGAACCCGTCGCTCGTGCCGCGGAGGTTGTTCAGGTCTGTGCCCGAGTTGTCGGTCTCGCTGTAGACGACCTCCTCGAAGTGCACGAGCCTGAGCTCGACATCGCTCACCTCGCTGTTGGCGTACGCGATGTTGGAGACGTTGATGCTATTCTGCGCGAGCGCCGTGATGCCGTTGGTGCCGCCCTCGCCCTGCCGGGCCTCGGCGGACCAGACGATCATGACATCGATCGTGGTCACGCCGCCGCGCGACGCTTGCGTTCCGGTGCCCGAAGCCGCCTCGGCGATCATCGCGCGCTCGAGCGCACCGGGGATGCCGCGCCCTTCATCCGGCGGGATGACCGGCCCCGAGCACGGCGGGAACAGCATCGTGTCGACACGCATCGCGTCGTAGAGGCCGGCTTCATCGCCGCGGGACTTGAGCTCGTACACGCCGACGCCGCCCGCGTCGACGTACCCGTGCGCCACGCCGTTCGCGGCCGCGATGCTGAACCAGCCGTTCTCGGCTTCGGGGATGATGCCCTGCCAGCTGAGGTTGCCGTTCTCGTGGGCGACGCGGTCAGAGATGAACCCGACCACGCGCTCGCCGCCCGGCAGCTTGAACTCGATCTCGTCCTGCGCGAGCGCATCAAGGTCGATCGTGAAGCCGCTGTTGTTCGCGTCGGAAGGCTGAACCGCGATGCCGCGATCGGCCAGCACCGGGAACGCGGCAGCAGCGGTGAACGCAGCGAAGGCAAGCTGGGAGAATCGGTGGGTCAAGGTGACGCTCCAAAGGGGTCGGCGTCGCGCTGGTTCGGGAGACGCCCGGGTCGATCGAATCTCCGAATCTACAGGATTCGGCAGCCCTTGTCACGGTC
>ERZ1740059.1985-NODE-1985-length-10213-cov-3.847903_pt1 | contig 10213 bp, 8 predicted proteins | sample MGYA00581744_ERZ1740059 | MGnify/ENA primary metagenome ERZ1740059 (study PRJEB43018, sample SAMN04849738) | marine metagenome | isolation source: floating plastic debris | place: Pacific Ocean | collected 2008-08-28 | study: EMG produced TPA metagenomics... | reverse complement strand
AGCCGTGATAATTCAGGGCGGAGGGCGTTTTATCGCCTGTCCGTCCTGTGCCCTTTTTTGCTGAGAGACCGCGACCCTAAGGTGTTTCTTCGCCGGTTACTTCGGTCTCAAATCTGTGGAGTCAGACCGTTGAAAGACATCTGCTTTGGACAGGCGTCCGATGTTGCACTTGATCTGCCGGTGAAAGCCGCCTGCGAAAGCGCGTGGCGCGAATGGGTTGAGGTTCGAGGCGCTGTTCAAGCGCTTCCTCCCAGGATTGGACATTTCGGTTGGATGCGCTGTGATGATCCCAGTGCTGTCGCCGATCTTAAACATCTCGTTGTAAATCGCGGTCGGCCGCTTTTGCTTTTGCAAAAGCATACCGTCACACTGCCCCGTAACGGCATAAGATTTATGTCAACGCCCGCCGTTCAAATGGTGATGCAAACGCGCCCCGACGTGCCCGATATGGATGGGATCAGCACTTTGCAATCGCATGACGCCGAAGAGATGCTGCAATTGGCGAAGATTTGCAAACCCGGCCCCTTTGAAATCGGAACCCATCTGTTGGGAACGTTTTTGGGATTGCGCGAGCGGGGTAAACTGGTCGCTATGGCTGGGCAACGCTCGCGGTTTTCAGGCTGGGTCGAGATCAGTGGCGTGTGTGTGCATCCAGATCTTCGTGGGGGGGGAAGAGGTTCCGAGCTGATGCGCGCTATGGTTCATCTTATCCTAGCGGGAGGGGCTAAACCTTTCTTGCATACCTACCGGGAAAACCATCAAGCGATTTCATTGTACGAAAGACTGGGGTTCACGATCAGGTCGGACATGCAGATGATATCGATTGATGTTGCAGATGAAGCCACATCGTGACGGCAGGCGTTAAACCAGCCTTCTAGTGGTGCCCACCCGTGACGACATGCTTTGTCTATTCTGAACGCGAGGTTAGGATCACGCTATGAAGTGGCAGATTGCAGATTTTACGCTCGATACGGATGCGACAGAACTCGCGTCTCCTGACGGGCCGATCCACATCGAAAGACAGCCCTACCGCGCGCTCGTGTATCTGCTGGAAAACGCACACCGTGTTGTATCCAGAGACGAACTGATCGAGGCGGTTTGGAGCTGTCGGTTCGTCAGTTATGCTGCCGTTTCGACAGTGAGCAAGCAGATGCGCAAAGCATTGGGCGATACTGGCAACGAACAGGCCTTCGTGCGCACTGTTCACGGTCAGGGATTTCGTTTCGTGGGTGAGGCACGTCAGGTCTTGCCCGCTCAGATTGAAGCCGACTGCCGAGATCAAGAAGACCCGCTACAATCTGCGACCGGGACCGGCCGGCCCTCCATCGCCGTGCTGCAATTCACAGAAATCGGTGAGGCCAAGACAATGGCCAGCATGGCAACCGCTTTGCCCGCAGAGATTATTTCGAGCCTGTCTCGACTTCACTGGTTGCATATCATCTCACGTGGCTCGTCATTTCAGTTCGATCCGACCTCTGCAATGCCGGACAAAATCGGCGCGCAGTTAGGTGTCCGTTACCTTGTCACTGGTTTTGTGGAGCAATTGCAAAACGAGCTGAAAGTTCATGTGGAATTGCTGTCAACTTGCGACGGGACATTGATTTGGTCGGATATGTATTCGATCGGGCATTCGGAAATTGAGCTTGGCCGCAATGACATTGTGTCTTCCATTGTCTCTGCTCTGGACCTAGAAATTCCGCGCCATGAGGCGGATGCGACCCGCGAGCTGTCTGACGAGCAGTTCGATGCCTGGTCTCATTACCATCTTGGTCTGGCGCATGTGTTTCGCTTTGATCAGCAGAACAATCATGTTGCGTCAGAACATTTCGATGCGGCCTTGGCGCTTGATCCGGAGTTTTCCCGCGCGCATTCGGGTAAGTCCTTTGTGCATTGGCAAAGCGCCTTCATGCGGTTTGGATCGGGCCGTAACGGGTTCATCCGTGCGGCGGCAAGATCGGCGGAAACAGCGTTGCAGTTGGATCCAAATGATCCGTTTGCTGCGTTTAATCTGGGTCGGGCTCAGTGGCTTGAGGGAAATATTGAGGCCGGTCTGAACTGGATTGATCGTGCGTTGAAGATCAATCCAAACTCTGCACAGTCACACTATAACAGGGGTCTTTTGAAGGCCCTCGATGGTGCATCATCTGAGGCCGTCTCCGCATCCAGTATTGCCTTGTCACTCAGCCCTCTCGATCCGCTGGGCTACGCAATGCTCAGCACACAATCTATGGCCGCTTTGCAGCAAGAAGATTTTGCATCCGCCGCTGCGCTGGCCTGTCGTGCTGTTCAGTCCCCAAGTGCGCATTTCTACATCCGAATGATTGCAGCCGCAGCCAATGAGCTGAACGGCGATCGTCGCCGCGCATCGTCCCTTCTTGCGGAGGCTTTGTTGCAACGCCCAGAATTGTCACAAGACCTATTCTTCCAAGCCTTCCCGTTCGCGCATGAACCGGACCGAAAAAGACTGCGCCAGGCTTTTGATGCTTTGGGACTAAACTAGTTTTAATATTCGCCTTATCTTCCGACAAAGCTTCATCGCTGGTTCCACATGAACCAGACCCGACACCGAACACTTCAATTACGGCCCTAAGCTGCCGCTGGCCTACTGATCAAGTTTCTGCCGATGCAGCCCGCATAGCAGACTTACGAAATCTTACATGCGCCTAAGAAAATTTCATGCTGACTGGTCCTCGCTTGCACATTGTTCCTTTGAATCATACGTATGGACGACGTAAGCCGACGGCATTTCAGGCGTCGCCAAAGCAAATTGACCGCCTTTAGCAAGGGCAATCCCAATAAAACATGACCAAAACGCTTGAAACTGAGGATGAGCCACCTTTCGGATCCGCTCTCCTTTCTGCTGACCAAAGAGCGGTGGATGTGGGTGATTTGTCTGCCGCGCGTAAGGCCTGTGAGGCGGCAAGACAGGAACGACCGCGTTCTGCATCACCTCTGAGGCATTTGGCGCTGATTGAAGCCCTCAGTGGGAACTCAGAAGGGGCGAAAAAGCTGGCGACGCTGGCGACGGAGATCGATCCACGCGATCCCCGGGGATGGACAGAGCTTGGGCGCATTCACGCCGCTCACGGAGATTGGGCCGCCAGCATTGCCGCGTCAGAGCGCGCCGTTAAAGTGACGCCGAGCCACGTCGACGCGTGGTTCAATCTGGGTAACGCGCACATGCGTATAGGCAGAATTGAACCTGCGATTGAGGCGCTGAAGCGAGCCTTGTCAATCGATCCTAGACGCGCGGATTGTTATCTCAGCATAGGGCACCTTTTGATGGATGTCGGTCAGGAGGAGGACGCGAAGGGCTGTTTTGAGCGCGCGGCAAAATATGATGATGGCAGGCTGGAGGCGGCGTCAAAGCTGGGCCTGCGGCATTCCGAATGGGGTCAGGTGAAGGATGCGGTCAAATCCTTCCGTCTTGCCCTGAGCCGTGATCCGAAGGATGCCAATGCCTGGTTCGGATTGGGCCGTGCACAAGAAGACATGGGCGAGAGGCAGGAAGCCGCGTTGAGCTACCGTAGGGCGCTGTCGGCTAATCCGGGCCATGGTATGGCACTGAGCCAGCTTTTGATGATTGGCGGGCCAGAGCTGGAGCCGCAGATTATTGCCCATGCGGAACAGGCTTTGGGCGCAGATAGCACGCCCGACGGGGCCAAAGCGCTCGTGGGATATGGGCTGGCGAAACACTATGATCGGCACGGCCCAGTTGAAGATGCTGCCCGCGCGGGACGTGCCGCCAATGCCGCGCGACTGCGCAGTTATCCGCGCCATGATCCAGACTCACTGGCCCGTCGTGTGGATGACATAATCCGGCAGACATATGACACCGGCAAAGGCCATTTCTCAGATCAGCCGGTTTTCGTGGTGGGGTTGCCACGTTCAGGCACCACGTTGACGGAGCAGATCCTGTCAGCCCATCCGATGGTGTTTGGCGCAGGAGAATTGCCTGATCTGAGCCGCATCGCCCTGGATCTGCAATCCGGTCGTCTCGACGGTATCGATGCCGCGCCTGACGCATATCTCACTCGTTTGACGCGTGCTGCGCCAAAGGACATTGCGATTGTTCTCCCACGCGCGACTCATCCACTGCCAGCGCGATGCGCGCTAAAGCGCGCTGTCGATCTGGAAGGAGAATTTTGCACTGGAACAGCCATGGTCCACGGATTTCGAAGCGCTGGCCGACTATACACGTCAGTACTTGCGCCTGATGGAGCATTGGCGCAGCGCGTGCTCTTTGCCTATCTTGGATGTTGTCTACGAAGAGACCGTTGCAGATACCGAAACTCAGGCGCGCAGCTTGATAGATTTCCTGGGGCTTCCGTGGGATCCGGCCTGCCTTGATTTTCACCGCACTGGTCGCACCGTGCAGACACCCAGCCGTTGGCAAGTGCGTCAGCCGATCTACACACGCTCCGTCGGGCGTTGGGATCGCTACGCGGATGCGCTACCTGATTTGGTCACCGCATTCAAAGAGCTTTAGGCGTGCAAAAAAATACCACCCCGTTGCTGGCCGCAGAGGGCGTCAGCTTCGCCTATGGCAGTGATCCAGTTCTCAATGGGGTGGACCTACGCATTTTCCCTGGGGAAATCGTCGCGCTGGTCGGGCCCAATGGGTGTGGTAAGTCCACGTTGCTTAAATCCCTTGCCCGGGTGCTAAAACCGGGTAGTGGTCGGGTGATGCTGGACGGCGCGCCCATCCTGTCGATGGCCAGCCGTGATGTTGCCCGTCGCCTGGCGCTTCTGCCGCAGGGGCCGATTGCCCCCGAAGGTCTGACGGTGGAAGAGCTGGTGACCCAGGGGCGGTTTCCGCAGCAGACGCTGTTGCGACAATGGTCGCCGGGTGATCGTGAAGCCGTGGAACGCGCGATCGAGATGACCGATCTTGCAGGCCTTGCAGACAGACCTGTCGCCACGCTGTCGGGTGGCCAGCGGCAACGGTGCTGGATTGCCATGACCCTGGCGCAGGATACGCCGCTCATGCTGCTGGATGAGCCGCCGCCGTTTCTGGACCTTAGGGTGCAAATGGACGTGATGGCGTTGCTATCCCGGATCGCGGGGGAGGGGGGCGCACGCTTTTGATCGTGCTGCATGAGATCAATCTGGCGGCGGCGTTTGCTGATCGTATCGTGATGATGCAAGAGGGGCGTGTTGCGGCCGATGGGACGGCGCAAGACGTGATCACCCCGGATCTTTTGCGCGCGGTATTTGACTTGCAGGCAGACGTGATCACTGACCCGGCCAACGGGCGCCCTGTTTGTCTGCCGCGCATCCCCGAAGGCACCGCGCAGGGCGACGCGTCACGGGCTGCCGATTGACACGCGGTCAGGGGATCCTGACGGGCGCAGCATTCTGGCTGAGCCTCGGCGGCGTTCTTCTGGCGTTTCTGTGGCACATCTCAATCGGGGCCAAAGCCATCCCAATTGGCACGGTCTGGGACGCGTTCACCGCCTTTCGGGACGATGAGTTTGATCACATGGTGGTGCGCAACTTTCGCCTGCCGCGCGCGCTGTTTTCAATCACTGTTGGTGCATCGCTCGCGGTTGCAGGCGCGTTGATGCAAGGTGTCACACGCAATCCTCTGGCGGATCCATCGATCCTTGGGCTGACATCTGGCGCGACCTGTGCCGTCATCATCGGCATCGGATGGTTCGGGCTTGCGGGCACAGCCTATGTGCCGTTCTTCGCCGCGATTGGCGCGCTGGCGGGTGCCGCGCTGGTCTGGGGCATTGCCAGCATCATTCCCGGGGGCAGTACGCCGCTGACGCTGATCCTGGCAGGCGTCGCCGTCACCGCTTTTCTCGGAACCATCCAATCCGCCGCGATCCTCTTGAATCAAGAGGTTTTCTCCGGCTTCCGGGTCTGGCTGACAGGGTCCATGGCGATGGGAGATATGGATACCTATCTCTGGGCGCTCCCATGGTTTGGCGCGGGCCTTATCGCGGCGCTTCTGATTGCGCGACAAGTGACAGCGCTTGCCATGGGCGAAGAGGCCGCGACAGGCCTCGGCGTGAACCCGGCGCGGATCAAGATTATCGCGCTCCTGAGTGTGACTGCGTTGTCAGCGGCCGCCGTTGCGATTGCCGGGCCGCTGGGGTTAGTAAGGCTTGTAATCCCTCATGTGGTCCGTCTGTTTATCGGTTGGGATTACCGGCTGATCGTGCCTTTCTGCGCGGTCGTGGGCGGTGGTTACATGTTGGTGGTTGATACGGTGGCGCGCATAGTGCTTGCGCCGGCGGAGATTTCCACCGGTCTTATCACGGTTGTTTTGGGCGCGCTGGTCTTCATTTGGCTTGTGCGGGCGCGGCTGTGAAGATGCTGACCATAGAAGCCGCAGGCGGCAACATTGCCGTGCGCTTGCCCGTGGGTGCCATGGTGATTGCATTTGTACTTTTGTTGGCCAACCTCGCCGTTGCGACCTTGTCCGTCACATCGGGCAGCTTTGACCTGAGCCTTGGTGATGTCTGGAACACGCTGACCGGAACCCCACCGACCGATATGGCCGTCACAATCGTATGGGAGTTTCGCATCCCCCGATTATTGGTCGCCATTCTGGTGGGCATGTTGCTCGCCTTGTCGGGGGCTGTGTTGCAATACGTGACCGCCAACCCTTTGGCGGACCCAAGCCTTGTGGGCGTTAGCCAGGGTGCGGCACTCGCCGTTGTCATGGCAATCGTTGTTTTTCTCGGCACCACGGGGTTTGCCTTGCCCGCGCTGGCCTTTGTCGGCGGGCTGGCCGCGGCAGCGCTTATTCAAATTCTCACTTATTCGCGGCGCGGGGATGAGCCGCTGCGGTTCATTCTCACCGGTATTGGCGTCGCGGCGCTGATCGGCGCGGTGATTTCCACCGTGCTGACCTATGGCGATATAGACCGCGTGATGTCTGCGCTGACGTGGCTTGCAGGTAGTCTGCATTCGGTCAGTTCTTCAGAGTTGCAGTGGCTGTTCGTGACGGCGCTGGTGATCGTGGAGCTGCTGGTCGTTCGGTCTGGCGGCGGGCGCGGTTGCTGCGGGTGGGCCGTTGGGTTTCGTGGGCCTTGTTGCCCCTCACATCGCCCGTCGGCTTACACGCGCAGGGGTCGGTTTGCAACTTGTGCTGACGGCGCTGACGGGTGGCTTGATGGTGTCCGCCGCCGACCTGATCGGGCGCGCCGCGTTCGGTGATGTGCAACTTCCAGCAGGGATTGTGACCGCCGCAATTGGCGTGCCCGTGCTCATCATTGTCCTGTTCAAAGGTCACTCAAAGTAGCGGATGCATGCGTTTGCAAGCTGAACTGTGTGACAGCCAAGATGCAAACAAGCCGCATCCCATGTCGGTCTGAAGCGTCTTTAACGCCCCTGAAATCTGTTGCTTTTTTGAAACTGGACCTCGGAAGCGCATTTTCGGATTTGCCATTGTTTTTTTACCGCTAGCTACCCGTCACAGCCCAGCCAGCGCCCGGCACGCATGATGCTTCCAAAGAAAAGGGCGAAAATGTCAAAGCCAGGCGCCACCTCTCTCAATGCTGAGCTGACTTTCGTATCAAACCGCGAGCGTCTGATCGCTTTGGCGTGTCAGATTGTAGAGAGCCGCGCTGTTGCCGAAGAGATCGTGCAGGAAAGCAGGATAAGATGGAATGGTCGCGAGTACCCGGTCCAAAGCGCGCGCGCGGTTTTTTCAAGAAATGTCACCAACCTTGCATAAGATTGGCGTAGGAGCCGGAAAGTCGAACTGCGGGCTCTCATGTGTCTGGCTCAAGACACAGGCAGCTACCCTAGCGTCGAGGCGCATGTGCTGGCACGTGATGAACTCAGGATCATCTTGAAGTCCATTCGCGCAATGCCCGCGCGGCATTTGGAAGTGTTTAAACTGAGCAAACTGCATGGAATGACATACAAAGACATTGCATCGCAGCTGGAACTTTCAACGTCGCATGTTCACAGGCTGATTGACGATATAATGATAGAAATTGCTCTGGCACTTGAGACGTAATTTAGGGAAAAAAGACCCTTTGATCCGTTGAGTTAGTGGACCAGCCAGTAGCTAGAATTCACACGAATGACCAACAACCAAGACAAAGTTCGAAAGATCGCTGCCGAAGCAGCAATCATCGTGCGAGAACTGGAAGAAGACCCCAAAAATCCGGATTTGATCCGGAAGCGAGATGCGTTCATTGCACGTGGACCGGCAGAAAAAAGGATCTTCCTGAATATTGAGCGTGGTTGGGCTGGCACTGCCGGACGTCTGAAGGGCCCAAATCGCAGCAGTGTTTTCGTGATTTTCGGGGCTGTTTTGGTGGGGCTCGTTCTGGCCTGGGAACCGCTTCGCTTGGCATTCTTGGCAGATCATAAAACCGCTCTCCTGCCTCAGAGCATCACACTCGATACAGGCGAAAATGCCACACTTGATGCGACGTCGGCGATTGCAACCGATTCAGATGAACAAAGTAGATCGGTTCGGCTTTTGCGTGGAAGCGCGTTCTTTGATGTGCAGCAAGATGGCAGGCCATTCACAGTAACAGCCGGTGATATCGAAGTTTCTGTGATAGGCACCTCTTTCGAAGTGGCGTTAAACGGTGCGACGGTACAGGTATCGGTGGTGAGCGTGCGCGATGGAACCTCAGAGCGAACTCTTGCTGAGGGAAAAAAGCTGCGCTTTGAAGATGAAATCACATCTGTTCGGGAGGTTAATCCCGAAGAAGTAGCAAGCTGGCGCGGGCGCGAATTTAGAATTGATGGCCTTCGGTTTGGCGAAGTTGTCGCGAGTATTGATCGCAGACTTTCCGGACGGATTGTCGTTTTGGGATCGCGTTTGGAGAATGCGGAGGTGGCAGGTGTGATCGACCTCACTGACCCCGAAAATGCCTTGCAAGCCTTGAGCGCTGCAAGCGGTGCGAGCGTTCTGAAAGCAGGAGGATTCTTAACGATAGTTTATCCTCGGTAAATCTTTTTTGTTTTTTCCGGGAAAATTCTGATGCCGAGCCGTTTTTGTACTGAGCCGTCCTTAACGCGATGGTGCATCGGCACAACAGATAGGTCACCGGATCATGCAAAAGAAGTCGTCATTCCGTAAATTATGGGCATCCACAGCGCTGACTGGGGCGTTTGTCGTGTGTTTCGATCTGGGTGTTGTAGGGGCTGACGAAGTAGCTCAAATCGAGGTTAAAGCGCAGGATCTTTATGCGGCGATTGAGACGTTGAGCCTTCAATCCGGGGTTCAGATTGTTGTCGATAAATCGATCGTCGCGGCGCGCACAAGCCACGATGTCGCTGGACAGATGCGTGCGTTTGACGCTCTTAACCAAATGATCAGTGATCCCAACCTTATCGTTTCAGAGCTCAGCGATGGATCTCTCGTTGTGGTTCCAAAGCGCGAATACGATTTGGTGGCCCAATCGGAAAACCTTGATTTGGGTACGATTACTCTTGATTCCAACCAAGACATTGAGCCTGCGCAGGATCCTGAGGAGGGGTATCGCGCTGAACAAGCGAGCACGACAACCCGCGTCAATCTTGATATCAAAGAGACGCCCGCAACTGTCACGGTCATCACCAATGATTTTATCCGCGATCGCAACGTACTGAGGACCAGTGACGCTATCGAAATCGTGCCGAACGTCGTGTTGGGCGGGACAAGGTTTGGGCGGCTAGAATTCTTTACATTCCGTGGCTTTGAAGGCCCACTTAGCATCAGCCCATTCAGTTTCTCGGGCGTGACCGAAAATGGCCTGCCGTCTTCCCTGATATTCGCGCCGGACCCCGCCATTGTCGAACGCATTGAGTTTGTGAAAGGCTCAAACTCCATCACTTCGGGCGCGGCTCTCCCCACGGGCTTGGTGAACCGCATCATCAAGCGCCCAGAAGAGGGCGACTTTACGGAGCTCACTTTTTCCGCGGGGAGTTTCGATTTCCTGCGCTCCACTCTGGACTCGAATTACCAACTCAGTGAAACCGTCCGTGCAAGATTGATTGTTGCTGGCGATAGCGACGGCGAATTTATTGACAACGTCGATGGTGAACAGTTCACCATTGCCCCTTCGATCGAATTTGACTTGTTTGAAGGCGCAGGCCGTTTGCTGCTCCAGGCGCGCTATCAGAAATTTGATGGCAACACTGACCGCGGGATCCCACTGTTTTCAGACGGGACCATCCCGGCTGTGCGGCCGAGCCTTAACCTAGGCGGCGGCAACCCGCACAGCGGTCAGTTCACAGAATTCGAAGATACGAC
>ERZ1740059.1984-NODE-1984-length-10214-cov-5.830987_pt1 | contig 10214 bp, 9 predicted proteins | sample MGYA00581744_ERZ1740059 | MGnify/ENA primary metagenome ERZ1740059 (study PRJEB43018, sample SAMN04849738) | marine metagenome | isolation source: floating plastic debris | place: Pacific Ocean | collected 2008-08-28 | study: EMG produced TPA metagenomics... | reverse complement strand
GTCTTACGTTCTGTCTTACCGATTGGTATCTCAACGCTACCATCGCTCAAAGCTTGAATGCCAGCGCTAATGACATCTAGTAAAGTCTTAGTCCGGTCATATCCGTTATCGCTGTCTGTGGGGTATCGCTGCACCCCTAGCGCGTCTATCGCTTCAAGCAATTCGGGAGGACACCGGAAGTTCAAAAGCTTATTTGCCATACGTTTTATCTAATCTGTAAGACAAGTTTAACTTATAGTCTTACGAATTTGTCTTACGCATAAGTTTTACAAATTATTAGTTGTAAGACGCATAAACAATTCATGTCTTACACATCTCGACAATAGTAAGACGTATATCTGATAATGTAAGACATAGGTGTAAGACACCTGTAAAAACAAAGGGCAATCGCCCCGACTACCAATCACAGCGATTGCCCATAACCCCCTTTAGGAGTTGAAAATATGATATCAAAATGCGTCCAATGTCCGTTTTTCAGGAAATCAAAGGTAATCAAGAGTATCGGTAGCTGCGAGTTTCATGATTCTAAGGTGCGTGCTTGCGATAAAGCTTGTCCGAGCGTAAAAGCATTCTAAATGCCATAAAACTTAACCCCGTCAAAGCACTCGGACGGGGTAATTTAAAAAGCGGGTGCTATCGAAAAGATGAATTATCGATACCGTAAAATGATAAAAAACCAGCGTGATATCCAGCTATTAGAATCTTCTTTAGAAGCTAAAATTGGAAAATCTTTCCCCACACTTGACTCAGATCCAGATGTGTTACAGCAACTTTTAGAAGATAAGCGCTCTCCTAATACTCGTAGGGAGTATGAGAAAGATATTAGGAAGTTTTTTCAGGTTATGAGCGAGTGCGAACCTACTCAAGATAAGGTGCTTGAATTCCTACATCTCGAACAGCATCAAGCTGTAATGGTTTGTTTTAAATATAAAGCTTTGTTAATTAAATCTGGTTTAAAAGAGTCAACTGTTAACCGTCGTCTTGCTGGAATTAAAGCTTTAGCTAGGAAGGGCAGACAGTTGGGGGTATGTAATTTCACTTTAGAGGATGTGCAAGGGGAGAAGGTACATACATACCGCGATACTACTGGTGTAAGTGTAAATGTTTTTGCTGAAGTTCTCAAACTATGCGACCGTACCAGTGAGAAAGGGGTAAGAGATTATGCTTTACTACGGTTGTTGTGGTCTGGTGCGTTGCGTCGTTCCGAAGTTAGTAGAGCGAATGTAGGGGATTTTGATTTTACCAACCAGCAATTACGAATCTTAGGTAAGGGGAATGGTACGCAATTCCAAACGGTAGATTTGGGTAATGCTACAGCAAAGGCGATTGCTGATTATTTACAGGTTAGGAATAAGATTAAGAAAAGTGACCCGCTATTTACATCGGTAGACTTTTGTAATAAAGGGCATCGGTTGACGGGTGACGGTATTAGCAAAATTCTTAAGAAGTATTGCAAACAAGCTGGAATAACAAAACCAATGTCACCGCACCGGGTACGGCATAGTTCTATTACAGCCGCACTAGATGCAACCGACGGGAATATAAGAAAAGTACAAAAACTTTCTCGTCACTCCGACCCCAAAACCCTCATGATTTATGACGATAACCGTCAACGGGCACAGAAGGAAGTATCCGATATTCTTGATTCGTTAATTTAGTTGCAACTGCTGCATCCCGTTACTGGTTCTTGTATTTCCTCTTTATTTTTCGCGGTTTTCTTTCGCTTTCTCATATCCTCTAACTGCGTACATCTTGGGACACCGTTAAACATTTCTCTTGCCCAGTGTTCGCAGTTGTAACGTAATTTATTCCAAACTCTTGCTTCTTGCCGTCGTGACTCTTTTATTCGCTGTTCCACATGGCTAAAAGGAATAGTATCCGGCAAATGTTCTTTAAAAATCCACTCCATTGAGTAATCAACTTCATGCACATAGCCAAAGCCTTTCTCTACAAGGGAATTTTGAGCTTTTACCGTTGCTCCGGTAAAGAAGTGAGCGACTCTAAATCCTTTTTGGCTAGGAATAACGACTCCGTAATGGTCGTAATAATGACCCGAATCATCCCTACAATTAACCGCTACAAGGGTACCAACTTTAATTGGATTGCCGTTGATATCGGTGATATCGGGCATTTTATCCAGTAATGAGAAGTAATTTGACAACGCCAATAGCTGATACTCAGTCGCTTTAAATAAAGCGTCCGTCCAGGTTGGGTCGGTGTCGGGAATGTTTTCAATGATGCGGTCAAAAATTTCTTTTGGTTTTTTCAGGTGATTGACAAGGCTTTTTAAAGAGTTAAAGTGTTGGTTTGTATTGGTTTTATGAAAATCTGTATCAATTTCTATATCTAAACAGCCAGCAGCACGGTTGCAAATTTCTAATATTTCCCTATCTCTGGTGTGCTTGGCGATTTGGCTTAATTCATGGCGAATAGTTCCGTTATGTAAATGCTCCTGAATCTCAGCAAACCAACGCAGAATTTTTCCAGGATGCGATTTTGATTTACTTATCCCCATGAGTTAAGCCTTCCTCTCTTGGTTTACCGTCACTATTGTTTTGATTTAAATCCTTCTTTCTGCTTCTTCTCCATTTCATCAATTAAAGATGACGAAACTTTAGGAGCTATTTTCATTAAGCTCCCGCAAACAGCACTACCAACTTCTTGTGCGGATTTAATGCTCTCTGGATTGGATTTTGACATAATAATTAATTTCCTGTTTTCAACAAAAATGTTACTAACCACATTTTTAGTATGGAGAGAATAACAGGCAACACCGGAGACTTACAGAAATTTATATGAAGATTTTGTGTGACTGCATCTCACTCCGGAGAGCGACTAAGTAAACTTTTTCCGAAGTTTACCAATTTACTTTTGCTCGCTTTTGTTCGCTTTTGTTTACGGTAATTAGCTCAATTCATTACAATTACTTGGGTTTTTTTTGACCAAAGGTAACTGGGTTGATAGCCTAAACGCAATATTTTATATAAAATCCTGCTATCGCGCTTGTAGAAGCGCGATAAATATGATTCTATTTTTAGCAAGCTAAACTGCTTTTATTGACATCACACTGCAAAATTCTCTTGCTTCATCCAAGCAGAAATTAAGTAATGCAGCCGAACTTTTTTCTGATACAGATATTTTTGATTGGTAAGCAGATTTGATAACATCCCAATCACTTGTCATCTCCACACCCAATACTTCCCACCATTTGATTGGTTCTAAGTTGTACCAACCATAGCCGAACTCCCTACGCATCATTTGACCTAACCATCCTTTAGGTGCATTCTTTTTTGTAGATTTGAGAAATTGCAAGAAAATTTGTTCATCTGCTTTACGTTGCTGTGGATGTGGGTTCCTACCGCGTCTAAATATTGCGTCCTTATACCAGTGGTCGGGGGGAGTAAATTGATACTTACGCCAGAATAGAAAACTTACCCGTCCTACGTTTTTACCAGATTTGTAAGCTTTTCTAAGCTGACCGCGTAAATATCCAAGTTGTTTTTTTTGCTCATCAGATAATATCTCCCCAAATTCAAGAGAATCATTATCTCCTAGCTCCTCTTCTCCCTCCCCATCTTGAGTAAATTCATACCCGCATTCGGGACAAATTTGAGCAAACTTTGGTACTGCTGCATGACATTCGGGGCATTCTTTAGTTAATACAAAATCATCATCTTTATTGGTTGGGCATAGGGAGATAGGGTAATTTTTGGTACTTATCCCTAGTCGTTGGAAATTACCGCAAAAGTCCAGAAGTAAAGCATCTTCCTTACCAAAATGTAATCTCAAAGCACGTCCACACATTTGCACTAACAAAGCCCTTGATTTTGTAGGACGTGCAATGATTGCAGCATTACAACTACTTTCGTCAAAGCCCTCACAGAGACAGCTTACCGAAGTAATTATTTGAGTAGTACCAGCTTTGAATCTTGCGTAAATCTCCTCCCTGCTCTCCTCGTCAACTTCTCCAGTTACGACTTCTGAAACAATCCCCAAAGCATTAAATTGTTTGGCTAAATCTTGGGCTTGGGATACTCCAGCACAGAAAGCGATTGATTTACGGTTCGGACATACTTCTAAGAACTTTTCTACAACGGTTTCGTTAAATTTCTCGTCGCATACTTTCTGCATTGATTGTTGGGTGTAATCTCCCCCACTTCCTGTTTCCAGTTGGGAAAAGTCGATTAGTCCACCCCATCCGAAGTGTCTTGCAAAAGTTAAATGTCCTAATTCAATCAACTTACCTGGATGTGGGGCTTTGACTAAAGCTTGGAAGAACTGACAATAACCTTCTTTCTTCCGACTTCTCCAAGGTGTTGCAGTTAATCCTAAGAAGAATGTACGGGAGAAGGGTAAGCACCCGTTGCTGTAATTGTTGATAATTCGTTGGAATATCTGGTAGTAGGATGTGGTGTGTGCTTCATCAATGATTACCAGTCCGATATCTTTGGGTAGTTCCCGATTCTGAATGCTTTGTACCATCGCGATTTGTACTAGAGCATCCGGTGATTGTGGATGGTCGCCCCAGATGACTCCGCTGTCAATATTGAAAAACTTCTTTAAGGCATTGCGAGTTTGGGAGATTAGTTTTGTGCGATGACACAGGAATAATACACGTCTACCCTTACCAACTGAATCAGCGATTATCTTTGACGAGATAACAGTTTTACCTGCTCCAGTTGGTGCGTAGAGTAAAACTGATTTGATACCGATGCGGAAGTAGTGGTACGTATCAGATATAGCTTTCTTCTGGTAATTGCGTAGCGCAAAGCTAGCCTGAGTAGGCTTTGAGGTGATAATTTGCATATAATTATCCCCCTTCGTACCTAATTAAAGCTTCTGGAATAGTGCCAAGTAGCACAGAAAGCAAATCGATTTGCACTTTTGGTGCTACCAATTCCCAAATTTGAAGTAATTCCGAAGGTGAATACACATTGAGAAGTGAAATCACCTCATTAACTATTGAATTTTCACCTTCTGCTACTACCAGTGGGATAAATTCTTGGGCTACCCAATCCCCATCTGGTGGTGCATTTGGGGGAGAATTATTTTTACTAGTTTTGGTATATATAGTCCCTTTAAGCAAAATTAGTAAAAATTCACGTAATTGTGAAATCCTTTGCTGCGACACATTGCAAAGTTTGGCGATCGCACTTTGGGTTAGCTTCTCCCCTTTCTTTTTAAGTTGCTCATCTGCATTCTTGATTGCTAGTTGCATACGTTCGAGTTTGGTTGCTGCATTGGGAGTTATATTTTTGGCTTGCACCAGCTTTACCGGAGTATCTAAAGGATAATCCCCTAAGATGTATACCTTAAATTGCTTATCAGGGTATCGTTCGGAGCGGTTGCGTCCGATGGCTTGTTTGATTGCTTCAAGTATGCGTTGACGGATAAAATCAGCAAAATCGTCATCAATGCTCACTTCATACTCAAAGTGGCGATATACTCCCTCCGGCAATGGGTTGTTTACCTTAATTGGTTGTTTGACAGCCTTAGTACCATCTATCGGTGTTCTACTATATATGCACGTAAATTCAGCTTTAAGCGCTTCTAAGTTGGGTGTGGGTACTCCATCGAGAACAACATTTTGAATACCTTCTAGGTCATTTGACCCACGGGAATCTACAAACCACTGATACTTACTACCATTCTTTTTAAAACTAATTACTTCGCAACTTTCCCCCTTCTCCTCGCATTGTTTGGTAATTTCTGCGATAACAGCTTCACCACGTCGCTGTTGGTCTTCCCCGCGAGATATCCCCATCCTTCCAAGTCCGGTAACTTGAATTACTTCTAAGTTGGTTGGGGTATCATCAGCTTTCTGCTTGCAGCTAAATATTTGAGTGTGGGGTATTATTAGCAATTGAGCTAAATCGATTAATCGTCCCGTCGCATCTAGGAAGATATTCTTCTTAGCGCTCGCTGCTATTTCTGCTAATCGGGAATTGGGAGTAGTGATTGTTAGGTTGTTGAAATCGCAAGAGATGTACCCGGTACAATCGCCTTTTAAGATTTTCAGCAGTGGTAAAATCCATTGCTTTAGCACTGTTTGATGTACCTTATTAGCGGTTTCGTTGTCGAATTGCTGAAAGCGCTTTCTTACTCCAGCAGGTAAATCAGTAATGTCTACACCGTGTTCGTTTGTTGGGTTAAGTGCGTCTAGGTTAGGTATTGTAGCTTCAGCAAGTTTTACTAAATCAATATCGGGTACTTTTAATAGCTGATGTAAATTTTCATTACTCCAACCGTACCGCGTTGGTGCTTTCTCTCTCTTGGTAAGCAGTGATTTGATTTTGGTAAGCAGTGGTTGCAGTTGCTGTAGTAGTTCAAAGTTGTCGGTAGCGAGCGTAGCTATCATCATATCTACGTCTCGTACCGTTATTCGCACCTCATCAAAATTCTTCAAGACTTCACTCCACTCCTCCCAGATTAGTACCGAATCGGAATAATCAAAATCTTCATTGGGAGAAGGCAAGCTTTGGGGATGGGAGATAATTCGAGAATTACTAAAAGCTTTAGCTCGGTCGTTGAGGTACCCAAATAGATGACCACCTTTACAAGCTTCTAAGTAAGCACAATTGTTGCAAGCAACATTTGCAGAATACGCACTTTGAATATTAGCGGTAGAAAGGGCAGCAATGGTATCTACCCTTGCACAGTTGGGGGGAATCGCAGCACCTTTTCCCCCATCCTTTTTACGCCGTAATTTATCTTTATCATCCCGATTCAATCCTTTGTGCCTACCTTCTAGGTGTGCCCAATCTTTCTGCAATGTTGGTGTTGTGGGGTTCCGAGAATCATTGCTTATATAAAATATCTTCTCGCAATCAAAGTCGGATGGCTGCAATCTACCAGCATCAAAGCTTTTACCGCTACCAGTGCCACTAGAATCAAAGATATATTTACTTGGCGAATTAATCCAAGTAGAAACGCGATCGCCTTTTTCATAAATATGAATTGGTGTAGTTTGGGGTTGCTGTTGCTTCTCCTCCGGTTGCTCACCAAAGCCCCACGGTTGTTTCTTCTTAGTGAAGCGCTGCTTAAGTTTGGGTGCTAGGTCTAGAAGTTGTTTAAATGTGTACGCTGTTTTCCATTTTTCGCGAGTTACGGTTTTTTCTAGTTTCCCATCTTGGTTGTAAGCTTTGGGTTCAGATTCAAACTGTTGTTGGTTCTGGGGAAACTTAAACCCATACTGTTTAGCAATATGAAATAGCGTACCAATGCTAATACCGTTACGTTCCCTAAAACTTCGGAACTTAGCAGCAACATTCCAAGTAGTGCCTTTAATGCTCGGACTCCAGCGTTCTGCGATGGCTTGCCCTTCTGCTGCACCATAGTAACTATTGAGTGCCATCAATACTTTGAGGCACTCATCATAATTACCGCTACCGGGTTGCCGAGGGGGAATATAGCTCAAAGCTTGCTGGATTAGTGCATCGGTATCCCATCCCTCAAATTCGGCACGGTCGCGTAGTTCGGCTTTGCGCTTCTCAATATCAGCTATTCGTTTTTGATATTCCAGCTTTTCTCGTTCGGCAGTGGCGATTGCTTCAGTTACCCACTCCGCTGGTAAAGTAACGTTGGGTTGCACCAACGGGAACGAAGCTTCGGTACTTCCATAAAATACTCGTGAAGCATCTTTACACGCGGGGTCATGTGGTAAATGCTTCATTAGGTACCGGGTTAATACCTCTACGATTTCGTACCCCGGTACAAACTCCGGTAATAGGAATACTAATCGGAACTTATGCCAATCAGTTTTATGGCTCGCAGTAGTGTAGATTAAAGCGCAATACTGTTTAATGAATGGATGCTGTAATGCTTCATCTAAGGTTAATTGATGTTCGTAGCACTTCTCCCCATTGGCATCTTTACCCGAATTATCAATATCCAGTAGCACCCATTGGCTACCAACAACATTAGATTTAGCTCGCCACTTACCTCCCAAGTTACCAGCACAAAGCGCGTGCCCTGCTTTGACGTGGCTGATAACGTCGTCTATCGTTCCTTTCTTATCTCGGAAGTTTTTCGCTAGCTTTTTAAAATCCCAATCTTTATTGCGTCCTGTCGCATTGGCTGCAAATTTTAAATGGCGTGGGGTTATCATCGCACACCCCCAATTGCCTGAATTGACGCAATTACGATATCGGAAGATTGATTGTTAAGGTCTTTTTGGGTTAGAATGACACTATGAGATTTTATCTGATAGCGCCGTCTCCCAGCCAAGGTTCTGGCGTTTTTCATTTGGATGACTCCGTTTTAAGTTTTCGGAGCAATCCCAAGAAATGTAACTTATAATTCCCACATTTTTACAAATGTTGTTAATCTTAAAATAATGTTTTTTCATTACCTGGTTAGGCACTTTTACGGGGTTGGCGATGGTACTCGCACTGGAATAGCAAACAACAATTTTTTTGTGAGAATGATAGCTATTACAAGCCTTGGAATTGCTGCTTAATCAGATTTTTCTTTTTAAACACAACTGACCAATAATAAATATCAAAGTTTTTTCTGTTTTTACGCTGTTATATTTTGGGCTACAAGTGTGGAAGCTTCGGCATCTTCTAGGCATTCATCTAAAAGCGCTCGCGCACCATTCCGAAGAAACTCACTTACCGTCCAATTTTGATTGCTTGCAACTTTCTTTATTAAATTTGCTTCCTCCTCAGTAACTTTTACGGGCAAAGTCTTGATAAAACCTTTTGATGCCATAACTTGACTTTTTTTAAAGGTATACTTATTCCTTTTTATCAGTTTTTTTGCGTAAGCATTGTGTTCTACTTTCGGTATTGAATGTTTTTAAAGAAAAAATCTTTAAAAATTGGTTGCGATCGCGTTTTTCGATCCATCGATCCGAATTGTCTCATAAAAACGCAAGAACGCGGATCGAATTGTTTCCCCCACAAATGCTTTGTGAAAAAGTTTTATTACTGGCTATAACAAGTAGCTAATAATTGGAGAAAAAATCGTAAATACCGAAGCAATAAATTACACACGAGTTCTATCTTTTCTAAATGGATCGATAATTTAGAAAAAGGAAAAAAGATGTACAACCCTATTCCTCAGAATTTTAATGTTAGGGAATAGGGATAAGTAGTATTGTTTGAATTTTTTTTGAAATTCTCTAACTTTACCTCCACAGATTCTGTAAAATTTTGATTTTCAATAATTACTTCACTTCTTGCAATTGATGCGGAACGTTCATTTTGGGTAATGGCTCTAACGGAGCTTCTACGGGAGAGTATTTGCAATAGCAGATGACAATTGATTCAAATTCCGCATCTGTTGGTGACTTATATTCTTCTACCTTGATTACTTCCCAATCACCAACGCGACTGTGAGTACTAGCTTCAGGGAATTGTGAATCGGCAAATTCATCAATTTTGTAAAATTGTCTTACTCTGTACCCCACTTCTGGTGATGGGTTATTAGAAGAATCAAAGTATTCTACAAGAATGTCTGTAGCTGCTTTTGTATGCGCTAGCAATCGGTTTTCTGCTCCTTGTTCTTCTCTCCAATCCGCACGAAAAATAATATATTTTCTGCCCATTGATTATTTCTCCTTTTGGTAATCGGGGAATTCGGTTTCGCCTTCAAATACGCAATTCCATTTCAGTACTTCGTCACCCGTTGCTTCTATCCTTATCAGTCTCCATCCATATTTTTCTTGCATTTGATAGCATCTCCACTTTTCTGTTACTGCGTGTTTAGAAAATTTAGGTTGCTTATCTTCAGTCACGCTGCACCCTTACCTTTTTTGGGTTTGGGGGAGTCATTCAACCTATCCTCTAGAAGTTTAGAGAAGTCTTTTGAATTAATTAGTTTTTCTATCTGTTCTTTTACTACTTCGGTCATAGTTGTTCCTTTAAGCTGACAGTACAACTTAAATCTTTCTTTTAACTCAATAGGTAGGTAAATCCTTACCAAGTCCTGACCTGTTCGTTTTTCTGGCATCCATAATAATTCTATATCTGTAAAGTCCATAATATCTACACCGTTGTTATATCTTCAATTGCTTTTGTAGGGGTTGATGTTTTTGTACCCTACAGATACTATAAGACTTATCACCAAAAAGCAAATAAGCTCAAACCCTTACCCCGCGTGAAAAACAGCAATTTCACCGCGACAGACTCGTATACACAAAAATAAGAAATAAATGAACTATGACCGAACTAGCAACTGACTATATACCCGGAACCAACGGGAAATTACCA
>ERZ1740059.1983-NODE-1983-length-10219-cov-3.624262_pt1 | contig 10219 bp, 6 predicted proteins | sample MGYA00581744_ERZ1740059 | MGnify/ENA primary metagenome ERZ1740059 (study PRJEB43018, sample SAMN04849738) | marine metagenome | isolation source: floating plastic debris | place: Pacific Ocean | collected 2008-08-28 | study: EMG produced TPA metagenomics... | reverse complement strand
ACATTCGACTACGCTACGAACTCACGCTCTCTATTCGTCACGCTCAGCTAAAGCAGGCGGTGCAATTTACCGCGCAGCATGAAGCGCACTTTCCGCTAGTCGCTAAATTTTATCTATCTGGAGCATCTCGGATACGAACGCTAGATGCTACTGATATTGCCACCGACTACGAAGAAATCAAGGGCCATCACTATCTGTACCACCTGCCCAACCACACTGAAGTTGAAGAATGGTCTACAGGCCAGGTTCAGGTTGTCTACCTTTGCGCTGACCCTAGCTATTTCAGCACGTTTGATATAAGCAACGCCGTAGTGTCACCATCATTACAAAAGCTTCTAGAAGGCGATAGAACCCAGCGGTTTCATAAGTCTTTAGGTGAAGTAACACCAGCTATTAAGCAACTGCTTCAGCAAATTTTGCACTGTCCTTACACTGGGCTGATGCAGCAGCTTTATCTAGAAAGCAAAGCCTTAGAACTCTTTGTTGCCCAGTTTACTCTCTGGACTGAAGGATCTATATCTACTCCAGCTATTGCGCTCTGCCCCCAAGATATTGAACAAGTGCACAAGGCTAGAGATATTCTGATTCAGCAAGCAATACATCCCCCCTCTCTGACAGATTTAGCCCGACAGGTCGGGCTAAATGACCGCAAGCTCAATCGAGGATTTCGGCAGCTATTTGGCACCACCGTATTTGACTATCTTCAAAACCATCGGCTCCAACAAGCTAGAGACCTATTAAGCAATTCTAGACTGACGATCGCGGGTGTGGCCGGTGCCATCGGCTACAAAAGCCCAGAAGCGTTTAGCACCGCATTTCGGCGCAAGTTTGCAGTTAGCCCTAAAACCTATCAGCTAAGTCAGCGCTCCTAGACAGACGACTAAGAAAAATCGGTTTCGCAAAGAAAAAAGTCGGTTTCACAAAGAAAGTTATTGCGCTGGCCACTTATCATCTTTCTACCTAATTAATAAGAATAAATTGCATTAAGCAATATTAACTTGGGTGTGATTCGTGTGAGTGAGTGAGACCACAATGAAACAACTATGCATCACTATCGTGTTAGGAGCCATTACTCTAAGCACGATACAGCCTGCTAAAGCGATAGAACTGGAACAACAAGAAGGGTGGATAGCGACAAACTCTCTAAATGAGTTCGAACCTACAACAGCAATGGACCCGACTCCGGTTGCTCAGGCTGATGTGGTCACCATTACCAAGATTCAAATTGAAGAAATCGATCAGGGATTTACCCTACAGTTAGAAACCACTAGCGAACTTCCTGTTCCTCAAACTACTATTACCGGTGATGCTCTGATTGCCAATATTCCCAATGCCGTATTGCAGCTAGACGATTTTTTAGTGGGCGATCCGGCAGCAGGGATTGCACTGGTCACGGTGACGAACCTGCCTGATAATCAGGTACAGATTGTTATTACAGGTGCCGTGACTATTATGGCTACTGTGGCTGGCCTGGCAGCGAGAGCCAAACCTGGCGATGTAGTAGCCCAGCCTCCAGAAAGTAATTCACTTCGCCTCGTGGTTACTGGGGAAGACGAAAATGACTACTTTGTCCCCAATGCCAGCACAGCTACCCGCACTGATACACCTATTCTAGAAACTCCCGCATCAGTGCAGGTGATCCCTCGACAAGTACTAGAAGATCAGCAGGTGATTCGCATTGAAGATGCTCTGAGCAATCTTAGCGGTGTTACCTTTGCTGGCACATTTGCCGGGCTTGATGTTGATTTTAATATCCGAGGCTTTGATGATGCCCCTATCTTTCGAGACGGGTTTAGGCAGTTTGGCTTTGGCAATGACGGTATTCCGGAACTGGCTAATCTAGAACGCATTGAGGTTTTAAGAGGACCTGCTTCCATTTTATATGGAGAGATTCAGCCAGGAGGTGTAATTAATCTAGTCACAAAACAACCTCTGGCGGAGCCATTTTATGAGGCAAAGCTTCAGGCTGGCAATCGAGGTCTGATCAGCCCCAGTCTGGACATTTCTGGCCCTCTAACTTCTGACAATCGCTTACGCTATCGTCTTAACGCTTTGTATCGTAATGAGGACAGCTTTCGAGATTTTGAGCAAAATATTGAACGCTTCTTTGCAGCGCCGGTTCTAAGCTGGCTGATTAGCGATCGCACCGACCTCACCCTTCAACTAGAGTATTCTGACTACGAAGGTCCCTTTGAAGTTGGCCTGCCTGCTATCGGAGACAGCGTCGCCGATGTCCCCTTTAGTCGAATTGCAGGCGAACTTGATGACTTTGTAGAAATTGAATCGCTTAACGTTGGTTACAATCTTGAACATCGCTTTAGTGATACCTGGAAACTGCGTAATGCCTTTCGCTTTACTAGACAAGATATTTTAGATGTGGGCGCTATTCCGATCTTTTTTGAAGATGAATCTGCCGGTATTTTATCGCGTGGTTTTAGCCGACAGGTTAGAGACCCCCAGGACTTTGGGCTACAAACCAGTGTTATCGGTGAGTTTGCAACAGGTTCTGTAGATCACACCCTTTTATTTGGGGTTGATCTGAATCGTAGTGAAGAAAGAGATACAGCACAGTTCAGCGATTTTGCCGATTTCCAGCCCTTGAATATTTTTGATCCCGTTTACGGCACATTTGATGGGATTGATCCAGAAACATTACCCATCTTTCGAGATGAAGAGCTAGAGAGAGATCGGCTGGGTATCTAACTCCAAGATTTAGTTGGCATTCTCGACTATATTATTTTGTTAGCTGGCATTCGTTACGATACCGTTGAACAAACCACCACGTCTTTTCCCGATGCATTTGATCCCACTACATCTGAAACTGTACAAAATGATGATGCTTGGATCCCACGCGTGGGGATTGTCTATCAGCCCATTCCCAATGTTTCCCTCTACGGCAGCTATTCTCTATCCTTTGTACCCAGTTTTGGCACCACAAGTAGTGGTGAGCCACTGGAACCAGAACGAGGTGAAGGATTTGAAGTAGGGGTTAAAACTGAGTTGTTCAATGGCAATCTGTTAGCTACTTTGGCATACTTTGACATTACCAAACAAAACGTTGTCACCACTGACCCCAACGACCCATTTGCATCTGTTGCCACCGGCGAGCAGCGCAGTCAAGGCGTTGAGCTAGATGTCACCGGAGAGATTTTACCCGGATGGAATATACTGGCTTCATACGCTTATATCGATGCTAAAGTCACAGATGATAATGATATTCCAGTAGGCAATCGATTGATCAATACGCCTGAACATAGCGCCAGCTTGTGGACCACCTATCAAATTCAGCAGGGAGATTTGGCAGGGCTGGGCTTTGGACTTGGCTTTAACTTTGTCGGAGAGCGGGCAGGAGATTTAGCCAACAGCTTTGAAGTAGAAGACTATTTTCTCACCAATGCTGGAGTATTTTATCGGCGGGACAACTGGCGATTTGCCCTAAATGCCAGAAATATCTTTGACGTTGACCATATCAAAGCGACTCAAAACTCCCGAGCCAACTTAAATGAGCCGGGTGAATCGTTTACCCTGGTTGGTTCGGTATCGGTAGAATTTTAGGGTCATTTTTCTCGCAGGCTTGAGAAAAGTGAGTGGTTCTAAATTACCAAAAACAAGGGGTTTTAAAAAGGGGGACGATGATGCTGATGTCTGTGCGTATTCCAGTCTTAGCAGCTACTTTGACAGTTGCGATCGCAGCTTGTCACTCCACAGCCAATCAACCCCCAAGTGATGATGAGCTGAGACGCTCATCATCACCCCAGAGCTGCCGCACTATCGAGCATCAATCAGGAGTTACAGAAATCTGTGGCCAACCCCAGACCATCGTTGCGCTAGGACCTTTTGTGCTTGAACCTCTCCTGGCGCTAGAGGTTCAAGTAGCCGCTTTTGCCGATCATGTCACCTTGCATCAAGGCCCTTATGATAACCCTGACCAACAAATTTTATATTTGGGCAAATATGTTACCAATCAGCCAGTTAATTTAGGGGTAGCTGGGCAACCATCGATTGAAGCTTTACTACTGCTACAGCCTGATTTGATCTTAGGTACACACTTCAATAATGCTGACGAATATGAAACCTTATCTAAAATAGCGCCCACGATATTGCTACAGTGGGATGACGTTGAAACAAATTTAACCGCAATCGCTGAAGCGGTTGGATCTCCTGAAAGAGCACAGCAACTGCTAGCAGAGATGGATCAGCGTATTGTTACTAGTCAAGATGGGTTTTCCTCTTTTGTAACAGAGCATCCAAACGTGTTGTTGCTCAGCACTGATAGTCAATTAAAATCTATTCATATCGGCGATAGCGCCCACGGTCTGTGCTCGTCTCTGCTCACTGATTTAGGCTTTAATCTGGTTTCTCTTGAAGGAGTCGCGGAAAATCAGCCGGGGGCTCCGGTACCAGTGTCCCTGGAAGCCATTACTCGGGTTAATGATGAAGCTGAAGCAATCGTCTTGCTCGGATTTAATGATGATCCTGAGTTGCAAACCACAGATAATTTTGAGAATCGCCAACTGATAGAGCTAAAACAAAGCTGGGAGCAGAATGCGATCGCACAGTCCCTTGACGCCAGCAAAGCCGGACGAGTCTATTTCATCCCGGCTTATCTGTGCTTAGGTTTACCCGGCCCCATCGGTACCGAGCTTTACCTCGAAGAACTCAAAGAACAGCTACTCACACCAAACTAGCAGAGACACAGAAAACATCTAACCCGTAGTCAGTGTAAGAATGATTTTTCATTGATACTATTGCAAAACACTTGCAATAGTATCAAGAGGATAATATAGTAATTGCGAAGATATACAGATCTGATTGCTGTATTAGTAATCTTCAGGGGACAACCTACCTAAATCTAGAGGTAGGAAAATTAATGATTTCTAATGGGAATCATTGCAGATTATTTATGTGTAACGAGATTGGCACTGCTTTCGTATTGGGGTAGCCCTATTTGTGACAGCATGTCTGTTTTGTCAGCCCTCTACAATTTCGTCTTTTGGAGAATTTGGATTGATGCTCCCCACTCTAAAGAAAAGTCTTTTTATTGGTTTGGTCCTAAGTCTGGCGATTCCCGCCCGCGTTGAGGCGATCGAGTTTAACTTCAACTGGTCCGGGCAAATCGCTGGGTTTGGAGTTTCAGGCTCATTTGGCTATGACGAGACCCAAAGCTATACGGATGGAATTGTTAGAACCGATGATTTAGACTTCCTCAATATTTCCTTCTTTGCTCCAGATGGAACTCTGTTGGAGACCTATACCGATAATCATCTCGACCCTGGGGTCAATTTTAATTTTGATACCAGCACTCGAGAACTTCTCCAAGCCGGGAGCTACAACGAACCCGATGGTCTTAACTTAGGTGCGCCCAATTTTGATCGCGAAAGCGGCAACGATCCGGCTCTTGCTGCTGGCTTGAGCTTTTGGTCGAAGCCACCGCGCAGCAGCACACCTCACCTTCACATTGATGACTGGGCAGACGAATTTGGATTTCCCATTGGGTTTTCTAGCCACGAGGATGTGTCTTTTCCTACCAGAACAACTCAGGAGTTGGTCGACACAGGTCGGGTTGGGGTTGCTTATCTGCCGCCCAACGGTCAGCCAGTTGTACCTCTAAATGAGACAGGGCAGTTTGCTCAGGTGACGGCTGTACCGGAGCCTACTTCTTTATTGGGCTTGCTTGGCAGCGGTTTACTAATTACTGGTTTGAGGCGTCGACAAAAGTCTCATCAGCTAGAAACCACAAAAGCTTAGATCGACTAAACAGACTTTTTGGCACTGTCAATACCAGCTGGAATCCTCATATGGAGCCTATGCCCTTAGGCTCTATTTTTGTTTTTGCAATTTGAAAGTGGATGAAATTGCCAGTAGCTTTGCTGGCCTCGTCTACCACTGAGTTTGCAGAAGTCACCGTAGCAGCTCACCAAACAGGATAGCTTACTTCCGCTACACTATTGAGAATAAATCCTATCCTTGCCAATCTAACGCATTAAACGCAGCGAGCATGGCCATCGATCTGAGCGAATTGGAACTCCGTTACCTGATGCAGCACTCCAAAGTAACGGAGTTTTACACCCAGCATCATCCATCACCACAGCTTGGGAAAGGATGCAACCATACGATTCAGCTGCGAGGTGGGTTAGGCATTCATATTATTGACGGATGTCTGTCAGAGCCCTTGATAGTGCGACAACAGCATGAAGAACTCTTTCCACTGACGGCAAAGTTTTATTTGTCAGGGGCCTCTAAAGTGAAAGCCAAGAATGTACCTGAGAGTCTGGCTGACTATGAAGAGGTGGCTGGATGCAACTATCTTTATCATTTGCCTGGTATTACTGAAATTGAAGAATGGCAGGCCCATACACCCACGCTGGTGGTTATGGCCTGGGCTGATTTAGATTACTTTCGAACATTAAGCCCAGGCGAGCAGGCGTTACCACCGACACTTCAACGTTTGCTTCAAAATGGAAACCGATTTCATCAACCGCTAGGAAAAATGTCGCTGGCGATGAAACGGATCGTGCGACAAATCCTGGACTGCCCTTACCAGGGCATGATGCAACAGATCTATTTAGAATGTAAAGTGCTTGAATTACTGACGCTTCAGCTCAACAATCTCGAAGAAGCATCATCCGTCTCTAAGAAGATTGCTCTGACTGCTAGTGAACTAGAACAAGTTGAATATGCCCGAGATTTACTGGTGAAGTGCTTAATCAGTCCGCCGTCGCTAGTAGATCTGACCCATCGGGCAGGGTTGAGCGATCGCAAACTCAAACAGGGGTTTCGTCATCTCTTTGGGACCACAGTATTTGGGTATCTATGTGACTTTCGCATGGAGCAGGCCCAGCAACTGCTGCGTCATTCTCACATTACCGTGGCCCAGGCTGCAGCCAGGGTAGGGTATCGCAACCCAGAAGCGTTCTGTACCGCCTTTCGCCGTAAGTTTGCCATCAGCCCCAAAGCTTACCAGCTAGGTCAGCAGTCATCGTAAAACGTTCATTTCACAAAGAAAAAACGTTCATCTCACAAAGATTGCGAATCCCATCCCCCCGTATCATTCTTTCACCAGTTAATTATAACCAGTTTCATTATTGGACCTATCGTGGGTGGGTGAGTATGACAAAACGTTTGTGGGGTATGTCGTTGACCGGGGCAATTTTTCTTCTAACCATGCAACCTGCCCTGGCACAGGAGATCGCAGAGCAGATAACACAGGAGCAGAATGGATTAAAAGGGTCTATAGGCAGGCTTGCTCAGACGAATCCAATAGAGATCACTGACGTTCTGATTGACGAAACGACTCAGGGACTGACGCTTCAGCTAATTACCGCTGGGGATCTGGCTGCGCCTGAAATCTCGACTAGCGGTAATGCTGTCATTGCAGATATTTCCAATGCAATACTGCGACTGCCGGAGGGTGAGGAATTTTTAGTGATCATTCCAACAGATGGGATTGAACTGGTAAACATACCCAATTTGCCTGATAGCCGGGAGCAAATTGTTGTTACTGGTGCCGATGCGGCTCCCACACTGGACATTATGACTGCGGCAGTTGGCCTAACGGTTAACGTTACCCTCGGAGACTCCGTAGCTCAAATTCCTGAAGATGACTCACTGCAGATTGTTGTTACTGGAGAACAAACAGGCAGCGATTATTTTGAGCCCAGTGCCAATACGGCCACCCGGACGGATACACCTGTTCTCGATATTCCCGCCTCAATTCAGGTGATTCCCCGACAAGTACTTGAAGACCAACAAGTGATTCGTCTAGAGGATGCCCTTAATAATCTAAGTGGTGTTACATTTGGCGCTGACCGTGGTGGATACGATGTGGATTTTAATATTCGTGGCTTTGACGGTGTCCCCATCTTGCGAGACGGCTTTAGGCAGTATGGTTTTTTTGAGGACGGCATTCCAGAAATTGCCAACTTAGAGCGGGTTGAAGTGTTGCGAGGGCCGTCTTCAATTTTGTACGGCGAAATTCATCCGGGAGGAGTGATTAACCTGGTGACCAAACAGCCGCTGGCAGAGCCCTTTTACAAAGCTCAATTGCAAGTGGGAAATCGTGAGTTTATCAGTCCTCGCATCGACTTTTCGGGGCCGCTGACCGAAGACGGTCGCCTCCGCTACCGCCTCAATGCCCTATACCGAAGCGAAGAATCTTATACAGATTTTGAACGAGATATCGAGCGATTTTTTGTGGCTCCCACGCTGAGCTGGCAAATTAGCGATCGCACCGATCTCAGCATTCAGCTAGAGTATTCTGACGATGAGGGTCCCTCGGACTTTGGTGTGCCTGCGGTGGGGGATGAAATTGCCGATGTGCCCTTTGATCGCATTTCAGTGGAGCCCGGTGACTTTGTTGAAAATGAATTGCTCAACGTAGGCTACAATTTCGAGCATCGCTTTAGTGAGAATTGGCAGCTGCAAAACGCCTTTCGATTTGCTCGGCGGGAGCTTGTCGATGTCTCCACGTCGGCTTTCTTTGGTGATGGTCCACTGATATTTCGCAGCTTAATCAGACGGGACAGAGAGAGTCAAAATTTTGGCCTGCAAACCAACGTTGTCGGTGAATTTAGCACCGGCTCTGTTGACCATACCCTCCTGTTTGGGATGGATCTCAACCGGAGTGAATCAACGGACTTCATCGTGGGTGATTTTAGTGATGTACGTCCCCTCGATATTTTTAATCCGGTCTATGGCACCTTTGATGACGTGGATATCGATACCTTGCCAGTAGGGTTGAATCAAGATGAGGATACGGATCGTCTCGGCATTTATATCCAGGATCAAATTGATATTCTGGATAACCTGATTTTGCTCGCGGGTATCCGCTACGATACCGTTGCGCAAACCTTAACCGATAGGCCAAGCGCATTTGCAACCACCACGACTGAAACGGTTCAGAATGACGATGCTTGGACACCCAGAGTGGGCCTTGTGTATCAACCCATTCCCACCATTTCACTCTACGGCAGCTATTCACAGTCCTTTACCCCGAATGGCGGTACCGATGTGGATGGGAATCCGTTTGAACCGGAGCAAGGGGAGGGCTTTGAGGTGGGGGTCAAGGCTGAATTCCTCGATGGCGAGCTACTGGCAACCCTGGCCTATTTTGACATTACCAAACAGAATGTTGCCACAGGCGATCCCAACAACCCATTCTTCTCTGTAGCCACGGGAGAGCAGCAGAGTCAAGGCGTGGAGCTGGATCTCACTGGCGAGATTTTACCGGGATGGAATGTGATTGCCTCCTATGCCTATACCGATGCGGAGGTGACGGAGGATAACACAGTTCCGGTGGGCAATCGCCTGTTTAATGTGCCTGAACACAGTGCAAGTTTATGGAGCACTTATGAAATTCAGTCAGGAGACTTAGCAGGACTGGGCTTTGGGTTAGGCTTTAACTTTGTCGGAGAGCGGGAAGGCGATTTGGATAATAGTTTTGAATTGGATAGTTATTTCCTTACCAATGCGGCGATTTCTTATCGGCGCGATCGCTGGCGGGCGGCCCTAAATATCCGAAACTTATTTGATATCGACTACATTGCCGGGAATCGAGGCAATAGAGTCGCTTTTAATGAGGTCGGTGATCCATTTACGATTATCGGTTCAGTTTCTGTGAAGTTTTAATGGGCAAGAGTATGAACAAAGACAGGGGTGGTCATCAGCCGAGGAGATCCTCTGTGCTCAGACGGGCAATGCTGGCAGTGCTGGCTAACGGAATGGCTGTTGCCTGCGGTACTTCACTCGCACCGCCGCCCTCTGACGCTCAGCTCTCAACTGACTGCCGCAGAGTGCAACATCTGGAGGGAGAAACCCAAGTTTGTGGGCAACCAGAAAACATTGTGGTGCTGGGAGCAGCTCCACTAGAAATGTTGGTGGCGTTAGATACCCAACCCGCCGGATTTGCAGACTATACGAACTGGCATCGCGGTCGCTATGACAACCCCAGCCAACAGATCCCCTATCTGGGCCAGTTTGTGACCAGCCAGCCGGTTAATCTGGGTTTAGCTGCACAGCCCTCAATAGAAGCGATTGTCGGCCTACAGGCGGATTTGATTGTGGGGACCAAGGGCAATGCGGTCCAGTACAGCACACTGTCTGAGATCGCACCTACAATGCTCGTAAGCCGCAATGATGATGACATTGACATAAGTCTACGAACTGTTGCCCAAGCCCTTGATCGCACTGACCAAGTTGAAAAGATTATTACCAAAAAACA
>ERZ1740059.1982-NODE-1982-length-10220-cov-2.604329_pt1 | contig 10220 bp, 3 predicted proteins | sample MGYA00581744_ERZ1740059 | MGnify/ENA primary metagenome ERZ1740059 (study PRJEB43018, sample SAMN04849738) | marine metagenome | isolation source: floating plastic debris | place: Pacific Ocean | collected 2008-08-28 | study: EMG produced TPA metagenomics... | reverse complement strand
CGCGGCAGCACTTGGCCTTGGTGTTGGTGATGCGTTGCTGTTTACCGTGTTGTGTGCGAGTGCCTCCTACATCGCGGTGCCGGCTGCGCTGCGCTTGTCGATTCCAAAGGCGTATGCCAGCCTGTACGTGACGTTGTCACTGGCTGTGACCTTTCCGTTTAACATCGTCGTCGGGCTGCCGTTGTACCTCGGCGTCATTCAATGGGTGCAAACATGAGACCAGTCAAACGTGTCGAGATCATTATTGACTCACTCGATATCAATGCCGTGCTTGAGGATCTTGAGAGTCTCGGCATCTCGTCGTACTCGATCATTCGCAACGTCATTGGCGCCGGTGACCGCGGCGCGCGCACCGCTGATCTGCTGAACGATTCGATGAACAACACGTACATTCTGATCGCCTGCGATGATGAACAGGCCAACAGTATCGTGGAGCAGATTCGACCCAAGCTGAAACACTTCGGCGGAATGTGTCTCGTCTCGGATGCACAGTGGGTGCGGCATTAGATATCAAGGCTGTAACCGCACGACAGTCAGTTTCGAACTTCGAACTTCTTGAAACGCCGCATCAAGCGTCCATGATTGCCTAATTTTATTCGCTTGGATCGAACTCAAAGAACGGCTTGACCGATGTGAACGAGAGTCGATTCGCGCGACTTAAGCCGATCGAACTTCGATTGGGCGAGAGATAACCGTCAGGCGTGACCGTTTTTGTAGCGCACGCATTATCCCGATGTAGCGGCTACTTACATGCTGCTTCTCTCGATGAATCAATATGTTAAAAAGTCTTCGAAGATTTGAAGATGTGGTCCCAGAAGTCCAAGTACGCCACTTTTGTTGGACTTTTGACGTTGACACCCCCGGGGTGGGGTTTGTTAGCTTCTACGCCGCGACGCAGCGGAGGTAAGGGGCCGCTGCGATTTCAAAGCGATCGTTGGAAGCGATGACCGGCGTTCGACAGCAAGAAAAGTGACAACGAAACATGCTGACGACCGCTCGTGCGTTCTCTGTGATAGGGGCGCTTGCCCTTGGTTTGGTTTGGACTGATAGCTTCGCCCAAACTGCTATTCATACCCAATCCACCAATCCAGATGCGTTTTTCTGGAACCAGCCGGATGGCACCATCACAGGCGATGTTCATTCGAACGGCGGCATTGAAATTCTAGGTCGTCGCAACACTGTCGTTGGAAACGTCACCTACGTCACCAGTCTTGTCGATACGTACGCGGGAACGGCCGATGCGACGAGTTTTTCCATTCCGCCTGCAGCAGGAGCCACGCAAGCCTGGCCGCTGACGACCACGGTCGCCGACTTCGCGCCCGGCGGTCAGTACGCGATCGAGGCGGGGAACGAGTACTTTGACGTCAGCAGCAGCTGCGTCAACAACTGGGTCGCTGTCGATCTGAGAGGCGCATCGCCGCAACAAGGAACCTACTACGCGACCTGCCGAATGAAGGTCTACATGGACGCGACCACGGGCAAGTACACATTTGCGTCGACTGGTCGCATCCAGTTTGTTGCGGTAAACAACTCCAACTTCGAAGCTCACACCGGACTGACCGCAGCGATAGCCACCTCGCCTGGCAGCCAAGCAATCAGTTTGGACGGCCCCGGTACAATCATCGATGGGCGACTCATTGCTCCAAATGGTCGCGTTCGTATCGTTGGATCCTGGCACCAGCTAATGTGCGGCATCTACGGAGACCGCGTCTTGGTCTCTGCACGCAAGATTACGATCGACGCGAATTGCCCGTTGCTGAGCAATCAGGCGCCGGTCGCCAATGCGGATCTAGTGGAGGCGGTTACTGCAACGTCGATAGATATTGATGTTCTTGCTAACGACACCGATGCGGATGGCTCGATTGATGAGACGTCCGTCGCGGTGGTCAATAACGGCAATGGTACGACACAGGTGCTGCCGAGCGGACAGATCCGATTTACATCCGCCGCAGGTTTCGTCGGCACGACCATTTTCACTTATACCGTTGCAGACGATGAGGGCGCCGTCTCGAATGTTGCTGAGGTCCGCGTTGAAGTGGGTTCGCCAAACCAACCGCCGGTCGCATCGCCTGATCTATTGACCGTCACAGAAGACGGCGAGGCGACGATCAACGTCTTGGCCAATGACTTCGACGGCGAGAGTGCATTGGACCTCGAGAGCTTTCTGGTCGTTGATGCGCCAGATAATGGTCTTTTGTTCCTAGAAGAACCGATGGGAACGGTCCGATATGTGCCGGACGAGAACTTCTCTGGCACAGACCAATTTTTCTACACCATCGCGGATGACGAGGGACTCGCGAGCACACCGGTCGTAGTCGATATCACAGTCGCAGCCGTGAACGATGCGCCGGTCTTGAGTCCCGTCACAATTCCTGTTGTAGAGGACACGCCGATCACGTTTACGGTTCCGGTGACCGACCCTGACTCCACCAACTTCACCTACCAAATCGTTGGCGGGACACAGACGGGATCAATCAGCGGCGCGTGGGGTAGTTTGCAGTACACGCCAGCCGCAGATTTCGTGGGGATCGACACGTTTGATCTGACGGTCAATGACGGTTCGACCACCTCGGCACCCGCGACGGTGACGTTTGATATCGATGCACGCAACGACGTGCCAAGTGCAACCGTGGCGCCCGTCTCCGTAGCTGAAGATCAGTCCGTCACGATACCTGTGACCATCGTCGACCCGGATTCCAGTGCCTTTACACTCAGTGTCACGACTCAACCTCCGAATGGCGGTATCACTGTGTCAGGCGAGACATTGACGTACCCGCCGATGGCGAACTTCTTCGGAACCGACACGTTTGTCTTTGTAGTCAACGACGGTATGGCGAGTTCCGATCCGGTGTCAGTGCCCGTGCAGGGCACACCCGTGAATGACCCGCCGATGGCGATGGATGGCATGTATGACGTCACGATCGGTCAGTCGACATCGATTGAGTTCATGGTGTCGGACATTGACTCATCAAGTCTGACCATCAACCTTGTGAGCGGGCCAAGCGAGGGCACGTTGTCGGGTAGCGGACTGAATCGCACCTACACACCGGATGCGACATTCCCGGGCTCAGACACGATTCGATTTACAGTGACTGATGGACAAGCGACGTCCGCTGAAGCGACGATCATGTTAAGCGGCAGCGCCGCGAATGGCTCGCCCACGATCACCTCAACGGAAGTGACGACGGTTGCCGGCGGTGCAACCTACACCTACGACGTAGACGCCACGGATCCGGACGGAGACACTCTGACGTACTCGCTCACCGATTCGCCGAGCGGCATGACAATCAATGCCACGACTGGGTTGATTGAGTGGGTCAACACCATGACCGGCACCTACATGGTCAGCGTGCGTGTCGAGGATCCACAAGGTGCGTTTGATGTTCAAGCTTTTCAGTTGGATGTCACAGCGAACGCGGCACCAGAATTCACTCAGTTGCCGCTGCTGCGCGCGCCGATAGGCCAGACCTACCGGTCACAACTGCGAGTGGTTGATGCAGATGGCGATTTGGTCACGGTTAGCTTGTCGCAAAGCCCGACGGGCATGACGTTGACGGAACTGGCCACCAACCACTTTGAGCTCACTTGGATATCCACGGGTAGTGTCGGCGACACGATACCGGTATCGCTGGTCGCGACAGACGTGCAAGGGGCCTCAACTGGTGTCACAGTTGACCTGTTGATCACCGCTTCCGGTGATGGTGCCTCGACGTTGGGCACCGATTTCTGGTTGACCCACATCGCGAACTCCGAATATTCGTTCGGCATCGCTCGTGAGCCCGTTGTTTCCGATCTTCGCGTGCTGCAGTTGACGATTGCGGCGCCGGAAGGGGCGACGGGTAGCGCTGATATCGCGTCGTTGAACAACACGCCGAGTGCTGCGTTCTCTCAGAATTTCACGATTCCCGCAGGTCAGTCGGTGCCCATCGATTTACCCGACGCGGCGGTGAACCAGGGTGAAGTGTCCGGTCGTGGTTCGCCCGCCATTCACGTGACATCGGATTCTCCTGTCAGCGTGGTTGGGTACAACTGGCGACAGTACAGCTCCGACTCGTGGCTGGCCATTCCCACGCCATCGCTCGGAACCAGCTATCAACTGGCAGGCTATGAGCGAGTAGGTAGAGGCTACGAAATCGATTTCGGCGTTATCGCCGTTGAGTCCGGCACTACTGATTTCACGTATGTCGGGGAGGCAGGGTGGACTCCGAGAGACTCAGGCGATGAAAATCCACAAACCAGTGCAACCATGCCCGAACAAGGGTGGGTGGACCTCGAGTTCTTGATCTCGCAGTCGGGCGCGCAGCTCGATTCGACTCGGCCTGTTGCCGTAGTGTCAGGGTCACGGTGCGCGAACGTGCCGTTTGATTTCGGCACTTGCGATCACTTGATCGAACAAATGCTTCCCACGTTCGCGTTGGCTAGCGAATACGTTGCGGCTCCGATTGCGACACGACCACGTGGATCGCTCTATAGAGTGATCGCAACCGTGGACAACACATTAGTGACAATCTACGGTCAGCAGTACGCTCCATTTGATGACGGCGAGGTCATCGATCAAGTGGTTACCGGCCCCGTTCATATCGTCGCCTCGCAGCCGGTCGTTGCACTTCAATACACGGTGGGTAGTCGGTTTGATGCAGATCTCCAGCCCGCGGAGCGTCAGGGTTTTGAGTACGGCGATCCGTTCATGGTGCAGCTGCCACCGGTTGACAACATCCTCAGTGACTACGTGTTTACTGTGCTCGACGGTGACATTTACCCGCCCTTGGCACCGCCGCGTATCCAGTCGGGCATAACGGCACACTATCTTGGTGTGACGATTCGCATGACCGACGCTGCATCGTTGGTCCTCAACGGTACTCCGGTTGACACCAGTGCGTTTCTGCCGGTCGGTGACACGGGTTTCGTTGCCGGTACGATTGAAGTGGTGCCAGGTAGTTATCGCCTCTCGGCCAACGGCGCATTCGGACTTACTTCGTACGGCTTCGGTGAGGCAGAAAGCTACGGCCACAACGTGGGCCTTTCCTTCCCGACAGATCAGATGAACCTGACGGTGAGCGTCACACCGTCCGCTCAGTCGCATGAGGTGGGCGGTCAAGCTTGCATTGACATGACGATGACCGATAGCACTGGTGCGCGCGCGGCGCGAGCGCGCTACGACATCAGTGGCATTGGATCGACTGATACCAGTTTTGTTGGCTTTTCAAACGACGTCGGCCAGGCACAATACTGCTACAGCGAAAGCCTTGCGGGTCTCGATTCTTTGACGATTAGCGTCAACGGCGACCAGCAGACTGCGACTGTGGATTGGTTAGGCGCCTCTCCGGGGAACAACTTGCCGCCCGTGTTCACCTCGACACCGGTGTACGAGCTATATGAGCCGTCGTTGATATACAACGTTTCGGTCGTTGACCCAAACTCGGACAATGTGACTGTCGAAATCCTGAACGGGCCAGATGGCATGGCGTTCGACGCTATCGCGTCGCAGCTCACATGGACACCATCGATACCAGCCGATCGCGAACCGACCACACATCGGATCGAGCTGAGAGCGAGCGATCCTGGTGGTGCGAGTTCGACCCAAACTTGGTTGCTCACGGTGTACTACCCCATCGAGTCCGATCCGGTCGCAAGCGTAGATTCGGCATCCGATCGGGTAGGCGCGACAATCGAGGTGCGCGGGGGTAATCCCGATTTGCTGGACGCGAGAATTCTGAGTGCCCCTCCTGGAGGCGCGCAGCTGTTCTGGAGAGCGATCATGGAGATCGCAACCGAATCGGGCGCGTGGGAGTACTTGGTATTCCTTGCCGGCGCGGATCGGCGCCAGACCTTTGCGGGTCGCAATCGCGCGTGCTACGCGCCTGGCGCTGCCATTGGAACGTTCCAGATGCAGCAAATCCGCGATATCTCCGTGAACGGGCTGCTCGGCAACGCCGTAGGTCCGGTCGTTGATACGAACGACGACGGTTTCGTCGACGCGGCCGACGACATCTATTCGCTGACCATCGGCACGCGAGAAATCACGTTGTATAACCTCACCACGTCGACGGCCGCATGGGTAGCTGACGCGCTTGCCATGAGCACAACGCATGCACCGGCCATCGCGAACTTGGATAACGACGCTGAGATGGAGTTGCTGGTCGCCGGTGTTCGTACCGGTGATCCGGGCACAGTACTCACCGCATTCGACACCGATGGCAGTGTGCTGTGGTCCAGCACCGAAGTATTGACGAACGATTTCCAAGGTCAAATGCCCGCACCGATTTTGGTTGACGACCTCACAGGCGATGGGACGCCCGAGATTGTTGTTGGACGACGCGTATTGAATAACGTCGGCCAGCTCTTATGGGCATTCGATGCAAACACCACGGGCGGCACATACGGACGGACCAACCTTGCTATTCCTGTGATTGCTGATCTTGACGCGGATGGTTCCAAAGAGATCGTGTTCAGCAACGAAGTACGACGAGCCGATGGCAGCCTGTACTGGGATTTGTCATCTCTTGGACTCACTGACGCACATGGCGTGTATGGCATTGGCGATCTTGATGGTGAAGGCAGTGTTGAAGTAGTCGGCGTGGTTGGCGAAGGTCGAGAGGAATCGGGGCTTGATCAGTCGGTGTACGCGTGGCGTGGCGACGGAACTTTGCTGTGGGGTCCAGTGGCGGTGCGGGCGCAGAGCGTACCGGTCGTTGCGGATGTCGATACGGACGGCGAACTCGAAATCTACCTCGTGGACAATCAGACCAGAATATCCGCAACCGGTGTGATCGAGCACCTGGGTTCAGGAAGCGACTTATCGTCCGATTCATTCCGACGACTGCCGATCGTCGATTTGAACCGCGATGGGTTGTACGAACGCTTGCGGTTTGGGTCGAGGGACGAGCTGTTGATCGAAGAGATCTTCGGAGGTGGCGCGTGGGGTCAGATCAACACAGATATCGGCTCGTTCTTTGATGAATTGAGTCAGAACATTGCAGTAGCGGACGTAGACCACGATGGTGGATTGGATATCGTGATCGCCGGTTCGTTTGCAACGGAAGTCTTCACATCAGCGAGCACGCCATGGAGCGGTTCGGCAGCGGGCCGCACTCAGCTCGTGGACTACTCGCAAACGGCGCTCGGCGTCGATGTCTTGGCTGCGCCGCTGACCGCGGATGCGCAGGCGGATCTGTGGGTCGGCAATATTACCGTGTCAGAGGTCGATGCGAATACGCTCGCCCTGACCGCGACCGTGACCAACCGCGGTAACGCACCTGTTACGCAAACGATGACGCTCGACTTCCTGCAAGGCGGAGTCGACGCCGGCGTGCTGCTTGGACAAGAGACGGTTCCGTCACTTGGAATCGGCGAGAGTGCGCAGGTAACAACCGTCGTCGCGCGTACCTCTGTTGACGGCGTCATAGGCGTCTCACTGGATCTACCGCCAGGTCTTACGCAATGCGTTACCGACAACGCTGCCACCGAGAGTGTCTAATATGAGGACGAGGTATTTGACCTGGACACGCTTGCGCGACGCAGTCGTGATCAGGTTCTCGTCCGAGGTTTTCTGTCGCCCGCAAATCCGCAGTTCACAACAATCCCGGCGAGTGGAGACATTGTTGTTGACTCTCAGTACACAGCTCACGCCGTAGCGACGTTGCCCTCACAAGGCGGCAATGGTAGCGGCGGTATTGGCGATGTTGTGTCGTATTCCATCGAACGCGCATCCAGTTTGCCCGATGCGGTGCCAATGCCATTGATTGATCAATACTCGGGCGCAATAACATGGACTCCCACACCTGGGGCTGAAGGCACGCACACGTTCCGCGTGATTGCGACGACGTTGCAAGGCCGATCTCGGAATGAGGCGTTCGTGCTGAACGTGTTACCGCGACCTAATGTTGATCCAGAAATTATTTCGACACCGACGCTGACAGTGGATGCTGGACAAGTTTATGTTTACAACGTGGTCGCCACCGACGCGGATGGAGACACGCTGACCTACGGTCTCGCCTCAGCACCCGTCGGCATGACAATTGACTCATTGACTGGCGTCTTGGAGTGGCCGACCAGCAGCGCGGATATCGGTACGGCCGCCGTTGAGATTGTGGTCACCGACGGTTTTGGTGGCCAGGTTCCCCAGAGCTTTGTCTTGACTGTCGCCGCCGGCAGCAACACACCACCTGACATCACCAGTACGCCAGCCGTCTCGGCACGCGTTGGTGTGGCTTACTCCTATCAGGTTGTCGCTACGGACCCAGAGAACGATCCGCTGACTTACTCGCTCACCGACGCGCCGATCGGTATGACCGTGGACAGCAATGGACTGCTGCAATGGACGCCGACAGACACGAGTGACGCTACCGTGTCGCTCCGTGTGACTGATTCGGCCAACGCATTCGTCGAGCAAACTTGGACCATCTCCGTTATCGATTCGTCACCGCCGTTTGACGCGAACTTGTACGTATCGCCGCAGACGGTGGACATTGGGGAAACCGTCAATGTCACGTTGTTGGTCGACAATGGTGTGGGTGAACTGACGTTCGCTGCCGATGTCGACGGTCCGCCGTTCACCCTAGCTGCACTCGGCAATGGCAGCTTCGTGCCCACCGTGGCCGGGCAGTTGACCGTGACCGCGTCTGTGACCGATGCCACGGGAACGCTGACGCGCAGCACTGGCGTTACCGTCATCGATCCGCAGAACCAGACCGATGCACCGGTGATCACGTTGACGGCCCCGGCAGACAACGCGGAGGTCACGGCGCCTACCGATGTGATCGGCAGTGTGTCAGATGACAACTTGGCGTCGTGGACACTGTTCCTGCTTGAAGCGGACCGTCCGATCTCCGAAGCGGTCATCCTGGCGACCGGAACGACGACATTCGCAGAGTCGGTGATCGATCAGATCGACCCAACCGTGTTGCTCAACGGGCAGTACCTCGTGACGCTCGAAGCGCAAGACTTGTCCGGCAACGTCCGCAGTGTGACGCAAGCAGTCCGTGTCACTGGCGATATGAAAGTCGGCAACTTCTCGATCACCTTCGAAGACTTGTCGTTGCCAGTGGCCGGTGTGCCCATCTCCGTTACACGGACGTACGACTCCCGCCAGCGCAACAAGTCACAGGACTTCGGATTCGGTTGGACGATCGACTATCAAAACGTCCGCGTCCAAGAGTCACGTCGTCTCGGATTTAGCTGGACGATTACCGAGGAGCGCAACGGGTTCCTAACGGAATCGTGTGTTCGCCCTAATGGTGATCCGACGGTGACCGTGACGTTGCCGGATGGCGAGGTTGAGACCTTCGTCGCGCGTGCGATTCCCGAGTGTCAGATTGGCGGGCAACCGTTCGTGAACATTGTCTTCGAGGCGCGCGATTTCACGAGCATGAGCTTGCGGCAAACGACGTACGGTTTGGTTCGAATCGCCAACAACAACCTGATTGAGCCGGGCGACCCGACCGCGCCGGTTGATCCGCGTACCTACGAGCTGACGACCGATGAGGGTGTGGTTTACGCACTGGATCAAGACTTCGGAATCACGCGGATCGCTGATACGCACGGCAATACGCTGACCTACAGCGATACGGGTATCCTTCACTCCGGCGGATACGGCGTGACTTTCGTCCGTGACGGTCAAGGTCGGATCACACAGATCGATGTTCCCGACGGCACGAATCTGATCTACGACTACGACACCAACGGCGATCTGGTGCAGTTCACCGATCAAGTCAACTAGTCCACGACGTTCACGTACGAGCTAAACCAACCGCACTACCTCAACGAGATATTGAATCCTCGCGGCATCAAAGCGGTGCGCAATGAGTACGATGCTGATGGTCGTCTGATTTCGTCGACCGATGCGGACGGCAACATCATCGGCTACACACACGATATTGCAGGTCGTCGCGAAGTGATTCGCGATCGTCGTGGATTCGACACCGAGTACATCTACGACGACGAAGGCAACGTGTTGTCGGAGACGATGTTCGGTACCGGTGGTGTGATCGTTGAACGAACGATCCGGACTTATGATCCGGATCAGAACGTGCTGACTGAGACGGACGGGGAAGGGGTCACGATTACCATGACCTACGACGACCGCGCCAACATGTTGACGGAGTCGAATGCGCTCGGCGAGACGACGACCTACACCTACGCCTCGCGAAACCTGGTCCAGACGATTCTCGATGCTGAGAACTTTTTGATCGTCAATACGTACGATACCCGCAATACGAACC
>ERZ1740059.1981-NODE-1981-length-10226-cov-5.456396_pt1 | contig 10226 bp, 9 predicted proteins | sample MGYA00581744_ERZ1740059 | MGnify/ENA primary metagenome ERZ1740059 (study PRJEB43018, sample SAMN04849738) | marine metagenome | isolation source: floating plastic debris | place: Pacific Ocean | collected 2008-08-28 | study: EMG produced TPA metagenomics... | reverse complement strand
ATCGAGCGGCGCACCCGCGTCGCGGGGCCACGACGGCTCCGCCGCGCGCGGCGCCTCGGCGGAGGCTCCGGCGAGAGCGAGCAGCTCGGGCTCGCCACGCCAGCGCGCGAGGTCCCGGCAGGTCCACCCGGCCGCGCCCGCCGGCGTGTCGCGGGGCTCTGGAGCTCGCTCGACGAGCCGCTCGGCCACCGCGTGATGGCCGCCGCGGAAGGCCGCCCAGAGGGCGCTCTCCCCGGCGTCGCACGCGCACGTTCCGCCGACGGGTGCGCCGGCGGCGAGGAGCGCATCGACCATGGCGAGGTCACCGCGACGCGCGGCGAGGAGGAGGGGCGTGAGGCCGTGCGCCAGGGGCGTCCCGGCCGCGAGCGCTTCCTCGTCCGAGTAACCCTCGGGCGCGTCCCGAAGGACGGGCTCGCGGGCCAGGATGCGCCGCACGGCGTGTACGTCGCCGGCGCGTACGGCCAGGAAGAGCGCCACGCGCGGCGCGATGGGACGGGCCGGTCGCTCCTCGCCGCCGGCCCTCAGCCGCTGGCGAGCCGACCAGAGTCGTTTCTTCACGGCCCCCTCCGAGGCATCGAGGGCCTCGGCCACGTCGCGTACGGGCCACTCGGCGAGGTAGTGGAGCGCCGCCGCTTCGCGCTCGTGCTCCGGCAAACCGTCGAGGGCGCGATGCACGGCGGCCCCTCGTTCGGCGGCCGCCCGCGCGTCCTCCGCGCTCGGAGCCCGTGGGGTGACGAGGGTCGCGTCGTCGGCGATGGGCAGCTCCACGCGGCGCCGGCGACGTCGGTCGACGTGCTTGTGCACGATGCGCCGAAGCCACCCCGGGAAGGCCGCGGGATCGCGCAGCTGGCCGAGCCGCAGGAAGGCGTCGAGCATGGCCTCCTGCACCACGTCCTCGGCCTCGCCGACGTCCCCGAGACCGCGTCTCGCCTGGGCGAAGGCCGCCCCTTCGCAGCGCGCCACGACGCGGGCGAAGGCGGCTCGGTCGCCGGCCTGCGCCGCCTCGACGAGAGCCGGCAGCGACGTCGCATCCATGGGGGTCGGAACCTCTCGTATCGTGCAGCTCATACCGGGAGGACCCGGTCGGGCCCGAAGAGGTTACCGGGATCCGCTGGTCGCGTCCGCCGAGCGGGAGAAACGCCTCGCGCGCCGCACGTCAGGGCGCGTCGCGCCCCGGGGCACCCTCGTCGTCGCCCATCGCGTAGCGCAGCCGCGTGAGGGCGAGGCGAAGGCCGATGGCGGCGTCCGCGCCTTCGAGGCGGGCCCGCAGCAGCGCGGTCTCGGCGTCGAGCAGGTCCGTCGTGACCACGGACCCGGCGCGCAGCTGGTCGCGGCGCACCCGGTAGGTCTCCTCGGCCGCACGGACGCTCGCGGTGCTCGCGGCGAGGGTCTCCCGCGCGGCGCGGTAGGTCTCGAAGGCCTGCTCGACCTCGAGGCGGACGGCGTCCTCGAGGCGGCGCCGGTCCGCACGCACCTCCTCGATGCGCGCCCGCGCCTGGAGCACCCGCTGGCGCGCGTCGGCGAATTCGTTGGGTGACCAGCGAAGCACCACCGAGAGGTCCCAGGTCGCGTCGAAGCGCTGGCGCTGGGGGACGATGCGCTGGTTCGGGTTCGCGACGTCCAGCCCGCCCTGGAACAGGAGCTGCGGGTAGCGGCGACCGAGGTCCGCGCGCACGGCCTCCTCGCGGGCCTCCTCCAGCGCCTGGAGCGCCAGCACCTCGGCCCGGGCGCTCATCGCGCGCTCGATGTAGCTCGGTACGTCGCCGGCGGGGGGCTCGGGTACCGCCGTGAAGTCCTCGCCGATGCTCACCGGGGCATCCCGCTCGGCATGCAGCGCGACCTGGAGCGCGCGCTCGGCCAGGACCACGCCGCCGCGCGCGCGCACCACCCCCACCTGCGCCTGGGCGACCCTCGCCTCGAGCTGAAGCAGGTCGACTCGTGCCGCCGTACCGCCCCGCACGAGGACGGCCAACTGGTCACGCTGGGCCTCGGCCTGCACGAGCGCCTTATCGGCGATGAGCTTCGTCGCGCGGGCCCGGGCGACCTCGTAGTACGCCTCACGGGCCTGCAGAGCCACCGTGCGCCGCTCGACCGCGAGCTGCGCCTCCTGCGCGCGGGCCGCCTGCAGCGCGGCCTGGTAGGAGGGGCGGATCGTGAAGAAGAGGTCCGAGACCGGGTAGCTCACGCTGGCGCGAAGCGCGTAGCTGTTGAGGAGCACGGGGAAGGCGAAGCCGTCACCGCTCAGACCCTCGACGAGCCCGCCCCAGAGAAGCTGAGAGGCCGGGTCCGAGAGTGCGTCGACGAGCGCCTGCGTGGCCGCGGGATCCGTCCCGCCGAGGTCCACGCCGAAGTCCGGGTTGGTCACGGGGCTCAGCCGCGTGTAGCGACCCGAGACCTCGAGGTTCGGGAAGAGCCCGAGGCGGGCCTGCTGGGCGCCGGCCTCGGCGATCACGACCGCGACCTGCGCCCGCTCGAGGGAAGGCGCGGTGGCGATGGCTCGCGCGGCGGCGTCGTCGGCGCTGAGGCCGTCGGGGTCCGAGAGCTCCGCCATGCGAAAGGTGTCTTCGGCGCTCGGCGTCGGCGGAAGGGCCGCCGCGGCGTCCGCGGGAGAGGGCGGTGAGGGCTCCGGCGCTTCCGGCGCCTCCTGCGCCCACGCGGGAACGCAGAGCAGGAACGCGAGGAGGAAGGCGGTGAGGGGGACGGCGCTCGGCATGTCGGTCTCCAGGGTCGCGCGGGCGGCAGGCGGCGGACCGCCGTGGGCTTAGCCGGGATGGCGAGGGCCGCCAGCGCCGGGCGCGACCGCCTTCGTCGTTTGACGGGCCGCAGCGGTAGCGGTAGCCGTCCGCCATGCGGGACCTGACCGTGGCCGTCGTCGGCGCCACCGGCGTCGTCGGCCAGGCGATGCTGGCCATTCTCGAGGAGCGGGCCTTCCCGGTGAAGCGCATCGTGCCCATCGCCTCGGCGCGGAGCGCCGGCGCGGAGGTGACCTTCGGAGGCGCCTCGCACGTCGTGCAGGCGCTCGCCCCGGGGGTCTTCGCGGACGTCGACGTGGCGCTCTTCTCCGCCGGCAGCGGGCCCTCACGCCAGTGGCGCCCCCTCGCCGCGGAGGCCGGCGCGCTGGTCATCGACAACAGCTCCGCCTGGCGCATGGACCCGGACGTGCCCCTGGTCGTGCCCGAGGTGAACCTCGCGGCGGCGGCGACGCGGCCCAAGGGCATCATCGCCAACCCGAATTGCTCGACGATCCAGCTCGTCGTCGCGCTCAAGCCGATCCATGACGTCGCGCGCATTCGGCGCGTCGTGGTGGCCACCTACCAGGCCATCAGCGGCGCGGGGCGGCCGGCCATGGAGGCCTTCGAGGCGCAGCGACGGCGCGTGGCGTCGGGTGACGCCGCGCGAGCCGACGAGGCGGCAGAGCCGACGCTCGGCGGACAGCTCGCGGGAAACCTGCTGATGGAGTGGAGCCGCGACGCGGCCACGGGCTATCAGGAGGAGGAGCTCAAGATGGTGCACGAGACCCGGAAGATCCTCGGTGACGAGGCGATCCGGGTCTCGCCGACGGCGGTACGCGTGCCGGTGCTCACCGGCCACAGCGAGGCGGTGAGCCTCGAGCTGGAGCGGCCCATGGAGCCCGAGGAGGCGCGGCGGCTGCTCGCGGCGGCACCGGGCGTCGAGGTCGTCGACGACTTCGAGGCAGGGGTCTACCCCGAGCCCATCGACTGCGCGGGCACGGACCCGGTCTACGTCGGGCGCATCCGCGCGGACCTCGGCCACCCGGGGGGGCTTCAGCTCTGGGTGGTGAGCGACAACCTCCGCAAGGGGGCCGCGCTCAACGCCGTGCAGATCGCCGAAGGCGTGCTCGGCACGCGCCGCTGAGGGCGGCAAATGACAAGTTGTCAGCGGCGCAGGCATCGCGTGCCGGAGCGTCACTCCGGTCCCCTCGCCCTCGTCGTGGAAGCCCGCCCACGCTTCTCTGAGGCGCAGCGGCCCTCCGTTTGCTAAGGGAGCGGGAAGCGATGCGAAGCCTTCCCCTCCTCGTCGACCTCGTGTCGTCGTTCGCCCTCCACGCCGGGGCCTCTTCGCAGCTCCTGGTGAACCTCTCGGAGATCGACGGTCCCGGTGGATCGCGCACCCTGCAGGAGGACGTCGTGCGCGGCGTGAACGCCGCCGACTGCGCCGCCCCGGGCAGCACCACGCTGACCTTCAACTTGAACTCGGTCGGCACGAGCGAGCTCCAGGTCTGGCGCGGAGGAGCCGGGTCGTCCTGTGAGCTCGCCACCGCGCGTAGCGGCGACATGGTGGAGTGCGACGAGCTTCCTGCGCAGACGCCGGACGATGACGGGACCTTCTCCATGACGCTGGCCGAGCTGCTCACGGGCACGACGCCGAGCGCGTCGCTCTGCGACGCAGGCGGTCAGCCGCAAGGCGACGCCATGCGCATCTTCGTCTTCAACCGCGATGGCGCCCTCGGCAGCAACGAGGACATCGGCGCGTCGGAGTTCGCACGCCTCGAGGTCATCATCGACGCCTCGCCGCCGTCCGCGCCGGAGGTGAGCCCGACCTCCGCCTCCGGCGCCACGTCCGTGAGGCTCGCCTGGACGGGAATCGGGGAGACCAACATCAGCTACCAGGTCTACTTCGACCCGGACACGCTCGGCTGCGCCGGCAGCGGGCTGACCCCCGGCCAAGTGCCGCCAGCCAGCTTCTCGCCGCTCTTCACGACGGGCGTGATGGCCGCCAGCGCCTCGGTCGACCCCACCAATCAGCTCGGCCTGGAGGTGGACGAAGAGCGCCTCGTCTACGTGGCCGCTTTGGACAACGCGAGGAACGTGGGCGAGCTGAGCGAGGGGGTCTGCGTGCGACGCGTCCCGACGCTGGGCTACTGCGATACGCTCGCGCAGATGGCCGAAGCGGGCATGGACGTCGAGACCTGTCCGGACGGCTGCGCCGCCGGGGCCGCGGGGCCGGGAGCCGCCAGCAGTCTCCTCTTCGCGGGCCTCGCGCTCCTCTCGAGCCGACGCCGCCGGGGGCTTCGATGAGAGCCGCTCTCCTCACGACGCTCGCCGCGTTGGGCGCGCTCGGCGCCTCGCCGGCCGCGGCGCAGATCTACGCGGACCAGAGCTCCGACCTCTACCGCCCGCCTCCGGCGGACTCCGAGAACTACGCCCTGGAGCTCCGGATCGGCGCCTACCGGCCCGAGGCCGACGCGGAGTTCGATCGCATCTACGGCGACCAGCAGGGACCGCTCGTGGGCCTCGAGCTCGACGTGCTTCCGCTGCGCATCCCCTACGTCGGTCGCCTCGGTGGCGGGATCTCCTTCGCGTGGGCCGAGTATCGGGCAAGCGCCTGCGTCGACTCCACGTGTAGCAACCGCGCCTCGGAGCGGAGCTCGTTCCGCGTCTTCCCCTTCGGCTTCATGGCCGTGCTCCGCGCCGACGTGCTCGCGCGGGAGCTCGGCGTGCCGCTGGTCTTCACGGGCAAGCTCGGTCTCGACTTGGTGCAGTTCCGGGAGCGTGTCGGCTCCCGGGATGCGGGCTCCGGCATCGCCCTCGGGCTCCGCTGGGCGGCGCAGGTCGCGCTGGAGCTCGATTTCATCAACCCCCGCGCGGCCCGCAACCTCGCCGAGGAGTGGGGCATCAACCACGCCTTCTTCTACTTCGAGGCCTTCGGCTCGACGGCGGAGAACGGGGTACGCCTGGGCGACCGATTGGCCTACGTGGGCGGGCTCGGCCTGAGCTTCTGAGCCATGGCGAAGGCGCCGCCGGAGCTGCCCCACGGCGTTCGGCTGACGCTGGCCTACGAGGGCACGGACTTCCACGGCTGGCAGGCGCAGCCGGGTCTTCGCACCGTGCAGGGCGAAGTCGAAGGTGCCCTCCGGGCGCTGGGCGTGCGCTTCACGCGGCTCCGCGGCTGCAGCCGAACGGACGCCGGCGTGCACGCGGCCGCGCAGATTGCCGCCTTCGCCGTCGACCGGGAGATTCCGCCGCGGGGCTGGCGCCTCGCCCTCAACGGGCTGCTCCCCCCCGACGTCGCGGTGGTCGAGGCCTTCGCCGTGGACCGGCGCTACGACCCTCGCTTCGACAGCCGCTGGAAGCGCTACCGCTACGTCTTCCACGTCGGCCCGAGCCGAAACCCGCTGAGCCGCCGCTTCGCGTGGCAGCTTGGGCCCCGGGACGCGCGCCCCTGGCGAACGCGCGCGCCGCGCGCGCGCCTCGAGGACTACCTCGACCTCGATGCGATGCGCGAGGCCTGCGCGCGCCTCGTGGGGGAGCACGACTTCCGCGCGTTCCGCGCCATGGACGACAGGCGGGAGCAGACCGTGCGGGAAATGCGCTCCGTGGAGCTCGAGCAGGACGGCGTCGACGCACCGGGGCGTCTTTCCATGGTCGTGGTCGGCAACGCCTTCATGAAGCAGATGGTGCGCATCTTCGCGGGCACGCTCGTCGAGGTAGGCAGGCAGCGCTTCGGGCCCGACACCATCAGCGCGCTCCTCGCCCCCGGCGCGAGCCGCCGCGACGCCGGACCGACCGCGCCGCCGCAGGGGCTCACGCTGGAGCCTAACGAGCAGGGCCGCGGCGACAGGTACAAGGAGCGTCCGTGAGGGCGGCGCTCCTGGCGGCCCTGCTCGCCCTTGGTGCAAGCGAAGCAAAGGCGCAGACGCCGCTCCGGGTCGCGGTCGTCGTGCGCGGTGACCCGGCGCCTGCGCTGCGGGAGGCGGCGCGGGAGCTCGAGACGGAGCTCCAGGCGCGGGGCGTGAGCGTCCCGAGCGATCCCGCGCTCCGGGCCGCGCTCCGGGGAGACCCGGACCCCACCGAAGACGACGGCTACGGACGCCTACGCCAGCTCCGTCGTTCCCTCGGCCACGACGACGCGGACGCTCGCGCGCTCGCGCGCCTGGGTCGCGTCGCCGGCGCCGATGCGCTCGCCGTGCTCGCCTTCGAATCCGCCGCCATCCGCGTCGAAGTCTTCGCCGTCGAGGCCGGGGCCTTCTTCCAGGGCGTTCGCCCCGTGGACGACGCCGCGCCCTTCGTGGCCCGCGCGGCCGCGCGCGCGCGGGCCAGTGCGCCCCCCAGCGCAAGCCCGACGGGGAGCGAGGGCCAGAGCAACAGCCGGAGCGACGGGGCGAGCCCGCCGAGCGACGAACCTGGGGCGACGGGCGCCACCGCCGAAGAGACGCCCACCGAGGCGCCGCCCCCGCCGCGCCGCGCAAGGCGCTGGTTCAAGCGCAACTGGCCCTACGTGGTCGGCGCGGCGCTCCTCGGGGGCGTCGTCGCCGCCTTCGTCCTCCAGCGCCGCGACGGTGCCAACGATGGCGCGGCCTTGCTACGCTTCCGCCCGGGCCCGGACGCGGAGTGAGCCGGTCCCCCCGGCGCTCGTCGCGGCCGTAGGACCGCAGGTGGCGGAACGCCGCGCTTCGGGGCGCGTCTACATGGCAGTGAGTCGATACGCACGAGGAGGCGCGTTGCGCCGCGTCGCCTCCCTGGGGCTCTTCGGGTGGTTGCTCTCGCTCCTGCTGGCGCCCGGCAGCCAGGCACAGCCGGCCGACGTCCGGGATTGGGTGGCGGCGACGCGGCCAGAGCCGGCGGTGCCCGAGGGATACCGGCGCCTGCGCGAGGGGCCGGTCACGTGGATCTTTCGCCCGGACGTGGAGGACGCGATCCCGGCGTTGCGCACGGCGCGCGAGGCGGCGTGGCCGCGCCTCGAGGCGGACCTCGGGCAGAGCGTCGACGAGACCGTCGAGGTACGCCTCGCGGCGAGCCCGGAGGAGCTGCGCCGCCTCGTCCCGGGCACGCCGCGCTACGCCGTCGGCGTGGCGCTACCGAGCCAGGGCATCATCGGGGTCTCGCTGACGGCGCCGGCCTCGTGGGAGCCGAGCGAAGCACCGGAGGTGCTCGTCCATGAGCTGAGCCACGTCGCGCTCCGCCGCGCGGTGCGCGGGCACCCGCTGCCGCGCTGGTTCGTGGAGGGCGTGGCCATCGAGCACGCGGACGAGCACGATCTCGAGCGCTTCCGCCGCCTCAGCGGCGCGGCCGGAAGCGGCCGCCTACATCGGCTCCGCGACCTCGACACGCGCTTTCCGAGGGACACGGCGGGCGTCAGCCTGGCCTATGCCCAGGCCGCGTCCCTGGTGCACTTCCTCCGCTCGGAGGAGGGTCCCGAAGATCGCTTCGCCCGGCTGATCGCGACGCTCCGCGAGGGCATCCCCTTCGCCGAGGCGCTGCCCGTGGCCTACGGGTGGAGCCTCGGTGAGCTCGAAGCCGCGTGGCGCGAGGACGTGGAGGGGCGAACCTCGTCGCTCGCCTGGCTGCTGGGCGGCGGTACGCCGCTGGCGCTGGCCGCGCTGCTGGCCGTCATCGCGTGGCGAAAGCGTCGGAGGCGGCATCGGGAGCGCCTCGACGCCATGGAGGCTTCGGAGCGAGAGGAGCGCGAGGCCATCGCGCGGGCCGAGGCCGCAGCCGAGGCCGCGCTACGCGAGGCCGAGGCGCACGAGCGCGAGGCCCAGCTCCGCGTTCTCGCGCGACCGATGGCCACGCGCGAGCACGGTGTGCCCTCCGTCGAGCACGACGGGGAGAACCACACGCTCCACTGAGCCGTGGGCCGTCGCTCAGCCGGCGGCGGGCGCCTTGGCGTCGCTCGCCTTGCCCTCCGGATGGATCGGAAAGGCCGGGGTGGTCCCCTCCTTGGCGAGCTTCTTCTTGCGGGCCTTGCCCATGTTGGCCTTCCGCAGGGTTCGGCGCGTGCGGGTCTTGCTGGTGTCGGACATGGGACCGAGCGAACTAGCCCGAGGAGGCGGCGCCGTCAACGCGACGCGCGCTCGCTCAGGGGACCTCGGCGCGCGCGGGAGCGTCTGCGTCCCAGGCCAGGGCCAAGCGGCGCGTCAGGGGACCCGGCACGCCGGCGCCGAGCGGTCGGCCGTCGAGCCGCGTGAGGGGCATGACGCCGCGCACCGCGCTCGTCAGGAAGGCCTCGTCGGCGCCGCGGAGAGAGTCCAGGTCGAGGCGCCCTTCCGCATGGGAGAGCCCCGCTGCCGTCGCGAGCCGGAGGACCTGAGCACGCGTGATGCCGGGCAGGATGCCGCGCGCCTCGGGGGTGTGAAGCACGCCTGCGCGGACCACGAAGACGTTGCTCGTCGCGCCCTCGAGGAGGAAGCCCGCATCATCGACGAAGAGCGCCTCGTGCGCGCCCGCCGCCCGCGCCGCGCGCAGGGCCGCGACGTTGCCGGCATAGCTGGAGAGCTTTGCGCCGGGCACGACGCTGGCCGTTCCTGATTGAAGCACCGCCGCGGCTCCCTCTTCGTAGAGCCGCCGGGGGTAGGGACGGAGGGGACGGGCGCTCACCACGCGGTGCGAGGGACCCGCGGACGCGCCGTCGAGCCGCCCGCCCTCCCCCGCCGTCACCGTGAGGCGGATCCGGACGCGACCCGCGCCCATCCGGGCCAGCAGCGTCCGGAGGTCCTGGCGCAGGACCGGCTCCGGGTCCGGGACGCCGAAGCCCGCGCAAGCCACCGCGAGGCGCGCGATGTGGGCACCGAGCGCGTCCACGCGCGCCGCCCCGGCCTCGTCCACCTGCCCGACCATCGTCTCGAAGGCCGCCTCGCCGTAGAGAAAGGCACGGTCCGTCACCGGGAGGAGCAGCGTGCTCTCGGGGGCCGGCGCGCCCCCGTCGAGCATCGCGAGGGCGTCGCTCAGCCCTTCAGCTCCGCGAGGAGGGCCGCCGCCCGGGGATGGTCCTTTTCCTCGGTGAGGGCCCGCTCGAGCATGGAGATGGCCTTGCGTGCGTCGCCACCCTGGTGGCTGATGTCGCCCAGATAGAAGTAGACGTCGGCTTTGGTGATGCCGGCGTCCGGCGTGAGCTTCTGGAGCAAGAGAGCCCGGAAGGTCTTCTGCGCTCGGGCCAGGTCCCCCTCGGCGTGGCAGAGGGTCCCGAGGTCCCGGAGGATGGCGACGTTCGTCAGGTCGACGCGGAAGGCCGCATCGTAGGCCGCGAGCGCGCCGGGCACGTCGCCGAGCCCCTGAAGCGCGCGACCGAGGCGATGGTGCACCTTGGCGAGGTCCTTGCTTCGCCGCTTCCCGTAGCTTGCGATGAGCTTCTCGAGCACCGGCACCGCCGCGGCCCCCCGGCCCGCCGCGATGTACACGTCGCAGAGGGGCGTGAGCACGTCGCGGTCCTCGGGCGCGAGCTCGGCGGCGCGCTCGCGGGCCGCCACGCCCGCCGGCGCGTCTCCG
>ERZ1740059.1980-NODE-1980-length-10227-cov-6.762289_pt1 | contig 10227 bp, 5 predicted proteins | sample MGYA00581744_ERZ1740059 | MGnify/ENA primary metagenome ERZ1740059 (study PRJEB43018, sample SAMN04849738) | marine metagenome | isolation source: floating plastic debris | place: Pacific Ocean | collected 2008-08-28 | study: EMG produced TPA metagenomics... | reverse complement strand
TATCACATTCTTTTTCAAAAAAGTATTTCACGGAAAAGTTTGCCGAACTAGGGCTGAACGATCATAAATATGAACTCTTTGAATTGGATAATATTAACGATATTGACATTCTGAGAAAGAACGCCGAATTAAAGGGTTTTAATATCACCGTTCCATACAAACAGGATATTATTCCTCACCTTAGATCGATAGATGAAAATGCTAGCAAAATTGGAGCCGTCAATGTTGTGAAAATTAGTAATGGTAATTTCCATGGCTATAATTCTGACTTTTATGGATTCCAGAGGTCATTGAAAAACTGGATGGGAGAAATACTTAGCTCGGTTAAAGCGCTGGTTTTAGGAACCGGAGGAGCCTCAAAAGCAGTAACTTCCGCTCTGGAAGACTTAAACATCAACTACAGGGTGGTATCTAGAACTAAGGTTAAAGGAATGCTGACCTACAAAGAAATATCAAAAGGTATTATACGAGAGAACCAACTTATTATTAATACAACGCCACTAGGCATGTCTCCTGATATTGAAAACAAACCCGAGCTGATTTATAATGCTTTAACATCCGATCACTACCTATATGACCTTATATATAACCCCCTTGAAACCACATTTATGAAATTAGGTAAGTACAGGGGTGCACAAGTTAAAAATGGCCTCGAGATGCTTTACCTACAAGCGGAAAAATCTTGGGAGATTTGGACTGATCGATTATAAAGGTTAACCGACTGTATCCAGCAAATCAAAAGAACGTAATTCTACGTCCACATCTTCTTCACAACACACGGCCAATTGGTATCTTGCCATTGGCACCCGCCACCTCAGATACCATTTTTTGCTTTCTTTAGCTATCAGAGCATAGTTATCGTATAACTCTATGTTATCCATGCCTATATTAAAACCTCGTCCATCGGCCTTCATTACGCTCTCTTTGGCGGTCCATACCTTATAAAAAGTCTCCACTTCGTCATAAGAGTTTGAAATAATATTTCCATCATTTTCATTCAAAATACTGAGGTAGTCATCAACTACAATGTCACTTTTTATGTACTCCACATCCACACCTATCTCGTAATTCTCTGAAATGGCGCATATAACAAGATTATTGGAATAGCTAATATTGAAATGAAAGCCATTCGGCAAAGAAGGTTTGCCATACTGGCCAAGCTGAATAGACGTTAAGTCAATATCTAGCATTTTACTTAGCATTAACCGGCCCAACAAAAAGGATAGCTTTCTTTGGTGTTGGCTAAAATTATGGATTGTAAAAGCCACTTGTGACGGCAATAGATCATAAACTTTCGAAATAAAGCTTTTAGAAATCAACTTAGGACATGACATATAGGCAACTATAATCATTGTAATATTTTTAATGAATGCTAAGTAGTTCAATTAGACTACGAGAAATTGGGGTATGAATTTTTGAAGTCGGAAGCCTTCACTCAGTCGCACGATGTAAGAAAAGTTTAGCACTTCATCGAAAAGTCCTTAGTCTAAATACTTTCAGTCCTAAAAACATGCATCAATATTATATCAATATGACTTAAAATAATAATGAAAATAGAAAATATTATATTTAACTACTAATTGATTACCAATTAGTTAGTCGACATAACTATAAGAAAATAATTAAATGAATTATATATATTATTTATAAATTAAAATTACATAAGTTCAATTTTTTGCCCTTAGTATAGATCAAAAAGCTACAGATATGAGTTATTGATAGGGTCGAATTAAAAATATTAGTGGCATTAAAAAATTGAACAGTGAAGAGATATAATCCCATAGCCGTAGTTGGTATGTCAGGCCGGTTTCCTAATGCAGACGATTTGAGTGATTTTTGGGAATTGCTATCTACGGGGAATGACAGTATTACAGAAATTGGTTCGTCCAGATGGAAACACGAAGATTACTACCACCCAGATAGGTCAGTTCAAGGAAAAACCAATCAGAAACATGCAGCATTTCTAAAGGGTATTAACAAATTTGATCCTTTGTTTTTTAACATTTCACCAGCCGAGGCTATAGAAATGAATCCCTCCCAAAAATTGATGATGGAACTTGCCTGGTCAGTCATTGAAAATTCGAAATTACCTGTGAATGACATCAAAGGAACACTTACCGGGGTATATATTGGTAATATTTGGAGTGATTTTGAACATCAACGCAAACATAAAAATGCTGTTATCACATCACATTCGGCAATTGGGCAATCTTCCAATGCTATCGCAAATCGTATATCTTATTACCTAGGCCTACGTGGCCCTAGCCTGGTTCTTGATACCGGATGTTCATCTTCACTAGTAGCATTGCATATGGCATGTCAGGCGCTACAGGACGGGACTATTGAAGTAGGTCTTGCCGGCGCTGTAAACCATTTGCTAGACCCCGATCAATATATTTTGTTATCTAAATTTGGAGGACTCTCCTCAAAAGGTAAGTGCAGTACTTTTGATGCAAATGCCGATGGCTTTGTAAGGGGAGAAGGTGGAGCCATGTTAATGCTAAAAAGGTTAGAAGACGCTGAAAAAAATGGTGATAACATCTATGCTGTTATTAAAGGAAGTGCAATCAATAATAATGGTTTCAATGTCAATTTACCTGCTACAAGTGTCACCGGTCAGAAAGAGGTGCTGACCCAGGCCTATGCCTACTCCGGCATACAACCAAAGGATGTGCATTATGTAGAAGCCCACGGGACCGGAACCAAATTGGGCGATCCAACTGAATGCCGAGCGTTAGGTGAGTTCTTCGGTCAAGAAAGGGATAAAACTCAGAAATTAAGAGTAGGCTCCGTAAAAACAAACATTGGTCATCTTGAAGGCGCCGCAGGTATGGCCGGCTTGATTAAGGTGGTTTTGGCCATGAAGAATAAAACCTTACCAAAGAACCTGAACTTTAATGAGCCAAATCCCGCCATAGATTTTGAAGTTTTGAATCTTGAGGTGCAAGCTGAACAAACGGATTGGCCATCAAAAAACGATGAGACCTTAAAGGCAGGAATAAATTCATTTGGCTGGGGTGGAACGAACGCCCATGTCGTGGTTGAAGAATACCGAGCTAAGAAAGCCACCAGTTATAACGAAAATCCCGAAACACCTATTCAATATTTCTTGCCTCTGTCGGCCCGCTCCGAGTCGGCACTCAAGGAATATATAGATAAATATATACACTACCTTCAAGAACTTGAAGTAGAAAGTGACTTTAAAGAGGTTTGTAAAGACACTTCTATTACCAAGCCGGACTTCGAGTACCGCAAACTTTTCTCAGCCGAAAGTCATCACCATCTTGTATCACAATTGAAAGAATTCCAGGCGTCGGAAGAGAGTGTAAAGCCCCTTGAGCATATTAAAAATGGGAAAACCGTCTTTATATTTCCTGGTCAGGGGTCACAATGGGTTGCTATGGGCAAAACGCTTTATGAAAAAGAAGCAACTTTTCGAAATGCACTAAATATGTGTGATAAAGTTTTTTTCCAGTATACCTCCTGGTCGCTTATAGACAAATTATATCATTCTCGAGATGAGTTAAAGGAAATTGACATCGTGCAACCTACCCTATGCGCCGTTCAAATCGCATTAGGTGAACTATGGAAATCCTGGGGTATCATACCAGATACAGTTGTAGGCCATAGCATGGGCGAAATCGCCGCGGCATACATATCCGGTAGCTTGTCCCTGCATGATGCGGCCAATATTATATGTGCGCGTAGCCGTTTAATGAAAACGGTGAGTGGTCAGGGTGCCATGGCTGTTACAGAATTGTCAGTTGACGAAGCCGAAGCCCTATTAAAAAGGTATCCAACATTATCAATAGCTGTTAATAATAGCCCCAAATCTACGGTTTTAGCTGGTGACGAGCCATCCATTCGTGCAATGGTCGTAGAATTGGAAGAGAAGAACATTTTTGCTAAACAGGTCCGAGTAAATGTGGCTTCTCACAGTCATCAAATGGATCCATTAAAAGAGGACCTTTATGAAGCCGTTGCACGGATATGGCCCTTAAATAATAAAATAGATATTTATTCTACCGTCCTTGCCCAAAAAGTTGACAGTAAGACGTTTACTCCTGACTACTGGCTAAAAAACCTAAGAGAAACCGTCCAGTTTGCTTCTGTAATGGACAAATTGTTGGAGGATGATCACAAGATATTTATCGAGGTCAGTCCACACCCTGTGCTTGTTACATCCATAAATGAATGTTTAGATGCAAATAAGGTCAAGAATGCGGTAGTTTGCCATTCCCTACATAAAGACAGGCCCGTACTTCAAGAGGCGCTGAACAACTTCAACCAATTATACGATAAAGGAAAATCTATAGTTTGGAGTCGTTATTATAAAACGGATCAGAGGTCGAAACTAGATCTACCTGGTTATCCTTTCCAAAAAGAAACCTACGAAATCAAACAAGGGTCAGCTACTAGTAACATCACTCTTGCTAATAACAGGCATCCCTGGCTAGGCGAAAAGGTAATGTTGGGTGGCTTGCAAAAAATTCATTACTGGGACAAACAAATCGATTTGGAGCAGTTTAGTATGCTCACCAACAAGAGTATAGGGGGAAAAACTGTTCTGCCTTCTTCATTTTACATTGAAATGATACTGGCTGCCCTGAAAAATCTACAACCTGAAATGCACCATACTCTCAGAAGGCTAAGTTTTAAACACTTAGTCTCAACAAATGAGAATAGGAATGTTCGCTTCCAGATTAAAGTGACTGAGGATAGTTCAACGGAAGGTAAGCTAGAATGCTTCTACACCAATCAAACCACCGAATACAAAAATGAGTGGATACAAATATTAACTGGTGAATACTACTGTATAAATGTTGAGGATCATCATAAATCAGATTTCCCGGAGGTAGAAGAGTTAGAATGGAAAGAGGTTATTAGTAAGGGTGAGTTTTATGCTAAATTAGAACAGAAAGGGATAAAGTATGGACCATACTTACAAGGAATAGATGAGTTAAAGCTAAATGGGAATCAAATACTAGCTCGCCTTTCACTAAATCCTGAAAACAGCGCTAATACATATGACTTTAATGTGGACCCGTCCTTACTGGAAAGTTGCGTACAAACGGTATTTGCTAAAATATTAACAGATCCTAAGATCAATGCAGATATGGTTACCGCTATAACCAGCATTGGTACCTTATTAGTGCTGGAGCAAATTGATCCATCAAAGAATTTCTGGATATATGCCAATTCCTCAATCCGTACATCCGAAAATCAACATGAAGGTGTAATAGATGCAGATCTGGTTCTTTTTGATGAGGACGGTAAAGCAGTATTGCTCATCCAACAACTCAGTGGGAAAGTGCGTTTCCCAATTTTAAATGCAGAAAAGGATAAGTTATATCATAAAACAACTTGGATTGAGAGCGAAGGGGTTATGGGCAAATCATTATCTCATCAAAACGACGCAAAAACCTGGTTGCTATTCTTAAACCATGATAAGAAGAGCCAACACATTGAGAAACAGCTTACTATAAAAGGCTTCTCGCCAATATCTGTTTATCACGGTCAATCTTTTCATAAAAAGGGAAATAGTAAATATCAGATCAATTTAAATGAACCCGAGCACTATGTACTGCTTATTCAGAATGTTCTAGAACAAACCGGAGGTAACCTGGATGGCATTTTTTATGGGTTGGATAAATTCGAAGACAACGATCTTCACTTAACAAAATTTGACAATTATCATTATCGGAATATAAGTTCGATTCTGAATGCAGTAGAAACAAAAACACACAGCATCGTAGGGTTTGAAATATGTATCGTGACCGAAAATGCTCAAAGTTTAGGCAACCCAATGAACCTAGCAAGCGCTCCTTTGCTTGGATATACAAGGGTGCTGGCTAATGAATACCCAGACTGTCATGTGCGGGTTATAGACGTACTTCGTGATTTCGAGGCAGATGATATTCAGGGCCTTTTAAATGAAATACTCCAAGGCAACCGAAATGAACGGGAAATAAGCATTAGGAATGGCAAACATCATTATGCTAGATTAGCTCGGTATAATCCAACAGTAACGCGTCTGCAGAACGCGCAGTTTTCGTCCAAAGGATATTATCTGATATCGGAATTAGATCGAACAAGTATCCATTTTGTTAAGTGGATGTTTTCCCGCGGCGCCAGGAAATTCCTTTTAGTTAAAAATGATTGGTCATCCGAAGAATTCGTTGCGCAAGTAGAAGAGTTGAAAAATACAGGCGCAGAATTGAGTATTAAAAATATCAACATTGCCAATTACCACGAACTTTTAAACGTGGTTAACCAAATAGAAAGTGATTCTCCCTTATTAGGCGTTGTACATCATATAAAGCCGATGGCCACACATCCTTTGTCATCACCAATCCACTCAAATATTATAAATGACAAGATACAAAGCTCCTGGAACCTGCATAAGATCACGACGAAAATCCCTGTCGAGGACTTTATTTTGCTCTCTTCCGCTGTAGCCAAAATAGGTTCTTCGGGGCATGGAAGCAGCGCTGCCTGCTATACATTCATGGACCAGCTCAGTGCATTGAGAAAAATACAAGACCTGCCGGTGACAAGCATCAATTGGGCAGCGTTCTCCCATATCTTCACTCCTAAATTTAGTACTAGGAAGTCAGGGAAAAACGAGCTTATTATTCAGAACAAAAAAGTTCTGCTAAGAGCCTATGAGTCCGTTTCAAATTCAGAACGTTTTCAATTAGGGATTTTTAACATCGACGCTAAAGAGATCGTTGAAACCTACCCCTACTTGGCTGAGAGCAATTACTTCGAATACATACGAGAGCAACAGAATGAAGTCGCACAAGACACAGACATTCCGACTGTGGTAAACATGCTCCCCACTTTAGAGGACAAGAAACATCATATTGAAAAACATCTAATCAGATCCGTGGCTAGCATTATCAAAGCAGATGTATCCAAAATTGGTGTGAATATGACTTTCAAAGGACTAGGAGTTGACTCTATAATGGCTGTTCAACTTCGTAACGAATTGGAAAAGACATTATCTCTAAAGCTGTCCATAACAGACTTTTGGGAAAACCCTACGATATCTTTGTATGCAGAATTCGTACTTGGCAAGTATGTTAACGGATTCAAGAAAAATATCATTGAGCAGAAATCTTCGCCTTTTGTAATTCCGAAACCTAATAATAAGGCCGCCCGGCGCCTGTTTTGCTTCCATGACGCAGGGGGTAATTCTACTCTTTACAACTCATGGGAAGAGCATATAAGTCCGGAAACTGAGTTGGTAATATTCGAATTACCGGGCAGGGGGCATCGATCTTCTATAGATACGTATCAGACGATTGAAGAGTTTGCCGAAGACTTTATACTCGCCATGGAGGATATGACCGACAAACCTTTTTCATTTTTCGGTCATAGTTTAGGCGGCCTTTTAGCTTATACCGCGGCAATGGAGTTAAAAAGGTCTAATAAAGTTGAACCAAATGAATTATTCATCTCCTCCATGCCACACCTAAGTGTATATAATAAGGATAGTCTTGATCATAAAATGTCTGAAAGCGAACTAATAAAGCTTTTTCCGCACATGTCGGAAGAGAAAATACAAGATGTTGAACTAAGAGCCTTGTTGATAAAAAACCTTAGAAGCGATCTTGCCTTGCTGAGTAGTTTCAAGTACGAAGATCCGATTCCTCTTTCAGTACCGGTGGTTGCTCTACGTGGGACAGATGATGATCGCGTGAGTAAAACAGACATGCTCGCCTGGCAGAAAGAATTCATTGATGATTTTCAACTGATTGAGAGAAAGGGCGGACATTACTTCATTTATGATGATACAGAATACGTCACAACTCTTGTAAACATTACTATGGACCGGTACATGGCAGAAACGGTAAAAATTCACAAGTAATTCAACATAAATCATGGAAGAAATTAAAACCGACCTATTGACTGAAATACGGGGTACCTGGAAGCTCGCTTCTTGGATATACAAAGACGCTAAAGGGAACGAAGTGGTCTATTACCATGAAAACCCCTGCGGTATCCTAATCTATGATAATGCGGGTTATATGCATGTACAAATTCATAAACCAAATCGGGTCATTTTTTCCAAAAATGATCATTTTGACGGTCTTGTCGATGAAATAATTCCTGCTTACCAAAGCTATTTGGCCTACTACGGTAAATACAGCTTAGAAGAACCGAATACTATGGTCCATGAGGTGGAAGGTTCACTATTTCCCAATTGGCAGGATAATGTCCAACGCAGATTTGCTGAAATAAATAATGATAAGCTTACACTCACTACTCCACCGATGCTGGCTAAAGGAGACCCTCTGGAATTTACACTCGAATGGATTCGTATTACTTGACAAAATAAATTAAGCAATGTATTCTATAAGTCCAGATTGTTGAGTTCGCAAGACGGCAAATATTATTGAGTAAGCGCTTTGGACACTTCCCCAGAATTTGAATATGATATAATCGTTTAACGCCAGTTTTTCTGTATTTAAAATCATAATTATATTCCATTCATTACATAGTTTATTAACAAATAAAATTCATGGAAAAATATATAAAAAACTGAAGATCAGAACTTTAATCAGTGAATCAAAGCAGTTAAACTCGCTAAAACCGCCTTCATTTCTTTATTAATAATCAATGTGATTTTTATGCGCATTTGCATACCTATTTTTAACTAAAAATAATAAATTTTTGTACAAAATAAATTCTATAGAAAATGGGTAAAGTAAGTCTATTAAAAGAAAAGCACATTGAAATCTTATATGATGCCGAAAAGAAAATCATGTATGACCATTGGATAGGTTTTCAAACCGTTGACAATGTCATGGATGGTTGTGAAAAAATATTGAAGCTTTTTGAATTAAAACCTGAATGTATTAGCATTTTAAACGACAACAGTCAGGTGACCGGACCTTGGCAAGGCGCCACCGAATGGGTTTCAAACGTTTGGTTTCCAAAAATGATAGATGCAGGTCTTCAGCACTTTGCGTGGGTTCTATCATCAAACATTTTTGCTGAGCTCTCAGCTAAAAATGTATCATCCGATGGTGATATAATTCAATATTTTAACGACTATAAACAAGCTGAAAAATTCCTAGAAGCTAAAGAAGCAGTTTAACAAAATTATTCAATCGTAACTAAAAGGGCTATCTTTCTAACCTGAGTTCGGGATAAGCGCTGAATTTTGAGCAGTAAAAGAGGGTAATTTTTAGTATATTTAAGTATCTGACTACCAGTAATATAACTAAAAAATACCCTATGAATTATTACGATAAAATTACAGAGATTTTTTGTGCTTTAGACGATTTTACCCTTGAATTTGAACAACAGATCCGAAAGCAGGTCATCACAGCGGGCAAGCGGAAAAGAAACCGACCCTCAAAGCTTTCCGATAGTGAGATCATGACGATCCTGATCTACTTTCATCTCGGAGGTTTCCGTAACTTCAAGCATTTTTATTGTCACTATGTATGCAAACACCTTCAGCACGATTTCCCTGATCTGGTCTCCTACAATCGATTTGTTGAATTAAAAGCCAAAGTAGCGGTTCCGCTCGTGTTATTTCTGCAAAACCGATGTTTAGCCGATTGTACGGGAATCTCTTTTATCGACTCGACTTCGGTGAAAGTATGTAAAAACAAGCGCATCAAACGCAATAAGGTTTTTAAGAACATAGCGAAAGTAGGCAAAAATACCATGGGATGGTTTTTTGGGTTTAAACTTCACCTCATTATCAATGATAAAGGAGAGGTGCTCAATTTTGCTTTGACCAAGGCCAATGTGGATGATCGCAACCAACTGTTGATTAATAATATGAGTAAAAACATATTCGGAAAACTCTTTGCCGACAAGGGATATATCTCCCATGAACTTTTCGAAATACTGTTCAATCGAGGGATCCATTTGTTTACCCATATCAGAAGAAATATGAAAAACAGCCTTATGACTCTGGAAGATAAAATACTCCTGCGGAAGCGATCTGTCATCGAAACGGTTAACGATGAACTTAAAAACATCTGTCAGATCGAACACTCCAGACACAGAAGTGTACATAACTTTTTAATGAATATTCTCGGGGCGATCACTGCCTATTGCTTCTTGCCTAAGAAACCCGCAATAAAGGTAGACTGGGAAAATACTAACCAAATTGCTCTCTTTTAGAAATACTTATCCCGAACTCAGGTTAATAGCAATACTAATAGCAACACTATTATTAGGCCTATCCATGAGTCAAATTAA
>ERZ1740059.1979-NODE-1979-length-10229-cov-10.209750_pt1 | contig 10229 bp, 11 predicted proteins | sample MGYA00581744_ERZ1740059 | MGnify/ENA primary metagenome ERZ1740059 (study PRJEB43018, sample SAMN04849738) | marine metagenome | isolation source: floating plastic debris | place: Pacific Ocean | collected 2008-08-28 | study: EMG produced TPA metagenomics... | reverse complement strand
GTATGTATCTGGAGCCAAAGGGGGCTTTGAACAGTTGTCACATAATGACTTCTGGCACCTGGGATTAAAATGCACACACACACTACTAGTAATGTGATTTAAACGTGTTGCCATATCTTTGTGTCAATAAAACATTTAATGTAATGCTTTGTTGATGACAGTGTCTGTACATCTGACAAATGATGATATTACATGGTTGCTTTTGTACAGATGTTGCTGATGATCTGGTGTTTGGAGCTGATTTAGGACCTGCCATCGCGCCTTCTGCTTTTGGACAAGATATACCAGAGCTACCTGAAGTGGTACCTGACTTGCCAGCACCAGATCAGCCTGCTGCTGGAGTTTCAGGGTCAGCCCAACCACCCCCTCCCCCAGCTGGTGGGGCTCCACCACCGCCTCCACCCCCTCCTAGCGGGGCACCTCCTCCTCCACCTCCGCCACCCCCAGCGGCGGCCCCTCCACCACCACCCCCATCAGGTAAGGCTAAGTACTATTTACTGTAATGGTTTTCTCCTACTCTCAAGTTTGCGAAAAATTAAAGCAGGGCTTTTAGCTGACCAGAACTTGTGATTATACATGAACAATAAGAGGGGTAGCAAATGAACCCTCCTGACTTATACATAACTAATGGATATGTAATTCAATGTAGCTGTGGTTTGTGTGGTATATCATAATTTCAATATACATGTACATGTATATTAATTGATCAAACTTCATCGCTTCTGTTCCACTAACAAACGTATGCTTTACTTTAACAGCTGCTGCTCCTCCCCCGGCACCTGTTGCTCCCCCTGCTGCTGCAGGTGACGATGTTCCCTCCACCCCTGAGCCTGTTGGGGATGATGGAGGCAGAGGTTCACTGCTAGCTGCTATCCGGAATGCTGGAGGTGCTGGCAAAGCTGGTCTGAAGAAGGCAGCCAATAGGAAGGTAAGCGTTGACGAATGCTCTTTTAACAAAGTGGTCACATCATAGAAGAAATTTGCAGGAAATTAGTTTTTTCAAGAGCTCTCTATTGGACACCCTGTGATCAATACGACCACGCACATACAATGAAGATCTTAGTATACTTGAATTTATTTGATAGCTGAATTAGAAAAAAAATTACATGTAACATATTTTCACATTCAAACAAATCAGCGGTAATATTCACCTTAGGGGAATGTTGCAAGATTCATTTTTAGCACCTTGTAATAAACACTAACAAAGAATGATCAGAAACTTTCTTGAGGTTGATGATTTTATCTTGTCATTTTATCATCCAGAATTTTGTTTTTGATCTAATGCTAAGAAGTAGCACCCTCCAAACAAACTATGATAATTATCCCTGTGTAACGTGTAGATGGAGAAGAAGAAACAGAAAGAAACACCTAAGGCTTCCTCAGGAGGAGGAGATTTGATGTCTGATTTAGCTAGCATGCTAACTATGAGAAGAAGAGGAATAGCTGGTTCTGGAGGTTAGTACACAGACTTATCTTCTTGTCACCGCACCATTTACCAGGATTGTCCGCCACAATGACTTCTGAGACTGGGGTACTGCTTCACATTTCTCATATCCTGTATTTTTGCAATGAGATATTGCGCATGTAAAATATTGTTATCTGCAATTGGTCCATCAAATAGCTGTATAATCATCTCAGCTTGTTACCAGTACCAGACTACTAGACCATCCATTGTATATAAATCTGTATATAATCCTATGTGGCTTAACTTTGATTCAGCTAAAGCGAAGGAGTCATCTGCAGCATCTGATGAGCCAGCGCCAGTACCCAAACCACAACAGCAGTCAGAGGAGGCGTCAGGAGGTGTCATGTCTAAAATATCAGACCTCATACCATTCAACCCCACACAGGACGATGACGGGGATGATGATGATTGGGAATAGCCTGTTGATCATTGTTGTAGGAATACATGCAAGATGTTATCATTGATTCTTTTCACGGTGATGGTCAGACTGTCAACCCTTTATATACCACCTACAACTATGAGGATACCGTAGCCTCTGGCTGGGGCCAAGATAGGCTATTTAGTTGTTACAAATATATCACACCGAAAATATTTGAAATATTCCAGTGACTATTTTTCTGTATCTGAAATTCTACTTATCTCAGTTATTATTGAGGCAGTAACACATCATGTCTATCTTTTTGACAGCCTATTTATTATGATTTTTTTTGTATAACGAGAAATAAATAGATGTCAAACTCATTGTCACCGTTTTGTCACAGCAAACCGGATACCAATAACAGGGTTACAAAATGCATATTTCCTAAAAATACAGCACATCTCTGCAACCACAAACAAAAATGAGAGGTGTATGCAGTCAGGGTTTGAGATAATCTTCAAAACCTGCTGCACACACGGAAAAAAACCCATCTAGTTTAATGAGACAATTCCTCACAACTGTGTTTCAGCACTTTTGGCAGCTTGCACACACTTAGCCATCGTTCTAGAGGCACGTGATATACTGTCAGTCATGTAAAATTGTGATAGACTCTTCATGGATGCTTCAAATGGACTTTGCTGTACTGGGGTCACATGTTTCTAAAACGAGAATATAACATAATATGCTGAAGACAGCCAGCAGGCTCATGTTCCCGAAAATATCACAGTAGTTCAATTTCACATTAAAAGTAATCCAAAAGTAAAGGTATGTAACTGACATATCTACGCTTCAGCGCAAATGCCAGATGAGGCTGTGTAAGAGTCAATTTTATAAAAATCTGTCAAAAGTCCGAACACAACGGCTGCTGTAGTAAAGTTGATCACCAGGTTTGCTGATGCACTCAAACTTGAATAATTAAGTACAGAAAGTTGTTACTCTGTTCTTTTCAGACTACACAGAACATTACTTGCTACCATCAAATCGTATCATCACATAGCACAGACATAGCAGAGAAGATTGGAAACACACCTTGCTCATCTCAGTTGCTTGAGCGAAAAAGTTAGCCTCCTCCTTATCTCCATATCGAGTAAGATTTGGCGACACTTGGCCAAGTCTTCGTCTCACTTTAGTCAATGTGTCGTAGGGTAATGTAATACCACATATCTAAAATACAATGGAAACATATTGCATAATAATGAGTACATGTTATACAATATTGTATCATTTGATAACTTTTTGTGTATTGACCATGCTCACAACATTAACTTATAAGTGTCAATTTCACTACTGGTGTGCTGTATTATATCCTAATATGGATTTAATCAAAGAGGCTTAGGTAGTAAGATTTAGCCTAGTTTTGAAAATATACATGTCAATGTATTTAGTTTTTTTGTGAGTCTTCACAAATAACACAGGCAAACCATAAAACGATAAGTACTCGCACTAATACCTCTGACAGAGCTCTGACAATTTTCCAGTCTTCTCTGGCTAGGCCGGGTGGTGTAGCAGCTTGTCGCGTTTGCTGTGCTCTGCCTTCTGTATTCACATATGTAGCGTTCTTCTCTGTGTATGAAGCTCCAGGAAGTATCAGATCAGCTATTGCTGCTCCTTTGTCTCCATGATGGCCTTTGAAATATGCATAATTGTGAGTGAACAATGGAGATACACATGGAATATGGGGGCAAACAATGAGATTAAATACCTATTTTATTTGGTGCAAAGCAGTATTATTTTTGAGTTGTCCCCTCTCTGAACCAATAGATCAATGAGAGCACAACTACGATTTGTGGCTTTGCTCTACCACCATTTCTTCCTTCACACAGTATGTCGATGTTGAAATTTAAGAGTTTTATGATGCGTACCATGCCATGATTTTGGTATACATAAAGAGTTCTTTTATATTTTTGTAGTTTCATTGTTGTACAGTAAAAACACAAAAAACTGACAACTTATTATATTTATCATATTATAACACACAATACGCAGCAGGCTCTTAGCGACAAGAAACATGGGTCCCCAGAAGAGGATCGATGAGAGTTAATCCAGCAACTGTCAGCCTTCATAAAGTTTTTCTCTTCAGACAATACAATGATGAGTGGCAATGAAATTTATGTTTACAATGCCCTCATCTTTTTCCTGGGCAACAACTCACCTTGGTATATGACAAAGCAATCTGCTGGGAGAATTTCTCTAGATATGATTTTTTCATCAGCTCCAAGAAGATATAAAACTTTCGGCTCTCCTTCTTCAAGGCATTTCAAGCCTGTTTTGTAGCCAAGATCCATAGCAGCGACTTGACTTGCATTCTAAAAAAAATAACAGTTCATAACTTTGTAAAATGGTTGTATATGTGTGGCTTGTTGTAGCACCAAAAATTGAAATACATGTACTTGTAAATTCTCTTTCCGTCGGGTATCTTAGCTCATTTGAGTACAAACCTTGTGTAGGACATTAAATATTTTCCAGGTTGGGTCTTCAGATTTTGCCTTGAGTTTAGCGCTCAGTTCTTGTGTCAATCTCTGGATAGCTGATCCATCTTCTCTCTGTAACGCTTCACTTCCCACCACTATCATAGGTCTCTTCGCAGACATCAGCTTAGAGCTGTACTCGTGCTTACCATTAATCAGATCATCTAGTGTAGATACTGTGTCACCCAAGTGCTGCAATAACAGATATGACAGTTGAAGCACTATTCACCACACACAATATTTATGTATCGCTGCTAGTTTTCAGGCAAGACATCATTGACGAGGCTAACAAACAAACCACCATGTTTGATTTACATGTATATAGCAGCTTACGCTGACGTGACTTACATCATAGTCATATGTGAGGTCGACAGCTTCCCCAACCATTGAAATATCAAGCTCATTGTGTATCCAGCTACAAAAATAAACACATACTTTGTTTTATTATAAGTACAGAAAGAAAATTATACATACCTGTACTTAAAAAAACCCTTTGTAACCAAAACCGTTACAAATTGTTAAAAACAAAACTGTTACAATTTAAAAAAGATCGTTCAACGTTATTCACTTTGTTTACCTATAAAACAAAATAGTTACATCACACCATGTTACCAGCTATTACGCCAGCTGTTTCTCATGTGCTCAACCAATCCCAGAACATGTATAAATATCACTGTGGCAGCTATTGTAATTCTCAGAGATATGTTGTTTTGAGCAACTTACCATTTTCTCACTCTAGCATTGAATACAGGGGCTTCAAACCTCGGATTGCATCCAATAAACATCACAAGATCAGCATCCTCAACTCCAACTAATCCATCATTCATTACATAGTTCGATCTGAAGTCAGTGCTGTAAGTTTACGGATCAGAGATTGTGTGAATAGGCATATATTTCATGTATAATGGCACTCTGTATAATATTATATGACTATGGTGTGAATAGTACATTGTCACCTATGACGACACTCAATACTAATAACTAGCGTAGATATGCAAGTTTTAGCAAAATACCGAGTAAAATTGAATTCACAAATGAGAGCAATGGAAACCTACCTGGCGCCACCCATAGGGAAATCCTCTTCTGTGCATAGCAGTTCACTACCTAGTCTGTTTACAAAATCTTTCACTGAGATTAGAGTCTCGGCATCGACCATACTTCCAACAACTGCCCCAATTTTACCATCTCCTGCCTGAATCGGGACAATTGACGTATTGTCATGTCAACATTGTGCTACAAGATTACTTGCTACTGACATAATTTTTACATATCAGAAATAAGCCATGGCTTACTTTTTTTCTTTGCGATGAGCCTAGAAGCATAAGCCTAAATAACATCTTGTTAACATATTTTCAACATACATTGTAGAACAATGTCAGACAATCAAGGATATGGAGTAAGTCAGAGCTAATCAGTACATATATTTGTACATTCCTATATTTTATTAAGAAGGTCCAACATTAGAAAATTAGGGCTTAGTTCTATGAATTTACCAAAAGCAACAACAGTCTCATACTAACCTTGGCAATCTTCTCAGCAGCATGGAACAGAGCATCTTCCCAGTCACAGTTGACGAGGGTACCCTCTGGTGATTTCATCATCGGAGATGTCAGTCTCTGAAGTCGCAGACCGTCATACGCAAATCTGGTCTTATCTGATATCCACTCTTCATTAATATCCTACAAATATCATAGTTTTATGTTAGATAGCTATTTGTTGGTATATTTTGTTTGTTTTGGTGTTTGCTGTAATTACATCAATGTTCAATACATCCATTTCTAGGACCGTAGGATGAGTGAAAAGCCACAGCCTGCTAGAATTGAGTTGACCAATAAGAGTCCTTATTCAGAGCACAATATCTACTCTTGAAAAGAAGGTAAAATAGTATCAACAGATTGAAAACATATAAACCAATGGAAATTGGCAGTGCTGTGTATACATATTATGTCTGTGTTCAAAGTGGATTTTGAGATTTTAAAAAAAAGACATAGACCATATAGCCAGTTCTGTAGCATTTACCTCATGAACTCTTGGCAGGATTCTCATCACCTCACCGGATCTCATTCCAACAGTGATGTTACTTCCGCAAGCATCCATAACGTCTATACTCTCAACACGCCTAAGTTCCCAAGGTCTAGCTGTGAACGAGTACGGCTTACTAGTCAGTGCCCCAACAGGACACAGATCTATCACATTACCTGAGAGCTCAGAGGCAAAGAGCTTCTCCACATATGTACCAATCTGCATATCGTTACCTCGACCTGTGGTGCCGAGGTCCTCAATACCTGCTACTTCTGATGCAAACCTGAAATTACATAAGAAAATGCTTAACAATTGTGAATAACCTCTAAAATTTCCAGTCCCATTCAAGCAGAGAACTCTTGATAATGCTTTGATTTGGGTATGTATTAAGGGAAAGTAACTTTGCAATAAAATGCTTCATCTCCCAAACCCAATTATCTTTTTCTTTGTTTTCTGGTTGTATATAAATGAATGCCCAAGGATATAAGAATTCAATATTAATAATATTAAACCATGATAGACTTCTTACCTCACACATCTGGTACACTGAATACATCTAGTCATTATAGTTTTAACTAGAGGTCCGATATCTTTATCCTCAACTGCCCTCTTTCCTGTATATTCGTTATCCACAAATCTACTCTTGTCACTGCCAAATGCCATCGATTGATCCTGAGGAAACAGAAATTTATAACTAAAACGAGAGTCGCTTGACTGCATCATAAAACCCTCTTATTTGATCCTACCATCTCATCCAGTTTAAACTATAAATTTGTAAGAAGCTTGTGTGTGAAGTTCTTTTACGTTATGTGTTGTTGTGTACCATGGTATGTAACTGATGATGATGATGATGTACCAGCAGTGGTACCATGAGGGACATTGAGGGTTGCTAATTGAATCAAATCTCTTACGAGTACTGTGTCAATTTTACTCGGATGGAAGTTGGGGCAAGGTGTACGTTTTACTTAGACAAAGCCGACTACGCTGATGGTATCTACATACAGTTTATGTTTCAATATCTCTCACACATAGTTGACATTAATTGTTTTGTACATTCTTCCAGTATCTCAAAATCGTACCTGAAGGTCACACTCTCCTCCCTGATCACATATAGGACAGTCCAGTGGATGATTTACAAGTAAGAACTCCATCACACCTTCTCTGGCTTTACGAGATACAGCTGAATCTGTCTTCACTCTCATACCCTTCATGACAGGCATAGCGCAGGAAGCCACAGGCTAGAGAATATCAGCATAACAAATAGTGGCTCAAAATATCATTAAATACTACAACAGGAAGAAAATCTTAATTGGATTTCAAATTTTTTGTGTGTCAAAAACTGCTCATCGCTGTATTTCTACCAATGCTTTAATGATAGCAGTAGCATTAATTAAAAAAACAATCCTAAAATCATATTTTTATAAACCTGTAAATTGACCAAAGATGATCACTTTAATCCAGAGCAGGCAGGTCTACAGCTTTTCATTCAATATGATATTGAGACATGGAAACCCAGACAGCTTTCAAACAGTAGTACTTACATACTAACATTTATAACTGATACCTCAAAAGCAATGTAAGGCCAGTGTAATCATGACAATTAGCATATCGATGTTTACCTTGGGTGATTTTTCTACTTCTACCAGACACATCCTACAGTTACCAGCCACTGAAAGCCTGTCATGATAGCAAAATCTGGGAATCTCTACACCAGCCATGGCACATGCCTAAAACCGACAAATAACAATTGGAAAATAAACATACATCAATTTGAAATGAAAACAGGCAAACTACCGCAGATGTAACTTAGCAATGATTCAAAACAAGCTCTGAGCAATTTGATATTGACAAGTTTTTTGAATGAACAACGGAGGTTTTCAAAAGTTGTTACACCATACAAATGTATATAACATTTATCATCAAAGCACTGTTTACAGCAAAAATTAGCAAGAGAACAGTGGAGGCAAACAATGATCATAACTATACACACCCATAAGATGGGAATATACACAACTATAACCAAGGTAGCCCCTACCTGCAGCACAGTGGTGCCTGGATCTACCAGTATCTTCTGATCATCAACAAAAACCTCCACCTTCTCTGGCATCGCCGCAGTCTGCTGGTAACGGCATGATCCACCTTCAAATATCAATCAAAAATCAGTCGACATCATTACCACCGAAAATATTTCAATTTACCTCCACGCACATATCTGACCAGATTCCCGCACAAGTAGGCCTAGGACACTGGACAATAAATTTTCTCTTCACCTGTCAAAGTTTTCTCTTCCTGTCAAATCACAGTGATAACCTCACCGTATACAGTGATAGTCAAAGGTATAGTATCATTGACTTGTCAACCAAAACCCGTTTCAATTTAACGGAAGATCAAAATAGACAAAACATAGATATATATGTACCTTCAATCAGCGCAGCGGTGAGTGCTTTGTTAGACTTGAGAAGTTTGCTGAATGCATTGATCCTCAGCATCTTTCCTGTCTGTTAAGACGCTGATCACATCAGTAACTAAAAACTCAAGAATACTATTTTTTGTACGCCTTCAACAATAATATGATGCTCATAAGTTGATACTTGATGAGTATATCATGATAGTATACCATGATGATGAAGCAATGAAGGCAATGGTATGCAGAATTTTGTGGACTTATGTGGAGTCCATCATCACATTGGGCTGCCTAAGTGGGGAGGGGGTGGTCAGAAGAGTTGTGCCTCATATATGGGATATGGCAGGTGCATGAGTTGAACAGGATTTGATGAGTATAGAACGTGGTTCGCGGGCGTTTTGATAGCACAGCTTAACATAACATAGCAGATGAAATGGTCATGGCTTGGTCTAGACTGACTCTCAGTCCAATCTGTTGGGTTTGGGTTGGTGGGGGATTGGACCAAGGAGTAAAAGTTCCCCCACCAACCCAAACCCAACAGATTAGACTGAGAGTCAGTCTAGGGTTGGTCCATGTCAGTATTGCCTTGCAAAGGCCTTCTGGAGCTAAAGCAAGTCCAATGATTAGCTTTAAGGTATTCTAGAATTGAAACATTCATGGCTTCAACACTAATATGCCTTATGGGTTGTTGTTGCTCAAACTCTAGTGGAATTGACTTGTGGTCAGGAAGGATGTACTTCCATTGTTGTAACACTTCAAACAAACATCTATGTGCATAGATCAATTCAATGAAGTTGTTCATTGCATAGGTAGGTGTACATGTATGCACAAAATACTGACAGAAAGATGATTGTAATTACATTACATGTACTCCTTGCTTCAAGCAGGCCTGACTACTAGTTCTAGTTAGTAAGTAAGTTAGTACTTAGTAGTACGTAGTCAGTAAGCCCTTTATTTTAGTTGCTTAGGTTGCAAGAGGACTGTGAAATCATTGTAGCATAATCTGACATCAATGCAAGTCTTTTGAACAGTATTTCAACAAGCATACCTATCAAGTCAGTGGTTCAATCAATCAACGATTGTCACTGTTAACAGTTACACAACTTCAGTTTCCCACCTCTCACTCACCAACTATTCTGCAAACTCTGATCGGATACTATACTTGCACTGCACTCTGGGATATATGACTGACTAATAAAGATGATTAAATCGTAAAACCTATTTAAATTCATTAAATATTTACGAAGTTATTGCTGTTTGTTCCCTCATAGGACTGGGCAACATTCATAGCAGTAGCTCCTATAAAGTCTAGGGCTGTATGGTGTCATGATCGAACTACTCCTATACTCAAATGCGCAGGTTATCTAAACTTCCTTTCAAGACCGGAGCAGCAACGTGTGCACTTGATTTCATCTTTTCAACTCATTTTCCATAAAATAAACCATGGGTTTT
>ERZ1740059.1978-NODE-1978-length-10230-cov-4.021130_pt1 | contig 10230 bp, 8 predicted proteins | sample MGYA00581744_ERZ1740059 | MGnify/ENA primary metagenome ERZ1740059 (study PRJEB43018, sample SAMN04849738) | marine metagenome | isolation source: floating plastic debris | place: Pacific Ocean | collected 2008-08-28 | study: EMG produced TPA metagenomics... | reverse complement strand
GATCCTTTGGCTGACGCTGATATCAATTCGCTGGCATTTGCCAGTCTTGTTGTAGAACATGCGGTTCCCAGTGGTAAAGGATTAGCCTTCCGCTGGTGGCATTCTAAATTGACACGCAGGGCCAGACGTTACCCGGGTTACATCCGTACTGATTTATATTCCCCTGTTAAGGGAGCGCAGCCAGATCAGCCCCTCAAATGGTATTCTATTGTCCATTTTGAGTCTCCAGAGCTATTAAGAAAATGGCTCAAGTCACGGGATCGAGAAATATTGATTGAGGCCGGACGTAAAGTCTTTGCTTCTTATCAGTTCATGTCCTTTGCCACAGGTCTGGAGGGCTGGTTCTCTCATGCAGCCGGTACGGAACAATTAGGATTTGGTCCGCCTGCCTGGAAACAGAATGCGGCAGTGGTGTTGGGTCTGTACCCTACAGTGATGATTCAATCAGCCCTGTTTGCTACGCTAGGAATCATGCAGTCTTGGTCTTTACCAAGCTCCATGATTGTCAACAACATCATCACCTCTTCCCTGCTGACCTGGGTGATTATGCCGTTGATTACCCGATTGCTAGGCTTTTGGCTCAAGCCCGCCCCCCAACCCACATCATGGACAATAGAGGCTCAGGGAATAGGCAACATTGTGGGTGTTCTGGGTATGAAGGTCCTTCTCTTTAATAGGGTTTAGTCGGTATGGATCGCCCTACATTCTCCAGGTTAATGGTGTGCTTGTGGAGTCTGCTCTGTGGGCTCATGCTGGGCTGGTTTGGTTTGGGAAATAACGTTGCCATGGCCGCCCCCCATTTAAGGCAAATTCAGGTGACAACTACGGCTGATGCGGGCGAAGGGTCTCTCCGTTGGGCAATTGCGCAGGCAAATGTTGCCCTAGATGATGATCTGATCGATTTAAGCCAGGTGCAGGGGGAGATTAAACTTCAAAGTCCCCTGCCAGTTATCACCAGTAATTTGATGCTGATGGGCAATGGTGATGACACCATCAGCGGTGACGGTCGTTATCGTGTGCTTCAGGTTAAGGATGGGCATGTCACCATTCGCGATGTCACATTGGCCAACGGATTAGCTAAAGGGGATGATGGCAGTGACGGGGGTGGTGGCAGTGCCGGTATGGGGGGCGGTCTCTTGATCCGTGGCGGCACTGTGCAATTGGTGCGGACTCGGTTTATTGATAATCAGGCCATTGGTGGTAATGGCAGCCAACGGCAGTCTCCAGTCCCCTCCCCCCGCCCACCTTTACAAATTCAAAGTCAGAACAATCGCCTGACAGTTAACCGAGGGGCGATTGTTGGGGTTGATGGCATTAGTGTCTTGTCAACAGATTCTCTGAACGGTGCTGATATTAGTCGTACCAAGGAACACCTCAAGGCCAATCGCGGTGCGATCGCAGGTGTCAGCGGCATCGGTATCAATGGTATCGGCACTATCGCCTTTGGTGGCGGCGGTGGGTGTGGCGGCGTTGGCAATGCTGGCAACGGCGGCAATGGCGGCAATGGCGGTACCGAGGGTGGCAGTGGCGGTAATGGCGGCGACGGTGACAATGGCGGTGTCGGTATTTTTGGTAGTTTTGGTCAGTGGGAAGACCAGGGCGGTATTGGCACTATCGCCTTTGGTGGTGGCGGTGGGTTTGGCGGCTTTGGAAATGCGGGCAACGGCGGTAACGGGGGGAATGCAACGGTTGAGATAGCGCCAGCGCTGACTGGTCAGTTCGCCAACGGCGGCAACGGCGGTAACGGTGGCAACGGCGGCTTTGGCGGCGGCGGTGGTGCAGGTGGCTTCGGTGGTGCAGGCGGCTCCTGCGGTGTTGGCTTTCTTGCGGTATATTCTTGAATTCCTGTCTGTCCGTGTTTTGGTGTGTTTGGCGGTGTGCAGTGCATCATTTACTACGGCGGTGGGGGCGGCGGTTTTGGCGGTGCCATTTTTATCCGTTCAGGTAGTTTGATGCTATACCAAACCAGCTTTGAACGGAACATTGCAATTTCAGGAACAGGCCCATCTCCCGGTAAGGGAAAAGGCGGAGCCATCTTTATTGCCCCGTCATTAGAGTCAACTACAGAAACAGCACCGAACCTTACTGGGGCTAACGTTTTAGTACTCGGCAATCCACCCACGTTTATAGATAATGTGGCATCTGATTCCGTTGGATTACCCACTGACAATAATGATGTCTTTGGTCTGTTTTATCCAAACAATAAGCAACAAGGTTTGGAAGAAAACTAATTGTCACTACTCAGAGCGATAGGACATCGTTTTTATAAACCGACGGCCACAGTCTTTGCACAAATAATTTTGTCTATTCTAAGAATGGCCATGATTGCTTCTTAATAAGATGCTTCTTGGCCTGCTGCTTATTTGTAGCGTGTCCTATTGGATGCGCTCAGTTGACCATGGTAGCGGCAATCTGATTACATTTTTCGACGAGTGTTTCCAGCTCTACAGTAGCCAGATGGCCCTTATCAATAACTTTTTGACCATTGATAAAGCTGTAGTCCACGGCGGTAGGCTGGCAAAAAATTAAGGCAGCAACTACATCATGATGACTGCCGACCATGGCAGGATTATCTATGTCGAAAGCAATAAAATCGGCTGACATACCGGTTGCGAGATAACCAATGTCATCTCGCCCAAGGACCTGAGCTCCCCCACGGGTGGCTAGTTCCAGAGTTTCACGAGCAGTTATAGCAGCGGCGGATTGATCTCTCACTCGGGCTAATAAAAAGGCAGTCCGAGCCTCTTGCAACAGATTGCTAGCATCGTTAGACGCTGCGCCGTCAACACCGATGCTGACATTGACACCAGCAGATAGCATTTTGCGCACCGGAGCAATCCCGCTAGCCAAACGCATATTGCTACAAGGGCAATGGGTTACCCCAGTGTGGGTGTGAGCAAATTTTTGAATTTCCGCATCATTTAGCTGAACGCAGTGGGCGTGCCATACGTCCTCCCCTAACCAGCCCAGGGATTCGGCATAGTCACCGGGTCTCATTCCAAATTTTTCCAGGCTGTAATCCACATCGCTTTTATTCTCGGCCAGGTGAGTGTGCAAACGTCCCCCTGGATAGCTACGGGCCAGGGCAGCAGCCTCCCGCATCAAATCATGGGACACCGAGAAGGGGGAGCAGGGCGCTAACACCATACGCAACATTGAATGACGGCTGTTGTCGTGATAAGTCTCAATCAAGCGCTGGGAGTCCTTAAGAATGCTGGCTTCGGTTTCCACGAGGCTATCAGGAGGGAGTCCTCCCTGACTTTCGCCAACGCTCATACTGCCACGGTTCGCATGAAACCTCAGACCAATATCTTGTACTCCACGAATCTCATCATCGAGGGTGCAATCATTGGGAAACACATAGAGGTGATCGCTGCTAGTGGTACAGCCGGAAAGTATGAGCTCAGCGGCCGCCATTTGGGTACTGCTGTAAATAGCGTCGCTGGTAAGCTTGGCCCAGACGGGATACAACGTCTGCAACCAATTAAACAAATCACAATCCTGGGCCGCAGGAACGGCCCGAGTCAGGGTTTGATAAAAGTGGTGATGGGTGTTGATTAGTCCTGGTAGGACAACGTATTTTTTTTGTAAGTCAAGGGTCTCATCAGCTGCGATTTCACCAATCTCTGCTGTTGTGCCTACCTGTTTAATCACATTATCTTGAACCAACAGCGCTCCATCCTGAATCTCTCGGCGCTGATCGTCCATTGTGACAAGGGTATGAATGTGTTTGATCAGTAATGTGCTCATTTAATCAATTCCGCTCTAACTGCCACGATAGGTGCTGTAGGACCAGGGAGACACTAAAAGGTGAACATGATAGTGGGCAGTTGCATTGGCAATACCAAATCGGATGGGTACCCAATCTAAAAAGGGCAGCTGAGGCAAGGAAGTTTCTTTAGATGCAAAATAATCCCCTATCCAAAACCGCAGCTCGTAAATACCGATTGCCATGGTTTCTTCTGTTAGAAGAGGGCTATCTGTGCGGCCATCCTGGTTGGTGATCTCACGGGCGATATATTTCCCACTATCCCCGTCTTGAAGATACAGCTCTACTCTGACCCCAGCAGCAGGGCAGCCGTTTGCTGTATCTAAAATATGGGTGGTGAGTTTTCCAGTTGTCGAGTTTTTCATGGTCCGTTACGGCCTCATTAGTGCATGGGACCCAGTAAAATCGTATCTGCGATCGCACCCATAATCTTGGTCCCATCCTCGGAAGCCAGTTCGGCATACCACTGTTGCGTCTGATCCGGCACTTTCCCATGGGTCATGTTTGAGCGTTTACGCGCTTTGAGAATGATCTGAGCGACTCGCTCCACCCGGCTTTCCTGGTATCGTTGCAGGGCATCGGCCACGCTGACATTAGTTGTGCATAAGTAGTTGGCCAATGACCAGGCATCCTCCATTGCCTGACATCCCCCTTGACCCAAATCAGGAGCCGTACTGTGGGCCGCATCACCAATCAGTGCGACTCGACCATTCACCAACGTTTTGAGCGGTTCAATATCATGAATCTCTACCCGATTCGTTTTATTAGGATCGAGTTGCTTGATCAATGTCTGCACGGGCGGAGCCCATCCAGAAAAATGCGCTGACAGTTCCTGACGATATGTATCACGATTGTTCTCAGTTCCTTTCGGCAGCGGCACATCCAGAAAGAAATAAAAGCGATCATTACCCACGGGCATAACAGATGCCCGTTGACCATCAGCGACATAAATATCCCAGCTGTTGGCTGGAGCTAGGTCATCACTGACCGGCACTAGCCCATTCCAATTCACATAACCCACGTAGCGACGCTCGGTAGGTTGCCCCAATACATGGGTGCGAATAATGGAATGGGTGCCATCAGCCCCAACAACGATATCCCCTGTCGCCCGATGACCATCCTCAAAAATTGCGGTGGCACTATTGGCAGTCTGCTCAATTGCAACACAGCGCTTGTTAAGGTGTACTTGCTCAGCCCCATAGGCTGACAGCAACATGTGTTGCAAATCAGTGCGAGCGACTGGATAAGGAGCTTGACCCACCCGTTCTATCAAAGGTGAGAGACTAAACCGGGTAAGTAAGCTCCCGGTTTTTCCCTCGTAGTATGCCATCTGCTCCATAGGACCACCGATGCGGGCAATGTCGTTACCCAAACCCAATCGATTGAGTACCTTTATACCGTTAGACCAGAGCGATATCCCCGCACCAGCTGGACGCAGGGCTTTTACCCGGTCGTAGATTTCCACATCGTATCCGGCTTGTCTCATCGCTAAGGCCGTAGTGAGGCCACCCATGCCTGCGCCAACAACAATAACTTTTAGGTTTTCCATAAAAGGGAAAGCAAACCTCACAAAGCGAACTTCGCACACTCACTACATTCTCATCAAAACCGTTTACAACTTCATAAGTAAACCTAAAAATGCATCGTCGGATATTAGGTCCGCTCTCTAACAATCATTAGAACGAGAACTGCGTTTGCAGATTAAAAACATGGATATCAGGGTTGTCACCAAAGTTGTTAGCGTTGCGAATCCAATAGTAGGAGGGAACAATAGCGAAACTTGACGTCACTGGATATCGGAAAGACACTTCCAGTTCCTCTTGGACAGAACCATCACCCCCGCCCGAAATCAAAAAGTCACGTCCATCAAGCACATCAAAAGGTTGCAGATAGGAAATTGTTGCTAACGATCCAGGTTTGAATAGGTCATGGAATGCTAATCCCAACTGAAGAGATTGAGCGTTAACTTCCCCATCCGGGAGACCAGGGGTAATCACCTGTAAATCGGTACTGCCATAGCTGTAGCGACCAAACAGACCCAGCTTATCCAACGGTTGCCAGTCAAAGTTAAACATCAATGTATCGGCAGTCGCACCGTCTAACGGTCCACCAAAACCATCATCGGCAAAACCGTAAAGGGGTTCACTAACGGCACCACCAACAAAACCATTAGCATTGGCTTCTAACTCACTACGATTGTAAAGAAATCTGAGAGTGAGGTTATCTGTAGGAAATATTTCTGCCTGAGCAGTTAGGGTGTTTGCACCGTTAAATAGGCCTCTACTCGCATCACTGGCTGAATTATTCTGGAGGAACTCAGTATTTTCAGCTAAATACCCTAATGTCAATTCGACCTTGTCTAGTACATCCCATTCGACAACAACTCCAGCACCGCGATCCACTGCGTTGACTTGAGTACCACCGCTGGAATTGAAACTATTAGCACCCGTCACTAAAAATGTGTACTTATTATTATCAAAGTGTCGATACCAGTTTACTCGCGGCCCTGCGGTGACAAAAAGCTTATCCCCTAATGGGAATGAATAGAAGACTTCACGCACAAGTATCTGGTCCTCAGTCCGACCACCCTGTTGAGCGGTAAACGGGGTACCAAAGGTATTAAATAAACCAGCAGACGCAAACGTATTAGCAGGGGAAACACCGTCACCTACTGCCAGCTGCAACACTAGCCGATCTTCTCCGGTGAAGGACGTGAGCAAATTCAGCCAGGTCAAATAGCTAAAGGTCACTTCAGGATCATCAGTAATCGTTCGAACAACTGGATCTCCATTGGCATCGCGGGCAGGAGCGAATACATTGATACCCTCTGCTTGAATATCACCCCCAGATGTTACCCCAGTCAGGTGAGTAAAAACTCTTCCCCTGAGCTTGGTAGTTGTTGAAAACTGAGTATCCTCCAGCGTTATTACATCTGCTTCGAGGCTATCAATGCGACTACGAATAGAGGCTAACTCAGCGGCGAAATCTTCCTGCAACCGCTGAATTGTTTCCAGATCTGGACTGTCTGGCACTAGGGCAATAATCACATCCAGACATGCGTTTAATCCGGCGGCAAACTCATATCGAGTCATAGCCCGATTGCCGCGAAAAGTGCTGTCTGGATAGCCTTCGAGACACCCGTATTCCTCTACAAGACGGGTCAAAGCCGTATAAGCCCAATCCGTTGGTAGCACATCATCCAACTCATTCACGCTGGTGACTTGCGCAAGCTTAACCGTGGTTGATGATTCATCACCTAGATCAATAGGGTCAGCAGCAAACAGATCATCTTCCTTGGAACCAATAGCGCTTACAGATTCCAACACAAGCTCACTATTTGGCAGCAATGAAACTATTTCATTCGTTGTTAATTCACTGCCAACAAACTGTTCAGGCGAATTTACACTTGCATCAGCATTAATTTGTTGAGATTCAGCGTCAAGCACTTTCGCAGCAATTGGCACTGCTGCGAAGGCTCCTCCTCCAAAAACACCAACTAAAAAACCTGTTGTCAACAATACTTTACAGGAAAATAAATCTTTTAATGAAACCCGCTTAACCTCTGACCCTATCAACATCTAGCCAATTCCTCACACCATGGAATTTTGTTCTTGGCCCACGCTATCAGCAAGAATAGATGCTGGCTGTATACCAAAGAACATTTTTTGTTTGATAGTTGATATTAAATACTTACTGGACGGGCGCGGTGTGGCTGTCGGAGGTTGCAACACAGTCTATGGGGCCGATTTTCATGCTCACCTCGTCGGGGAGCTCTGTTTGACAATGAGGAAGAATTCGTGAGTGAAAAAGAAGGATATATTCAATATCCAGACGAGACTGTCGCAGATTTGCCTCCTGAACCTGCGGTTTCCACACCGACAGATTTGATTTACGGTTTAGAGGCTCAACCGCCATTACGGGATACGCTCTTCGCTGCAGTGCAACACGTTTTAGCGAGTTTTATTGGCATCATTACGCCGTCTTTGATTATCGGGGGTGCTTTAGGTTTAGAGCCTGACGATAGAGCTTATCTCATCAGCATGTCTCTGTTTGTTTCAGGTATTGCCACATTTATTCAGACTCGTCGTATTGGGCCTGTGGGGTCTGGGCTGCTGAGTATTCAGGGCACTAGCTTTGCGTTTATTGGTCCCATTATTGGTGCTGGCACAGCTGCTGTTGCCGGGGGGGCAACACCTGCTCAAGCATTGGGGCTCGTCTTTGGGATGTGTCTCATTGGTTCATTCATTGAGATGGTGTTTAGTCAGTTTATAGAGGTGATTAGCCGCGTCATTACACCGTTGGTCACAGGGACTGTGGTGATGTTGATTGGACTAACCTTGATCAATGCAGGGGCGCTGGCGATGGGAGGTGGTGCGCTTGCCAAGCAGAATGAAACCTACGGCAGCGCTCAGAATATCTTTTTATCGTTGCTGGTTTTGGTGATTATCATCGTTCTAAACAGCAGTCGCAATACGTTTCTTCGTATGGCATCCATTGCGATTGGTTTAATCGTTGGCTACCTCATTGGTCTATCGATGGGAATTGTCGATTTGAGCAGACTGAGTCAGATGTCAGTATTTGCCCTGCCAATTCCCTTTAAGTACGGATTTGGGTTTAATCCAGCTGCGTTTATTCCCTTTGCTTTCTTGTATCTGATCACCACTATTGAATCTATTGGTGACTTGACAGCGACATCGGTGGTGACTGGACAGCCTATTCAAGGAGAGATCTACTTTCGTCGCATGCGAGGGGGCGTTTTGGGTGATGGCCTCAATTCATTCATTGCGGCCATATTTAATACGTTTCCTAACACTACATTTAGTCAAAATAACGGTGTTATTCAGCTTACAGGGATTGGTAGCCGCTATGTGGGTTACTTTATTGCCGTTATCCTCAGCTTGCTAGGTCTTTTTCCCATTGTTGGTGGTGTGCTTCAAGCAATTCCTCAGCCTGTTTTAGGTGGTGCAACCATCATTATGTTCGGGAGTGTTGCCGCAGCAGGATTGAAGATCATCTCATCCATCGAAATTGGCAGACGTGAGACAATCATTCTGGCAACTTCTCTTGGCTTGGGTTTGGGTGTGACATTTGCACCAGACTTGCTAACTGGTTTACCAGTGTTAGCAAAGAATATTTTTGGCTCAGGTATTTCAACGGGGGGGATTTGTGCCCTACTGTTGAATATTTTATTGCCTGGAGAACGCAGGTAGTTAGCGCTCACCAAGCGATTTATAGTCAAACGCTTGCCTCACTCACGTAGTGGGCAAGCATTTCTCTCAGTGCTGAATCACAAATAAAGACTATTTTCCCTTCACTGCTATCCATCAAAACCTTATCTCTTACTGCTTCTACAGGAGATTTTATTAGTCTTCTGAATTTTATCTCAGTTATGCTCTGAGGAAATGGTTGCGCAATACTTCCCCTGTATATAAATTTCTATTTATTGATCTTTACAGATTGCTCCCTATATATATTGCGTTTCCCTTGGTGCCGAACAGCATCGTCTTTGTCAGCTTAAAAAATAATCAAAATTGACAACAGCTGTTCTCAATCGACTAACTCTTCTAATCGAAGGCGAGCGATTTTAGAAATTTCTGCAATCGCTCGCTTAATCTCAGTATCTTTTGGACTCTTGAGACGGTTGCTGAATTCAATAATCACCTGATCAAGTGTTTGGCCCTTAACCGCCATTACAAATGGGAATCCAAATTTCTCTCGATATTGGCTATTTAAGCTATCAATCTGTTGACGCTCACTTGGGCTGATTTGATTTAACCCAATACTTGTTTGTTCTTGAACAGATGCATCCGCCATCCGCTTCTTACTGCCTAATTCTGGATGGGCGTTTATCAAATCAAGTTGCTGTGATAGAGACATTTGTTTGACAATAGCAACCATCTTTTTATGGAGTTCTTCCATATTCTCAAATGGCCTCTCGGTCCAGACCTGCTCAGCTATAGCAGGCGTTTCCTCAAAAATAGGACCTAGCAAATTAACAAAGTTCATTTGAACTAGCTGATTGATCGCTGTGATCGAGAAAGACATGAATGTTTTTTTGGAGTTTAAAATCAATGATATTACTCAGAATAGAAGAAACTGTATCTGTAGGGCACCTCTAATAAATAGAGGTGCTTTATATCAACCCTGATCAGCTAAGGCTTGAAATCTTAGCTATTGTGATTGCGTCCTAATGTAAAGACGCTTAAGGTGCAAGGGCTTTATCTAGAGTCTCTTATTTCAGAGCTTTGATGAGAATTTTAGATGTTGTTTGATTAGCAGATCCAGTTCAATATCTCGAAAAGTTAAAACATATGCGCTAGTGGTCGATTTATATTGAGCTGAAAGTCTACGATAACTTGATAGATATCAAATGCTAACGTATATATTGACTAATTCATTTATCCAGATACCCGCTTACCTGAAGAAGAACTAATGCTAAGGCTGTTTAATGGACAATTGGA
>ERZ1740059.1977-NODE-1977-length-10234-cov-8.127910_pt1 | contig 10234 bp, 9 predicted proteins | sample MGYA00581744_ERZ1740059 | MGnify/ENA primary metagenome ERZ1740059 (study PRJEB43018, sample SAMN04849738) | marine metagenome | isolation source: floating plastic debris | place: Pacific Ocean | collected 2008-08-28 | study: EMG produced TPA metagenomics... | reverse complement strand
AATTAATCGGGTTTTTGAATAAAAAATGGTGCGTTACGGCATTATCACAATAGTAATCTTATTTTAAAATTATCCCGAGCCTTCCGCACACCCTACAAATTCAATAATAGACATCTCCCCATCCCCCCATCATCTTCTACCAGTTTCCAGTATTTTGCATAGAAACCCAAGGTTCCTTCGGTGGTAGCGCGTCTCCTTTTTGTAAAAGTTCAATGGATATTCCATCTGGCGATCGCACAAAAGCCATGCGCCCATCCCGTGGGGGACGGTTAATGGTGACACCGCCAGATTTTAGGCGATCGCAGCTTTCGTAAATGTCATCAACTCCATAGGCGAGGTGTCCGAAATTACGTCCACCTTGATAGTCTTCGGGGTCCCAATTATAAGTAAGTTCAACTAGGGGTGATGTTGATTCTTTTACTTTATCTAAGTCTTGGGGTGCGGCAAGAAAGACTAAGGTAAAACGCCCTTTTTCGCTTTCTTTTCTCCTAATTTCAACTAATCCCAGGCTGTTGCAATAAAAGTCTAGCGATTTCTCTAAATCCCTAACGCGAACCATTGTGTGTAAGTATTCCATGATAATTATCAATCATCAATCATCAATTATCAATTATTACTTGCTACTGGCAGCATCGGCATATATCAAATGATTGTTTTATTAGTTAGAAGAATCCCAGAAGGGGGAAATCAATAACAAGAACAAAAATTTATTTTCTCCCCCCTCTTCCCCTTCTACCCCACGCCACTTGCTACAACGCGGGGAACCCGCGCAACGCAGTGGCTCCTCTCCCCCCTCTCTACCTTTATCCGGCAATTTTTTTGAGTACTAGAACGTAAAGGTAGTTCTCAACGCACCAATAAAGACATCCTCATTATTGTCATCTTGGTTGGGAGACTGCAACCAAATAATTCCAGGAGTAATTGAGATATTGTCGTTAATTGGATATCGGTATAACGCTTCAACATGGATGGGTGTATCATTTGTAAAATCGGCTGGTCGTGGTGAAATATCCCCTGCATAGGGTTCCGCACCGGCAATAATTGCAGCTAAACTACCTTTTTTACCCAAGTCGGGAAATACTAACGCTACCGCATAATTCCAGATTTCGGCATCGTCTCCGCCGTTAAAATCTAGATCGGTGTAGCTGCCCCAACCCCGAATGCTGAATTTGGAACTGAGATCGAGTTGAGCCTGTACGCCGTAGGAATTGCTATTTATTCGTCTGTCTTGTATACCAGGAAGCAAATTATTAGCAAAATCAGTTCCTGTTCCGCCGAAGCCAAAGGTTCTTCCATCAGTTCCAGTAATTTCGGCATCACCAGGATCGTAACCGTTGACGTAGGTGAAACCTAATTTAAATCTTTTGGCTGGTTGAAAGACGATTTGTCCTAAAGCGGAATAGCTTCCGTTAAATAAGCCTGCTTTTTCGTCGGGAGATGAACCATTTTTGGCTAGATAACCACCCTCAACCTTAATTAAATCCCCTAGCTTGTAGCTGAAACCAACACCAGTTGAAGAGTTCGCAATTCCCAAGCGATATATCGGATTTCGTTCGGCGAATCGCGACAGAGCACCAGTTGCACCACCACCTGTATTTAAGCCGGAGTTAAACACGTCTGCATAGAAGTGATGTCCCGCTAAACTTGCCATTGTTGTCACTTTAAGATTTTCGCCAACTGGGAAGACGTAGTGTAATCTATCTAGTACAATATCGTTGTTTTCAGGACCATCAAAAGCAAAACGACCTTCATTAGTACCGATTTCATCTGCAAATGAGTTACCGATACTTCCAGTAGTTAGACGAGTAAACAATTTATCTTTACCGGTGAAGCTAGATACTAACTGGAGGCGAATTCTCTCATTAAAGACTATTTCAGCGTCTACATCATCTCCATCTGCACCTGCAATAGTAAAGGCTACTTCACCCTGAAGTTTGGTGGTTGTAGAAAATTGATTCGCTTCGAGTTCGGCAGTACGAGCCTCTAAGGCATCAACTCTACCGCGCAGAGTTGCAAGTTCAGCAGAAAATTCTGATTGTAAACGCTGTAATGTCGCTAAATCTTCTCGAGATACTATATCAGCGGTAGCAGTAGCAATCAACTCATTAACTCTATCCAAGCAAGCATTTAAACCAGCCGCAAATTCGTAACGAGTTAAAGCACGATTACCGCGATAAGTTCCGTTGGGATAACCTGCTATGCAACCGTAGCGCTCAACTAGCGATTGTAAGGCTGCAAATGCCCAATCTGTGGGTTGAACATCGGATAATTGAGAAACTGAAGTTACCTGAGATTTTACTTGTTTTTTATCGGCTTGAGCCAGTTTTTCTACCGACAATATATTTGAGTTTTGTTGAGAATCTAGATTATTTTCTGATTTTTGAACAATTCTACTTAATTGAAAAGATGTCTGAGCAATTTGTGATGAATCTTCAGTAATTACCTCTGAATTAGGTTGTGCTGCTGTTGCTAATCCTGGCGTAAAACCTGTTCCAACAGTTGCCATTAGTAAAGTAGTACCCAATAAAACAGGACTACTTACCCATAATTTCAAGAAATTCTGCATTATTTGTTACTCCTCATCAATTAGTTCTGAAGAAATAAATCATGTAATTTTATCTTCAGAATTCAGAATTTATCTAGATAATAATACTGTAAAACCAAGTAGATTTTTTAACTGATTATGTTAAGGAATCCAAACATTTTTATTTAATTTAAAGGAATAAAAATGCTTGGGCTATGGTTTTTTATAATATGTTTTATCAAATTTATAGAAAACAGTTTTCGCTATTTTTATCTTTACCTAGATAAATTGTTACGTTCATGTGTCAAAAGATACTCAATAATATTTATGTAGAGTTTTTCAAAATGATTATTAATTCCAAAAATTTATTCGCGATGAATCAATGTTGAAATTGAAGTAAATAGATTTTAGTAAAAGCTGTTATCCTTTAAAATTATCTTTTAGGAGAAATATATGGGATTCTATTCACAAAAAATTCTTCCTTATCTTCTCGATTGGTCGCTATCGGATTCGACATTTAGTAAATATCGCCAACAAGTTTTAGCAGAAGTGGAAGGAGAAGTTTTAGAAATTGGCTTTGGTACTGGTTTAAATCTTTCCTACTATCCAGAAGAGATTCATAAAATAATTACTATTGATAATAATCCGGGAGTTCATAAACTTGCCCAGAAACGGATTGAAACATCTTCTATTACTGTAGATCATAGAATTTTAAGCGGCGAAGATCTACCGATGGCAGAGAATACATTTGATAGTGTTGTAAGTACTTGGACTTTATGTAGTATTGAGAAAGTTGAACAAGCTGTAAAAGAGATTAATCGAGTATTAAAACCGGGAGGGAAATTCTTTTTTATCGAACATGGTTTAAGTAATGAAGCATCAATTCAAGTTTGGCAAAATCGATTAAACCCAGTACAGAAAATAATTGGTGATGGCTGTCATCTTAATCGTAATATTCGGCAGATTGTAGAACAAGAATTTAATCGAGTAAAATTGGAGGAATTCTATGTAGAAAAAACACCTAAAGTAGCAGGATATATGTATAAAGGTGTAGCAACTAAGGCAATTTGAATCATATGTTTAAGTAAGTCGGCATAAATAAACCGAAGCTTTTAAAAAATGTAAATTAATTATCCTAAAACCCTTACTCAAGCTTGCCTATTGCCTATTGCCTATTGCCTTCCCCCAACGATAATTTTCTGTACCAACCTACTTAACTGTTTGGAATAAGTCTTGGAAGCTAATTTACATTCTTGTACTTGCCTCAACGGTTTATTTATGCCTATCTACTTAGTTACCAGCTACTAATACCATTTCTTTATAAAGATGTGATTAAATCAGCCCACACACCATCTGGGCTTCGTAACTGTAGCTCCAGCCTTCGGGGCACAGAGCTATGAGCGCCCAACCTGATACAGAATTGGTATAACAGCTATTGAAGCGGAATCTCAAACATCATCTTAGGGCGACGACTCAAAGGTTGATCGCTACCTATTTTATTATTAGTAATTAAAGTGATGCTATTTGCTTGTGAAGTAATTCCACCTTGAAAAACCAGTTCTCCTTTGAAAGTTTTACCGGATTTAATCTCAAGATAAGGATTATCGGATGGTGGTTTCAAGTTATATTTATTGCCTAAATCATCTACAAGCACAACTCCTTTTCCGTGCAAATTGAGATGGATAGTGTACCGAAAACCATTGGTTACAGCAATTTCGACAATAGTATTTTTTTGAGTAAAAGAAATATTAGTCAGTCTTCCTACAGTATCGTTAGGATGTTGTACTCTAACGTTTAAAATTTTCTCTGTTAGTAGCGTATTTGTTTTTTCCGCCTCCCTTGAATTTTTACGCTTGATAGATGAAAATTCAATATCCGATGACTTTTTTACAGCATCAATATTTATCTTTTCGGTAATTATTTTTTGTACTTGTTTGTTATTAAACAAAATCAATACTATAACACAGACTATCAACAATACCGCAGATATGCTTCCCAGCAGAAATCCACTTTTATCATTATCTATATCCTTAGTATTATCTATTGGTTTGTTTTTTAAACTATTTTTATTCATACTTTGTTTCATTGCCTTAATGCTGCATAACTATAAAGTAAATGCTTTCAGTATTTACATCAGTTTGCAAGGTAACTATTTATTTTTTTTTAATAAAAATTACTGAGAGAAAAACCTATTACGCAATCTGCCGGAGAAATAAAGTGTATTTAAAAGCAATTAAGATTACTTATGTAGCCAGGAAAGGAAATAAAGGCTATACTATTTATTAGTGTGTAAGCAATTATCTTGCACAATATCGTTAGGGCGCGTAGTTCAGTGGATAGAACATCAGATTCCGGTTCTGACGGTCGGGGGTTCGAATCCCTCCGCGCTCATTTTTGTATATTTCAGGTTTTTAATTGGCTTCGCCAGTAAGTAGACAAGCAGAGCAATCTATTGTATCTGGATATTTTTTCATTGTTTTTAACATCTTCTGCTTCAGCTAGAGACTCGAGTTGTTTGGGTGGTTTATCCTCACAGATAAATAAATTGAACCAGGCGCAAACCGATTTTGTAATCTAACTCCACAGCTTCACGGCTATTCTTCTTGTGCAATCAACTTTACTTTATCTCCCACTTCCCCACCTCCCCATCCCCCTATCCCTCTATCTCTATTTCACATCAGGATGCAGAACAATTAAATGAAACTCTTGTCTAGCTTCAAGTGTCAGAAATCGTTGCTGTAAAGATTGCCATTGCCCCCATAAATCGTAACGATTTTTCTTGAGTAAAGTTGCCAGGGTAGGAAGTTGACTATTAATTTTTGAAGAAAGCATATCTTGTAACCATTCATCTAAGACTATGCTATCTTGCATCGAACCCAAAATTTCTTGGATATTTTTGACTTGTGCAAGATAATTCGCGTATCCCTCACCATATAAATCCGTAAATAGTTCTAGCTGATAGCGCAGTCTTTTAGCTTGCTTTCGTAAATCGTGCAGATTTTGAGATGAGCTTAATAATTGTTTCTCTACCTTCTTCTCATCAAAGTCTGTAGAAACAACAACTTTATTTTCTTCTACTTGAGTTCCAATTAACCAGCCAGGATGTAGCAAAAAGCAACTAACTTCAGGTAAAAGTAAATCCGGTAGGGCTTGTTTAATTGTCAAATTTGCCAATGGTTGATAACTTGGTTCTTCCAACCATTCTTTTAATTCTGTTTTCAAAGATTTGTAACGTTCGCTTTTAAACAAAGCCTTTATATCTATTGCTGCCTCCGCACGTTGTTTATTTAAAGTATCAATAACGTTATCTAAAATTGCCCTTTCTTTTTTCGGTAATTGTGGTTTATATGTAGTCTCTAAAGTTTCTTTTAAGACATCCAAATCTCTTAGAGAACCAAGACAGCGGGCAATTTTTCCGATGTTCTTATCATTCACCGATTTGGGAAAATTGACAATGGAATTAAATCTGGTTACGATAGTACGCAAACGACGCATACCTACCCGCATTTGGTGTAAAGCTTCGGCATCTTTATCATTTTTCACAGATTTTTCCCACTTCCAGGTTTTTTTGAAGTGTTTTTCAATCGCGCTATAAATGTAGTCGCTTAAAGTTTTTACTGTAGGTTTTGTAGCTAATGTCATCGCAATTCAAATTATAAGAGTAATGTTTTACTTCTAGTAGATTATTGAATCCTATCATCGGTTTAAAGTCTATCTATCAGCTTTGATATTTTGTTATATTAAGTTTTAATTGATTAATGTTGACATTTTTTATCTAAACTCAGTCTTCAGAAAGATTACTTAGTAGATTTTTTCATCATAATTTAATTTTATAGCTAATTGTAAATATAATTTTTAGCTGTATTTCAGTAATATTTATATTCCTATGTATTAAATTTTAGCTATTCAAAAAAAACGACATATAATTCAAAATATCTTTTGTTGGTATTAGTGTAAAAAATGCATCACTCACCCTTAATAAGTCAAATTTTACTCACCTTCAACGATCGTTTTGCAGAACATCATCAAGATCTTTCAGCATTATTGCTAACTTCAGAGAAGCATTTGTGGTTGGGATCGGATGAAGGTTCTACCATTGAACGTCTTTCGTTTATTGATGACAAAAATTTTGGCGAACACAAACAATTTCAGGTAGCAGATTTTTTCGATTTACCAGCTTCATCTGACGGGCACCCTGGAACCCTTGATGAAGAAATTGATATTGAAGGATTAGCTTATAGCGATTATTACTTGTGGGTGATAGGTTCTCATAGTTACAAGCGTAAGAAGCCCAAACCCGATAAATCGGATGAAAAGAACATCAAAAGGCTAGCCAAAGTAAAATCGGAGGCAAATCGTTATATTATTGGACGCATTCCTTTAGTAGACGGCGAACTAATTTCTGAATGTCCTCATCCTCAAAACCCCAAGGTACAGTTAAGTGCTCGGAAGCTACAGGTAACAACGAACGGAAACCTATTGATGGAAGCTTTAGCAAATGACTCACATTTGGGATTTTTTGTCAAAGCAGAAATTCCGGGTAAAGACAATGGTTTTGATATTGAAGGGATAGAAGTTTATCAAAACAGGATTTTTTTGGGTTTGCGCGGTCCAGTTTTGCGCGGTTGGGCGATAATTTTAGAAATAGAGTTGCAAGAATCAAACTGTCGGGGATTGCTTAATTTAGAAGATCTTGGAAAAAACAGCGAGAAATACAAAAAGCATTTTATCTATTTAAATGGTTTAGGAATTCGAGATTTGTGTTGGGATAATCAAGATTTATTAATTTTAGCCGGCCCCACAATGGATTTAGACGGCCCTGTAACAGTTTATCGTTTGCAAGGTGGTAGTAACCTCATGGAGAACGTGCTTAATTATCCCGAGCCAGTACTTGATATTCCTTACGGTAAAGGTAACGACCATGCAGAGGGAATTACTCTGTATAAGAGTATTTGCGGAGTGCGATCGCTATTAGTTGTTCACGATTCGCCATCCGAAAAGAGGTTACAGGGAAAAGCTAGTATAATTGCTGATGTTTTACCGTTTAGTTAAATAATCATCGCTTTTTTATAAACTTGCTGTTATTGGCTTAAGATAAATCAAAAACCGGGTTTCTCCATTGCCAAGAATAATTTAGAAGATTTCTCAACTATCAACTATCAACTGACAACTAACAACTATTAACTATCAACTATCAATCACAAATTCGTAGAAATCGCATCCACTGGGCAAGTCGGAATACACTGTTCGCAAACTATACAACGAGAACGAGTAAAGGTTAATTTAAAGCTTTGGGGATTGAGAGTAAGTGCCCCTGTAGGACAAACTCCAGTACACAATCCACAGTGAACGCAAGCTTCTTCATCAATGACAATTTCTCCCAAACTGAGGGAAACAGTGATATTTTGCTCGCGCATCCACTGTATGGCTGCATCTAACTGATCGATATCTCCAGATAGTTCCACCACAAGTTTACCAATTTGATTGGGGGCTACCTGGGCGCGGATAATATTCGCCGCAACGTTAAAATCCTTTGCCAGTATGTAGGTAATTGGCATTTGAACTGTACGCTTGGGGAATGTAATGGTAACTCGTTTTTTCATGGTAGTAAAATCCTTGGAGAAAACTTGATTCAAAATTAAAACTACCACTACCCGAAACTATGAATGGGTAAGAAAGAAGAATGTTTTTATTTCGGTAACAGGTCTAAATTATGGAAGTAGAGGGTTAAACTGGTGGATGAAATGATTTGCTAAAACTTTATAAACCTTTGTTATGAGTACGGATTCACCCGTTAATTCCCAGGAAAAACCAGAATCCACATTTGGTGTGCGCCTCCGAAATTTTTTAATTGTGACGGTAGCTGTAGTTTTGTCGGTTGCCCTATTTTTAGGACTGCGGAGCGAAACTAACTCAGTTTCCTTAGCTGAATTAGACGAACATTCCACACCATTGGAAGTTGCTTTGAGTAATGGAAAACCATCTTTAATCGAATTTTACGCGAATTGGTGTACTGTCTGCCAGAAGATGGCACCAGATATTGCCACACTAGAAGAAGAATATGGCGATAAAATGAATTTCGTTATGCTAAATGTAGATAACAGCAAATGGCTACCAGAAATGCTGCAATATCGAGTAGATGGGATTCCGCACTTTGTGTTTTTAGATAAAAATACCGAAGTTAAAGCAGAAACCATAGGCGATCAACCCCGTACAATCATGGGAAGTAACCTAGAAGCCTTGATTGCAGATTCGTCTTTACCTTATGCTCAAGCTAATGGTAGAGTATCGCAATTTTCTACTACCGTAGCACCAACTGGTAGCAATGAAGACCCACGCAGCCACGGCAGCCAGGTGGTAGATTAAAATGCAAGCCTTGGCTTATAGAGTGGCATGTAGTTTTCTGACAAGCATTTTTTGCTTGCGTGGGTTTAAGATGGGTGAGGTTGTATTAGCTACAACATCGCTTGTAGTATTTCGTTTAACACACAATTAACCTCAACTATTCTTCCCATAGCTGGGAAATATGATGTTACAGCTTCTAATCGTTGTTATTTTTGTTATTTCAGGTTCAGCCCTCTGTTCTGGAATCGAAGCGGCTTTATTTTCAGTTTCGACGCTAAAAGTTAGACAGTTAGCGCAGTCAAAAAACCCTTCAGCAGTTGCACTGCTGGCGATTCGCGAAAACATGAATCGCCCGATTGCTACTATTGTAGTTATCAATAATATTTTCAATATTGTTGGTAGTATTCTTACTGGTAGTATTGCTAGAACAGTACTTGGAGATACTTGGTTAGGTGTATTTTCAGGAATATTGACTTTCCTGATTATCATTTTTGCAGAAATTATCCCGAAAACTATCGGCGAACGCTACGCAGAGACAATTTCTTTACTGATAGCTATTCCTATTGCTGCATTAACTTTGATATTTACACCTTTAGTGTGGGTGTTAGAAAATGTAACAGCACCTTTTACTAGAGGGAAAAAGCAGCCAACAACGAATAAAGCAGAAATTATGTTGTTGGCGGATATTGCTCATCAAGAAGGAATAATTGAACGCGATGAAGCGCAGATGATTCAACGGGTGTTTCAATTAAATGAACTGACAGCAGCAGACTTAATGACACCCCGAACAATTCTGACATATTTGCGCGGTAATTTGACTCTTGCTGAAGCTAAAGCAGATATTATTGCTTCACAGCATACGCGAATTATTGTAATTAACGAAAATATTGATGAAGTAATTGGTGTCGCATTAAAACAAAACTTATTGACAGCAATGGTAGAAGGAAGGAAAAATCAACAACTTGGAACATTAACGCGAAAAGTCGGATTTGTTCCGGAAACAATTCGCGCCGATCGATTGTTGAGAAATTTCTTGGAAGCACGGGAACATTTAGCGGTAGTAGTAGACGAATACGGTAATGTTTCTGGTGTAATTACTTTAGAAGATGTTTTGGAAGTAATAACTGGTGAGATTGTTGATGAAACCGATAAAACAATCGATTTGCAAGCAATCGCTCGAAAGAAGCGAGAAAGAATGCTGCAATCGATGCGTTTTGCTTATCGTTCGTTAGAAAATAAACGGTAATTATAATTAGGAGTTAGGAGTTAAGAGCTCGCGGAGTTAAGAGTTAGAAGTTATTTATTATAAATTTTCTTGGGGGGGGGGGGGGGGGGGGGGGGGGGGGGGGGGGGGGGGGGGGGGGG
>ERZ1740059.1976-NODE-1976-length-10235-cov-4.772102_pt1 | contig 10235 bp, 8 predicted proteins | sample MGYA00581744_ERZ1740059 | MGnify/ENA primary metagenome ERZ1740059 (study PRJEB43018, sample SAMN04849738) | marine metagenome | isolation source: floating plastic debris | place: Pacific Ocean | collected 2008-08-28 | study: EMG produced TPA metagenomics... | reverse complement strand
GGCAACGAAGTAGAATTGGTTTCCATCGATCCCAACAACGATCTACACCTGACTTTGCAAACCAATTTGGCGTTACGCTAAAACTTAAACATATCTTAGTCTTTGCGTAATATTAATTATTTAACTCATTTACGCTATTGCCTAAACTGCTCTGATATTTATTTAGCCAATTTGGAAAATGAACGTCACCAAGTCTCCTTTCCCCAAAGCAATGCGATCGCCTGGTCGTAGGCGATGACGATTGCCCTTGACTAAAGGTGTGTGGTTGACATAAGTTCCATTAGAGCTACCTACATCTTCCAAATAGTAGGCATCTCCTTCAATTCTAATATCAGCATGAAGTCTAGAAACAACTTCAGAATCAGGAAAACCAGCTACATCAATGTCAGGAGGTATTTGACCATTTGGCTTTCCAATATGAACTACATCTAAGTGATCTGCTATGTCAATCGTGGTGTCGCTTTGTAGATGTAGGAGACTAGCTGTTTGTATCTGTAGTTGAGTTGCACCACTAATATTGCTAACAGCCTCACTGCTGACCGTTTCCATAGGATCTGGTTCAGATACAGGCTCAACAGTAGTACCGCTGACCACTTCTTCTTCAAAGCTAAATACCCCTGGAGTTGCTAAATTCTCCGATTCAATTTCAAATCCTGTTTCAACTGTGTTTTCATCTGTGTCTAGCTCTAAATTAGAAGATTCTCCTTCCATGCCTGAGTCTAGATCGGGAGATTCTGCTTCCCAAGGCATTGTATTTACCATATCTGGATTCATTCCCGTAGTGTCTTCGCCCAATTCGAGATCGGGAACTGGCGGAGTTACGTTCATCATTTCCGTCGGCTCTAGATTTGACATTACTTTTGGCTGTCCAATAGTCAAATCTTCTTCTTCTTCATCCCAAGGACTACTGATAGGTGAAGACATAGCTGTTTCAGGTAATATATCTGCTTCAGCTTCAGCTAGAGGCATTTCAGGAATTGCACCACTGGTCGATAGTTCGGCCAAAGATATATTAGGTAACGAGCCAACTGCTGTTTCTTCAACTGCTTCAACCGCAGGAGTCTCGCTGATTGGATTCTCTGCCTGTAAATTGAAACCACATTGACCGCAAAAGGTAGCATCAACCTGTACGGACGTTCCACAATTGGGGCAGCTAGTGGTAGCTGGCAAGGGAGTATAACAATTTTCGCACTGCAAAGATCCTTCTGGATTTTGATGATTGCAACTGGGGCAAGTAATCATAGGTATTTCGAAACTTAATTAATAATCTAGACTATTACACTGCTGTGGAATTGAACCAAATATGATTTTTTTTATCCCACTATACTACTGAGTTATCGTTTTTAAAACTTACAGACAAAATATCAAATATCAAAATCAAATATTGTTGTCTATTGGCAAATTACTTATATGTTTATAAATCTGCTGCCGCACTTTCATCTAACAACCAAAAAAGTTGCCCTTGGGGTTGAATCAAGCGGGAAGGATAGTTCATAGCATCGGACTGTTCGGCAAATACTTCTTTTAGGGCAGGACGTTTGTTTTCTCCTGCTACCACAAACAACACACAACGAGCTTGATTAATTAGCGGCACAGTAAAAGTAATTCTCGGCTCGCCGTCTTTATTGCCCACTGTAACCAAGCTATCTTTCACTGATAAAGCCTCTGTATGGGGAAAAAGAGACGCTGTGTGTCCATCATCTCCCATTCCTAATAAAATCAAGTCAAACGCAGGAAATTCCCCTGGTTGAGTCTGAAAAAATTCGTGTAATTTGCGATCGTGCTCCTCTGCATCTTGCTGAGGATTTTTTGCTCCTGTATCCATCGGATGAATATTGCTACCAGGAATGTCGATTTTATCTAGCCAAGCCTGACGCGCCATTAATTGATTGCTGTCTTGATGGTTAGCTGGGACATAACGCTCATCTCCCCAAAAGATATGGATTTTTGACCAGGGTAAAGATTTTTTGCCCAAAGCTTCGTATAGGGGTTTAGGAGTGCTGCCCCCAGACAAAGCGATAGTGAATTTATCTCTGGCTTCTAAAGCTTTGTCTAACTTATCTAAGATTATTGCTTGCGATCGCTCAATTAAAGCAGATTTATCAGGCAAAACTTCAATAATTTTGTTCATAATAGTTTAGACTGCCGTTTTTAGCTTAATAAGAGGATGGTGATAGTTTAGGTAGATTTTAAAACTTACTTTCACAAGCTATCAAAAACTTAAGTATATTTATTTTTTTTCTGCTTCTCGAATATTTTCTGATTAACAAAAATATAGGGCATAGAAAGGTAGAATGTATGATCAATACTATTTATTATTAACAATATTTTATTTTTAGTTTTGGAAAAATAACTCGAATACACACAAAAACCAAAAAGTCAATACTTGCAACAATTCTTTATAAGCTTTAAAACTGATATTAGAAGCAAAATAATACAAATACTAGTTGTGAGGAGAGTAATAGCTCTGTGCTGCAACGTTTAAAACAAGATTTAAAAAACGATTTAATTGCTGGATTGTTGGTAGTCATTCCTCTGGCAACAACTATTTGGCTGTCAATATCCATTGCAAAGTGGGCAATTGATTTATTTACCCGCATACCCAAACAAATCAATCCTTTTGGTGGATTAGATCCCTTCCTAACTAATATTCTCGATTTTACCGTCGGACTAGCCGTTCCTCTTTTGAGTATTCTAATCATAGGCTTGATGGCAAGAAATATTGTTGGACGTTGGTTACTAGACTTTGGAGAACAGTTTTTACAGGCTATTCCTTTGGCTGGGTCGGTATATAAAACCCTAAAGCAAATTTTAGAAACTCTTTTAGGTGATTCTAAAACCAAATTCAGACGGGTAATTATGCTTGAATATCCCCGCAAAGGAATTTGGACAATGGGATTTGTGACGGGGAAAGCTAGCCCTATTTTACAAGATAATTTTTCTGAAGAAATGATCAATGTCTTTATCCCCACAACTCCCAATCCTACTTCTGGATGGTATGCAGTTGTTCCCCAGGCTGAAGCGATAGATATTGATATTTCAATCGAGGATGCTTTTAAAGTGTTGATATCTGGCGGAATTGTTAGTCCTGAAACTCCCGCAATCAAATCACCCGTTTCTATTCCGAAATCGCGACCTAAAGTGCCTTTAGACGCGACTCTAGCTAGCCAAAAATCTGGACTAGTCTCTGTAGAAGAAGAAAGTTGGGAAAACTAAACTGTATAATGATTTGGCTTAAAATTTATCCTTGAGTATTTATTATTCATTTACATAGAAAATGGCTCTTCGCAAACAACCCCGCAGCATTGCTCGTGAATTAGCACTCCTTAGTATTAGTCAAATTAAAACTAAAAAAAACAAACTCACCTCAGAAGACTTAGACAGTTTGATTTTGGCAGCTATTCGTACTTTAACTATAGAAGTGCAAGATAATCTCGAAGCTGCTTCAGCGGAGATTAAACGGGGAGAAGAGCGTCTTTTAAATAGCGAAACCAGAGCTAGTGATTTGAATAGTGCTAAAATAATGCTTCAAGAAGCGTTAGAAATATCTCAAGCAGCAGTCAACCGTCTGGGAATGGCAATTGAATTTCCTGAATTTCTACAGCTTACTAACAAAGAACAGGTAAGACAATATGCTGCGGAATTGATTTTGGCAGTTAACGATTATCACCGCGAAATCGAACAGTCAATTGAAAATGTTTTGGTAGCATGGCAATTGAGTCGTTTACCCAATGTAGACCGCGATATTTTAAGAATTGCTGTAGCTGAAATACTGTATTTGGAAATTCCTGAAAGAGTTGCAATCAATGAGTCTGTCGAACTAGCTAAAAGATATTCTGATGAAGATGGATTTAGGTTTATCAATGGGGTATTGCGAAGATTAAGCGATCGCATTAAAGAACAAGGTGTCGAAACAATGACCACTCTAAAAGAAGCTTTAACAGTAGAAGAAACTCAAAAGATTTCAGAAACCATCGAAGTTGAAGAAACATCAGAGCAAAATCAACAAACAACTAAAAAATCCTTGCCAATTCTAAAACAGACTTTTTCAGATCGAGACTAATCAACCGTTCAATTGCTTAAAATTTGTCTTTTAGTATAGAAGCTTTAATAAACCAATAAGAGGTTAGCAAACCAATGTGAAAATAATAATTTTTGGCCTGTGTTGAATCTTACAGTTCAACTTGCAACTGAATTATTAACTAAAAACTATTAACTAAAGCTACACTGGGAAATGCCCTCAAGAGCTTCAGTCTATGGCTAACCTAAAAGAACTATCCAAGCCTAACTCAGACATCAGTGATTATGAATGGAGAATTACCCCCAATACGGTCAAAGCAATTATTGACAGATTGCAGCAACTTATTAGTCAAAAACAGCAAAAATTAGACACCTTACAGCAAGAAAATAAATGGCTAAGGGATCAGTTAGATCTTAGATTAGACAAGCCGAATCGAGCATACGCCCCTCTTCTTCCAGAAGTTCTACTCTGGGCAGCTATGGGTCTAGTATTGACCGTGGCTGGAACTTTTTTCCCAGCCTATAGTTTTCCTGCACCTTGGTCTTGGTTTAGTGATGGCTTTGAGGTTCAAACTTTAGGAGTCAGCTATCAAGTGGGAGCAGTATTACTAATTGCTTGTCTAGGAGGAAAAAACGCAGGTTTATTCTCTCAGCTAGGATATATTTTGTTAGGTCTACTGGGACTACCCATATTCGCTCGCGGTGGCGGTCTAGAATATTTACAACAGCCAAATTTTGGCTATCTACTCGGCTTTGTTTTTGGTGCTTGGATTTGTGGCTGGTTGGCATTTCAAACCTTAGTTAAATTTTCCTCTTTAATTGCTAGCTGCATGGTTGGATTAATTACCATTCATCTTATTGGGCTTATTTACTTAATAGGAGTGTATTTTTTAATAGGTTTGGGAGATGGTATTGAATCTCTTTGGTCAGGAATCGTAATTTATTCTTTACAACCCCTTCCAGGGCAAATGGCTGTGGTGTGCGCTATCAGCTTGATTGCTTTTGTTATGAGAAAAGTAATGTTTACTTGAAGTAAGTTCGCGTGGAAGCTCAAATTCATGATGCATAAGGACTTATCGCTACTCATACTAAATCCGATTCATCAAAGTTACTTATTTGGTTTGACGTGGAGACACGAAGCTATGCTTCGTCCAGAATCGAAGATTCTGGGAACATCAAAGATGTTCAACTAGGAGACAAATCTATCTTCTATTCCATTAATTTTAAATAACTTATACCAACAGGATTTAGTATCACTACTCACTTGCTACACACGACCGATTAGTCCCTTTCTTTAACCATCACCATCGCACTGTCTAAAGGTTTATTTTGCTTGATGTTAAAGATTTATTAAAGACTCAAATTGTATAGCTTTTCCATGCTTGCCATAGATTTAATACTGCCATCGATGCCAAAAACAAGACAAAAATCCGACTAACTAAAGAATCTGGTAATTTGGGTAATACTCTAGTACCCAATTGAGAACCAACCATTCCGCCGATACCCAAAGTTAAACCTTCAAAATAAAGAATATTTCCCTGAGTGCCATGAACTACGCAGGAAGATACGGTTGCGGCAACAATCACTCCCAAGCTAGTTCTAATAGCTACTTTTATATCCTCATTAAGTAGCAACATTTGTAAAGGCACCATAATTGCACCACCGCCTACTCCCAACAAACCTGCTAAAAAACCAGCAATACTACCAGTAGCGACTTTAGAAAGAACAGGATTTAAATGGTTGTTAGATCTTTTATTTTCAGCTACCAGTTTTTTCCGTAGCTGAATCAAAAATATATTGGTGATGAGAAAAATGCTAAATATACCCAACAAAAAATAATCGGGTATTTTAACTGCTAGATATACTCCCAACTGTGCTGTGATAATCGCAGGAATAGCGATATAGACTACTCGTTTAAGGTCGAGATAGCCGCTACGCCAATTATAAAAACTGCCAGTACTCGAACTCAAAACAATGACTAAGCTACTAGTTGCTACAGCTTGGATGGGAGGATAGCCGAGAGCTACTAATAAAGAGACAATTATAAATCCTCCTCCAATGCCTAACAATCCAGATAGTATCCCTGAAAACACCCCACTAACAGCTAAAATCAACCAATTCATAATTATTTAGGATGAGAATTTCTCAATCGAAATTTATTTTATAGAATCAAACCATTCCTTAATTCCTTCTGCGATCGCTTTACTTAGCTTTTTTTGTTCTACACTATTTGTAATCCACTCAAACTCTTCGGGATTAATCATAAAGCCCAATTCCAATAATATAGACGGTGCGGTGTGAGGGCGAGTTAAAGCCAAATTATTCCAAAATACCCCAGCATCTGCGCGATTCAATTTGTCAACTAAATATTTGTGCAAAAATACGGCAGGATGGTGTGCTTGAGTGTTATACCAAAAAGTACTTATTCCCCTTGTATTTTCTGCATCTCCACTATCGGGCAAAGCATTGTAGTGAATAGAAATAGCCAGATCTGGCTTTATCTCATCAATTATTTCTACTCTTTCTTTTAATGAGACATCAACGTCTTCTTTTCTAGTCAAATAAACCTTTGCACCCAATTCAGTTAATTCTTGTTCGACTAATTTAGCTATCAAGAGATTAATATCCTTTTCAGGATAACCTGTAGGTCCTCTTGCTCCAAGTTCTTTTCCTCCATGTCCAGGATCTAAAAGTATTTCTATATTATTTAAAGGCTTTTCAATTAAAGGCGCATTTGTTGAATCTGTAACCGAACGATTTATATTTAACAAAGGTTTTGGTTCAGGGGCATGACGCAGAGATAAAACCAAACTACTCTCTTCATAATAGACATCATAACCCCACTGTTGCTGTTTATTAAGTTCAAAAGTGTAGTCAATTTGGGTGGGCGATATTTGCTGCCAATCGAGACGTTTAATTATTGGATCTGGATCTAAACGGATGGTATCGGTTTGGGCAGTAGTGTTATGCAAAGACAAAGTAATCCTGTCTTCTTTTTGTTCAATTTCAACTGGTACGGGTAATTGCAAAGGAAAAACAATTTCTGTAGAAGATTCTTGTTGTTTGGCAATAATCCCTCTAATTATTGATTGAGGCGGAATATTACCAGGTACAGGTTTAGTTTCTACTGCTTTGATCCAAGCACCATAATCGAGTCGTAACCATTCTCCCTCTTTCCCTGTTACCCTAGCTCTACTTCCTTTAGGTAAAGGAGTTAAACGAGAATAATTAGTACTTGCACCTGTCCTCGCTACCCCTGCATCTGCAACAACTTCAACCACCCTAATATCTTTAGGAGAAAGAATTTTGATTTCGCCTTCCCCTTTTTGAGTTACTGTTTCCCCATTTTGTTCTAGTTCAAATATGGGTTTGCCATAATCGCGAGGAAAATCTAAGGTAGTACATCCTTCGTATCTACCCATGCTAGATTTTCGAGTTGGTTTGTTTTCTGTAGTCAATACCGCCGAATTAGCAGGTAGCTCAATAGATTCTACTTGAGGTAATAAAACAATTTTACTCCTACCTATTTTTGCCGCTACTTGAGCGTCTGGAGGAGCTACTACACCAAAACAAATTGGTTCGTTGGGCAAACGGGCAATGTCTGCATTGGGTATTAAAGAATTTTCACTAAAGGCTAATTTTTGGGGAATTTTTGGTTGACTACTGTTACGGATAACTTTGATCTCCACTTCTTCTTCTTGATAGCGAATTTTAAAAATGTTTTCGCCTATTTTCAAAGGAAGACTAGGTGCAAAATGTCCCGAATTACTTCGATTATCTATTTTTTGGTTGTTAATAAAAACTGGTTTGTCAGGTGGTGCTGTACCAATAAAAAATATTTTCTCGGCAACAGTTTGATGCTCTAGAGGCGGGTAAACAATGGACAAAGGAGATTTGGCTTCGACTGGTAACGAAGTTGCCACCATACCATCTACCAACAAAACACTTGTAAAAGCTGCTAAACCGAGAAAATTTTTCATATAATTTTGAGTGATGCGAATATTTCCAGCCCGATCGATCCATAATCTTAACCGCATCTGCATTATTTTTCCCATAGGATGAGACATTTGTTGTATCTTCCTTAAAATTCCCAAAACTTTCCACTACTGGATTTAAAGGAGTTCCTTCTACAACAGGATATTCATTATTACCCAACGCAAAAAATTCTTGCGCTTCAACGTTAGCTAAATATTCTAAAAGTGCGATCGCCTGTTCTCGATTGGGTGCGTTAGCTAACATTCCTGCACCGCTGATGTTGACATGAGATCCTCTGTTTTCCTGATTGGGAAATATCACGCCGACTTTATCAAATACCTCTGGATTTTCTTCATATCTAGCCAAATAATAGGTGTTGGCAATAGCTAGATCGCCTATTCCTGCCGCAACTGCTTCGATATTCCCTGTGTCGTTGCTTTGGGGCGGACGAGCCAAATTTGCCACTAATCCTTCAATCCACTCTACGGTAGCTTCTTCTCCTTTCTCTTCAATCATTCCTGCAACTAGAGATTGATTATATATGTTGCTAGAAGAGCGCACCAAAACTTTTCCTTTCCATTTAGGATCTGCTAGATCTTCATATGTAGCTATCTCAGCAGGATTTACTTTGTCCTTGTTATACATAATTACCCGCGCTCTTTTACTGTAGCCAAACCACAGATTTTCTGGATGACGTAAATGGGAAGGAATTTTTTCCGTTAAGATTGCAGATTCTACAGGAGCAAAAATACCAGCTTGCTCTGCACGCCATAGTCTTCCTGCATCTACAGTAATCAAAATATCAGCAGGACTATTGGCCCCCTCACTTTTGATTCTTTCAATCAATTCATCGTCTTTACCTTCAATAAGGTTGACTTTAATTCCAGTCTGCTCTGTGAATCCTTCATATAGCTGGTCGTCTGTATTGTAATGGCGAGAAGAATAAATATTAACTTGCCCACCTATTTGACCTTCTGTGTTTTGTGTTGTTGATTGTTCGTTGGAAACTGAATTGCAAGCAACGATTAAAGCCGCTGTACTGATAGTCAAAAAGAAACGTCGAGATAACTTATTTATATGATTATTCATAAAAACTCACATAATACAATTGTCTGAAGATTGAAATATTTTCAGACTTCTATCATACTTTTTTTGCTATTTGTTCTCAATAAGCTTCAATAAAAAGCCTAAATTGCTTAGGTAACAAATTTCAAAGTATAAAACTTCTAGAGTCATCAACTAGCTTTTTGTAGAGGAAAACCTAAGCTTTCTCTTTGCTCCAAATACAATTGAGCTACTTGTCGAGCCATACTGCGAATTCGACCAATATAGCGAGTTCTTTCTGTAACTGCGATGACACCTCTAGCATCTAACAAGTTGAAACTATGAGAACATTTCAATACATAATCTAAGCTAGGCAATACTAAACCTCGGTTAATTAATTGCTGTGCCTCTTTCTCGTAAAGGACAAATAAATTAAACAATAAATCAGGATCGGACGCTTCAAAATTATAAGTACATTGCTCTATTTCTCCTTGTAAAAAAATGTCCCCATAATTAAGGAGATCGTTCCACTTAATCTTCGTAATAGCATCCACATTCTGAAGATACATTGCTAATCTTTCTAAACCATAAGTAATTTCAATTGATACGGGGCTGCAATCGATTCCTCCACACTGTTGGAAGTAAGTAAATTGGGTAACCTCCATTCCGTCCAGCCATACCTCCCAGCCAGCACCCCAAGCACCAACCGCTGCATCTTCCCAGTTATCTTCTACAAAGCGAACATCATGGTCTTCTGGATTGATACCTAATGCTTTTAAAGAATTTAGATATATCTCTTGAATGTTATTGGGAGAAGGCTTAATCAAAACTTGATACTGATAATAATGCTGAAAACGATTTGGATTTTCTCCATATCTACCATCAGTAGGTCTTCGACAAGGCTCAACATAAGCGACAGACCAAGGCTCTGGGCCTAATGCTCTTAAAAACGTACTAGGATTTTTTGTCCCTGCACCTTTTTCTGTGTCGTAAGGCTGAACAATTAAACAACCGCGATCGCTCCAAAAACCATTTAAAGTAGCTATTACTTCCTGAAAAGATAAAGACATAGAAAAATTCAAATTAATTATCTGCCCAAACACGATACCACGACCGTCTTTGAGAAGAAAGAGAAAAATAATTTCAATTTTTTTCTTGAAAAGGGGTTGACTTATAAATGGAAATTCCCTATATTG
>ERZ1740059.1975-NODE-1975-length-10235-cov-9.090766_pt1 | contig 10235 bp, 8 predicted proteins | sample MGYA00581744_ERZ1740059 | MGnify/ENA primary metagenome ERZ1740059 (study PRJEB43018, sample SAMN04849738) | marine metagenome | isolation source: floating plastic debris | place: Pacific Ocean | collected 2008-08-28 | study: EMG produced TPA metagenomics... | reverse complement strand
AACCCGTAAAAAAAGAGTATTGAAAAATACTGAAAAAATCAAAAAGCAGTATTTTGGTTGAGAAAAATCCGAAGTGAAACCGAGTGAGAAATAGAATATTTACAAGACTTACGCAATTGTCATAAAACTCTGGAGGTGCCGTACACTAAAAGTCTAATTACTGCGTTAACAATCAGTCAGTCTAGGAGTACCCTACAAAAAAATATACCAGTTGCGGCCATCCCTAATTTATTTGGATATTATTAAAAGATAAAAAAATCGATTCAAGCGGAATTTGGGATCGCCGCTCTGGAGTTCTGTGGGTTTAAATATATTTAAAATTTTTTATTTATTCACAATTTTTCTGCCGCGAAAAAATTTAAAATGACCGCCATGTGAGATAATAAGAGTATGAAGCTGATTTTCTTATAATGGGAATATTGCTCAAATTTTTAAAGACAGCAATATTCCCATTATATTAATTAATTCTAGAAAAATAATATCACGAAAGCGGCACCTAAAATAAAAAATCGCGCCTTCTTTTTTAACCCGTAAAAAAAGAGTATTGAAAAATACTGAAAAAATCAAAAAGCAGTATTTTTATTGAGAAAAAATCGAGGTTATATAAATAGTCTTTGTGATTAAGAACACAATTTGAGGAAAACCCAAAGAAATAATAAGCATTAAGTGAACTGTGGGAATAACCTTGATGCGATCGCTTTCACCGCAAAGTGTTCTGAGAAAGTGCACATGAGATTTGAGCTTATCGTACAATAAAAACCGGACTCAGGGCATAACGCACCACTCTCGTTGCGAAGAAAAAGAGAGTATTGAAATTTCCTTCCTGAATATGGGAACTATAGTTATGAAAAAGAAACTAAAAATCTCTAAGTTATAACTCAATAGGCTCACTATGTCCGAGCAACAACCACGCACCCGTCAGGAACTTTACGAACAAGTACGCAACTTAGGTAGAGAGGAATTCATCCTCGAAGAAATGATTCGCTATGGTTTTTGGTCTCCTCAAGGTACTATACCAGAAGATCCAGCGGATGAAATTCGCCGTGCTGGAGAAATTCGTCGGGAGTTGCAAGAGTTACGGCGAGAAAGCAGTCGTCTCCGTAACGAACAATATCTGCGAAAAGAAGCCTTAAAAAAACGGCTGGCAGAATCAAGAAAAAAGCAGCAGGAAACGAAAGAAAGACGAGAAAAAGGGCGTTTAGAACGCGCTAGAGCTTGGCAGCAGAAAAAAGAACGTGAAATTGTTTACCTTGGTGAAGAGGTTTCTGCTGGGTTAAATAACGGCGAAGCAAATTTAGAAAGGTTGCAAAATAATAATTTACCCCCGTGTAACACCGGCGAAGAAATTGCTACAGCCATGGGAATAAGTATTGGTAAATTGCGTTTTTTAGCATTCAATCGTAAAACTTCGAGCGTCTCCCATTACATTCGCTTCAAAATGCCCAAGAAAACTGGGGGAGAAAGATTTATTTCAGCACCGATGCCGAATTTAAAGCAAGCACAACATTGGATTTTAACTAATATTCTCAACAAGTTGGAATTTCACGAAGCCGCTCACGGTTTTTGTCAGAAACGTTCTATAATTACGAATGCGACTCCCCATGTTGGCGCTGATGTCGTAATAAACTTCGATTTAAAAGACTTTTTCCCCTCGATTTCTTATAAGCGAGTCAAGGGAATTTTTCATTCATTCGGTTACTCCGAAACAGCTGCAACAATCTTCGCATTATTATGTACCGCCGCCGACGTTGAAAAATTGCAACTCGACGGTAAAACCTATTATGTAGCTCCAGGAGACAGATATCTTCCTCAAGGTTCTCCAGCAAGTCCAGCAATTAGTAATTTACTTTGTCGCCGTTTAGACAAACGATTAACTGGTATGGCAGAAGATTTAGGGTTTAGATATACTCGTTACGCCGATGACTTAACCTTTTCAGCTTCCGGCGAACGCTTACGTCATATATGTAATATACTCAAACGAGTTGAATCAATTGTGACTCATGAAGGATTAGTAATTAATCAAGATAAAACCCGAATTTTACGAAACTCTCGCCAACAAGAAGTAACTGGAGTAGTAGTAAATGAAAAACTTAGTGTATGTCGAAAGACTTTAAAAAAATTCCGCGCTACCTTATATCAAATAGAGAAAGAAGGAATAGAGGGTAAAAGTTGGGGAAATTCGACAAACTTACTTGCTGCAATTACCGGCTTTGCGAATTTCGTGGCAATGGTGAATCCAGAAAAAGGTAAAGAATTCCAAAAACAAGTTCAACGCATTAAGAAAAAATATGCTCGTAATAATTGATATTCCAGCGGGTTTCCCCGAGCAGCACCCTTGTGGGTAAGCGCTAAAACCGGCTCGATTCTTAGTAATGCAGAGAGTATTATTCGTTGGCTCTGTGTGCCAAAGTTTTACTCTCGCTGCGAATGCTTCGGGCATCTCTTTGCCATTAATATGTTAATAACTGATAATTAATAACTGTCAAAACCCTTGCATTTCTACCAATTCAATACATAAATCATTAATCTCTTCTAAATCGGGTTTATGGGGTAAGGTTGATTCTTGGTAAACAGTTTCCATTTCGGCTACTAAATCTTCTGCCATTTTCATTAATTGCTCATAAGAATACTCGCCGTTGAGAATTGCTTTCAAATCTTCTGCATCGCCTATTCTTCTTCTGTCTACAATCACTTCTTGATTGCGTAATATTTCTAATCCACTACGTAATAATCTTACGCAATGCATTCCATGTTTGAGATCGTAACCGGAATATTTTTCTGTTTCTGCTCTTTGAGGATTTCGATTTTTCTGCCACGATTGATAAGCTTCCCATTCTCTCAAGGCTACTCGATATTTCTGACTTTTTTGAAGTAAGCGAATAAAGTCTTTACGGCTATTGGTAAATTGCTGAGTTTTTTCTAAGGTTTCATCTGGTAAAGGATGTTGTTTCAACATTCCTTTAAAGTCGATATCCGCTGTCAATAATTTATATAGCTCTTCTGCTTCTTCTAAAAATTCAATTTTACCTCTAATTAAAAGATAAAGATATTCTAGAAAGGCGTTTACTTCTTCTTTCTCAAGAGGTGTTTCGTTTTCTATGTCAAAATCAGATGGTAATGGTTTCGATTGAGGTGGATTTAATAACCATTTACGATGAGTTTCTATTTTTTTGATTTGAGCAAATGCATAACCAGAATAAGTATGCTTTACCTTTTTAGTCAAAAATAATTTTCTATTATTAATTAAATGCTGTCCTACTGGTGTTAATACAGAATATTCATTCAACCATAATAATTCTAAAACATTGGGATTTGCTCCTGCTAATAATTGAATGACTTTTCTCAATTCATAGATAACAGTATCTTCACTATTATCTAAAAAAGAATAGATTCCTGGTTCGTTCCAACCGTTATCTTTCTGTTCAATGCCCTTCTCAAATCCAAGATAGTAATTTTTCGGTGCAATAAATACACCTCTCCAATCATAATCGGAATCAGGACGGTTTAATCCGTAACCATGACTTCCTGCTAATCCTACAAATATGCTTCTAGCTTCTACTTCTATTCTTTTCATATTGAACTGCGAAAAATCCTATAGATTATTCTTTATTATTTTACTCTAGACCTTATACTTTCGTGATATACATATTCATATTATACAAAATATATATTTATGTTATTTTGATATTTTTCCTATTTTTTTGAAAATAACAAAACAACAATAAACTCCTAAAAATTGTGCTGTTATATTTCTGCCCAATAAATCATTAATTATAATACTAGTAATGATTGTGATGAATTTTTGAGTATCTAGACTACTGCTCCCATAGAATTTCAACTTGAAAAGAATGTCATCTGTAAAGCCGAGAAAAGATACGAATGATGAATATTCAACTACCAATTGCAGTTATGATTTACAAATCGAGCCAATTAAACCCGATAGTACAGCATTAAGTTTTATTCTAGAGATGTTAGATTCCTGGAAATGAAATAGTAAAATTTACCAAAGTGCTAAACTACAGCGTATATTTTATATAGTGTTTTCATGACGTAATACAGTTATTATTTTAGTTAATATTCAGTTATTCCAAGGAGTTGAAGAATTGTCAAGAGTTCCCGTCAACTCCAATTTTTTAGTTTTTGTTGAAATATTCAGTTATGCAAAGTTTTTCGGCGATTAGAAACATGGCGATCGCCGCTGATTTATTTAGCCCCACCTCATCTTTCCTTAAACCGATACAACCTTGGCATTGGCGAAAGCTTCCTCTGGCTAAGCGTAGTGGATCGCAAGTCTTTGAAACGCTATTTCTCAATCCCAAAGGGGATTCGGCATCAGGAAGAAACTTGGCTGGGAATGCTCCCATTGCTACACTCCTTGAAAGCCCCGTTACCGCAAATAATAGCCATCTGGCTCAATATTCTATTTGTGCGGGTTCTCCGAGGTGCATTGAGGATAGACTTAGGCTATGGACTCCATCTATGGGAGAAATTCTACCCTTCCTACGCCGCTTACTCGAAGTGCAAGAGCACCAATCCATTGAAACTCCCGAACTTCCCTTTACAGGGGGTTGGTTGGGATGGTTGGGATATGACTTGGCATCGGAGATTGAGCAACTTCCCCAACTCAAAACTGATTCACTACATTTCCCAGTTGCCTACTGGTATGAACCGGAATCTTTTGCCGTACTCGATCATCAGCAGCAAATTCTGTGGTTAGCTACCACCGATTCCACTCAACTCGATTCTCTACAATATCAGCTAGAGTCACCAGATATAGAAAAAAGTTGTTATTATACACCAGAATCTGACAAAAACAATCCAGTTACTCCCATTTTTCAAATATCTCAGCAGAATTATATCGCAGCCGTAGAGCAAGCGAAAAAGTACATTCATGCTGGTGATATCTTCCAGGCAAATTTGTCATTGCGGTTTGAAGCACATACTCCTTTTAACAGCTTCTCAATTTATCAAGCATTGCTTCATATTAATCCTTCTCCTTTTGCCAGTTATTGGCAAACACCTTGGGGGGCAATAATTAGTTCTTCTCCCGAACGCTTGGTTAAGTTATCAGGAAAACAAGTGGAAACTAGGCCAATTGCTGGCACCCGAAAACGTGGCGCTAACTCTATTGAGGATGAGCAGTTAGCCCAAGAGTTAATTTCTAACTCTAAGGAAAGAGCCGAACACATTATGTTAGTTGACTTAGAGCGTAACGATATCGGCAGAGTTTGCCAATGGGGAACCGTACAAGTTGATGAACTTCTCACCATTGAACGTTACAGCCACGTAATGCACCTCGTCAGTAATATTACTGGCATATTAAATCCGCAGTATGACCCGATAGACTTGATTCGATCGGTCTTTCCCGGAGGAACAATTACGGGTTGTCCGAAAGTTCGTTGTATGGAAATTATTGAAGAACTCGAACCTGTAAAGCGCAACTTATTTTACGGTTCCTGCGGTTATTTAGATTGGCGGGGAAACCTCGACTTAAATATTTTGATACGCACCCTACTTTATGCTGATAGTAGCGATTCTACATCAAAGGCAACAGTTTGGGGACAAGTAGGTGCTGGAATTGTTGCAGATAGTAATCCGTCAAAGGAATGGTTTGAGTCTTTACAGAAAGCCCAAGCTCAACTTAAAGCTTTGAATTTAGCTGCCATATTGTCACCAAACACTTTCTAATACCCCAGAGCTTAATCCCAGGTGGTTCAGTGAAAAACTCAAGAAACAGGAGCAGAAACAGCAATATAAACATTCTTTGTGCTCAAATTTTTGCTGCGCTAAGTATCATTCCTAAATCTTTAGTTTTGATTGTGAACCTCTCCTCAGTAATTTAACCAAGAAAACTCTGTGCTGAGTTCGTTGCCTTTTAACTCAGGGAAAAACTAGAACTTGCAAAATGTACCGTCGTAGTAGTATTATTGTCAATCGGCTGTCTAATTCCTGCTCGGACCAGGTAGGCACATTGTAAAAGCTGGTTATAACTATTTAAAAGTTTCTTCGCCAGCTACCTGTACGGCAACTTAAAGGATAAATAAATGAGTTACGCAATTATTGAAACCGGCGGCAAACAACTAAGAGTTGAGCCGGGTCGTTTTTATGATATAGAATTACTGCACAACGAACCTGACGAGAAAGTTACTATAGATTCAGTTTTATTTGTGCAGCACGATGGCGAGGTTAGTGTAGGACAGCCAAGAGTATCGGGAGCGACGGTAGAAGGCACGGTGATGCGGCATTTTCGAGGCCGCAAAGTCTTGGTATACAAGATGAAGCCGAAAAAGAAAACCCGTAAAAAGCGGGGACATCGCCAAGAAGTCACTCGTTTAATGATTGATTCTATTAGTATGAATGGTTCGGCGATCGCAACTGCTGAAAATACTACTAGCAATGATGCCGAAAATCAGCCGGCACTTGCAGTAACTGCTGAAGTAGTACCTACAGAAGCTGTACCTGAGTCAGCTGCATCTGCAGAAGCTGCTGCGGAATAATATATAAGAATAAGACGGCATGGGACGATCGGGAGAAGAAGAGATGAGGGGAAGAGTGGGGAGAAAATTGAAATTATTAACTCCCAATTTCTAACTCCGCGAGCCTCTAACCTGCTATTAGCAATTATAAAATTATCAAAAGGAGACAAACATGGCTCACAAGAAAGGAACTGGTAGTACTCGTAACGGACGCGACTCAAATGCTCAACGTCTTGGTGTAAAACGCTACGGTGGTCAAAATGTTCGTGCTGGAAATATTTTGGTGCGTCAACGCGGTACTAAGTTTCACCCCGGTAATAATGTTGGTATCGGTAAGGATGATACTTTGTTTGCTTTGATTGACGGTATTGTAGCTTTTGAAAGAAAAGGCAAAAGCGGAAAGAAAGTAAGCGTTTACACTGGTGCTACTGAATCTGAGCCAGTACCTGTTGCTTCTTAAGCGCGATCTAAATATATGACCTATGGGACGGGTAAAATACCCGTCTTATTTTTTGTATTTAGCCGTAATTTATCGTAACCGCAGCCTTAATTCTGTTTAACATACTGGTTACCCCCATTCCCATACTCATCAAATAAACTGATTAAATAAAACGCCTAACATCAAGCCTGCTATTGAAAACACTGAGGTAAGACAAAAAGCTTGTATTTCTCCAAAACCGGCTGTTTGGAAATCTAATCTGACTAAAATAGTTGCACTAATAATTAACATCATATCGAGAAATATTCGGAAGCGAGCAAGAATCATAAAGAATAAAAAAGCACTTAAAACGGCGACTCCAAAAGATTTTAACTTTGTGTTAAATAAAACACGAATAAATTTGCTAGTCATCGACCAAGGAGTAGTTAAGGCCCCAATCAAAAACAACAGTCCAATGACAATTAGTAACCATGCAAATATCGACAAATTTTCGTGAGATAATATCCACCCAAATACACCGTAAGTAAATAGTACAAGTGCAAGGGAAACCCAGGGAAGCTTTTTGATAATAGATATCATGGTTGGTTAAGATCTAAGTCGGAGGGGAAGCGATCTACATCTGTAAGGAAGGTTACAATTTCCGTAAATACTAGGAGCTTTGAATTCTCCATAAAAAATATCCCAGGTCTAAGTAAAAATAAAAAATTAAATAATACCGTTGCAACTGTAATAATACTGTGCAATAAATTAAGGTTCGGTCTCCTGTCTTTAAAATCAGTTAACTCGTGGTGAATATAATGATCTGCTCGGAAAGTAGAATACGGCTCCCTAAGGGCTGGCAAATGGTAAATTGATGAAGTATTACAAATACTCAAGCTGACTAAATATCAACTAGGGATCCTACCTAAGAAAACTATGGCATTTCATGATACAGCTGCAGAAAAATCTGACAATTAATTTTACTTCAGGTTTTGTCTATGATGCCGTAAACTATTACTCTATTATCGGTATTAAAGTATGGGAGGAACATCTAAATTGACTGCTAAAACAAGATTTGATTAAAAATTATTTAAATATGTTCGTAAACATTTGTAAACTTATATCAGTTAAATTGCGGCTTATCATATCTTGTTAAGGGATTATCATGAGAGAATCTGTGATTGCGGAGCGAGTCTGCCTTATAAGTCATATTTCGGCAAAGGTGTTTGGACTTATAGGTATTATGTTGGTCATACCTCACGCCAAAATGATATTGAATTTTGGAGACGTTGGACAAACAGCCATGCAGTTAAGTATGGCTAACGGTGGTGTGGTAGATATTATTTTTGGAATAGTAGCCGTCTCAATTTATGCATGTAGGGTATTGGGATGGCAGACTTGGCTGGGTTTTCTAGTGCCTTCTGTTTTAATATCGGTAGGTAGCGAATTGCTGGGAACCAGTACTGGATTTCCTTTTGGCGATTACAGTTATCTAAGTGGTTTGGGTTATAAAATTGGTGGGTTAGTTCCGTTTACCATCCCTTTATCCTGGTTTTATGTGGGTTTGTCGGCTTACTTAATTGCTAGGAGTGGTTTAAGGGTAGCAGAAAAACCGACTTTGATTCGCCATATCGGCGCGATCGCCATTGGTGCTTTACTCTTCACAAGTTGGGATTTTGCTCTTGAACCGGCTATGAGTCAAACTGCTCTTCCTTTCTGGTATTGGGAAACACCGGGAGATTTCTTCGGAACACCTTACCGAAACTATGCTGGATGGTTTGGTACTAGCGCACTGTTTATGAGTGTTGCGGCTTTGATATGGAGAAATAACCCAATTAAATTATGGCGCAATCAATTAGTTTTACCTCTAATTGTTTATTTAAGTAATTTTCTTTTTGCTGCAGGGTTAAGTTTGGGAGATGGTTTCGTTATCCCAGTGACTTTGGGTTTAATTTTGGGTGTTGTTCCATGTGTAATTTTATGGTTGAAAAGTGCAGTGGCACCAGAGTCTTATTTTGATGGTATGAAAAATTCAACTTCAGAAGTTGCGGTTGCTTCTCTCAAAGTTGCTGTAAAGTAACGATGCAATATATTGGTCAATAATGCAGGAGTTCTTAAGCGGTATCTCGCTTTTAATTTTACTTATTCAGGTACCAGCAGTATTTATTCTGCTGTCGCGTCTACTAAAGGGAGCTTTACGTCAACCTCCGATCCAACCCCAAAGTCCAACGCCAGAACTTTTGGGAACGGTTAGTGTAGTTGTTCCGACTCTCAACGAAGTCGAACGTATTAGCCCCCTACTAACTGGGTTAAGTAAACAAAGTTATGAAGTTCGGGAAATCATCGTTGTAGATAGTAATTCTCAAGATGGTACCCCCGACTTGGTAAAAGCAACGATTGAGAAAGATCCACGCTTTCGCTTGATTACGGACGATCCCTTACCACCAGATTGGGTAGGTCGTCCTTGGGCTTTACACAATGGCTTTTTGAATATTTCTCCTAATAGTGAATGGTTCTTGGGAATGGATGCGGATACCCAAGCTCATCCTGGTTTGGTTACTGGCTTAGTTAAAGCTGCATTATCAGGAGATTACGATCTCGTTTCCCTGTCTCCTCGATTCATTCTTAAGTATCCAGGTGAATCTTTGCTTCAACCAGCGCTGTTAATGACTTTACTTTATAGATTTGACTCTGCTGGTGTAAATACGCAAGTATCAGAGCGAGTAATGGCTAATGGACAGTGTTTTCTGTGTCGCCGTTCGGTTTTAGAAAAAGTAGATGGTTATACCAGCGCTAAAGGTTCATTTTGCGATGATGTCACCTTAGCAAGACAGATAGCTGCAACTGGGTTTAAAGTTGGTTTCTTAGATGGAGCGAAAGTGCTGAAAGTACGGATGTACGAAGGCGCAAAAGAAACCTGGAAAGAATGGGGAAGAAGCCTCGATCTCAAAGACGCATCCTCCCGCGCTCAAATTTGGGGAGACTTATGGTTACTCCTATCAGTGCAAGGTTTACCCCTAATAATCGCACTTGTATTGTTATTCCTTTCTCCCTCTCTCCCCCTCTCCCCCTCCCCCCCTCTTCTTCTCCTATCCCTGAACCTATTTTTATTGCTAATTCGTTCAATGATGCTTTTAGCAATAGCACCCTCCTACGATTTTAAGCAAAGCAAAGGGGGCTGGTTATTTTGGTTTTCACCAATAGCAGACCCCTTAGCGGTTTTGCGAATTTTTCTGTCTGCCTTCCGTACTCCGAGAGAATGGCGAGGACGAGAGTATGGTTGAGGGACAAGGGGATGGGGGGATGGGGGGATGGGGGGATGGGGAGAAAATTGAAATTAT
>ERZ1740059.1973-NODE-1973-length-10238-cov-4.050083_pt1 | contig 10238 bp, 10 predicted proteins | sample MGYA00581744_ERZ1740059 | MGnify/ENA primary metagenome ERZ1740059 (study PRJEB43018, sample SAMN04849738) | marine metagenome | isolation source: floating plastic debris | place: Pacific Ocean | collected 2008-08-28 | study: EMG produced TPA metagenomics... | reverse complement strand
ACTATTATCGATCCTTCTGGCAAGTAAAGTCTAAATACTTTTTTGGGAGCTAGTAATCGCCACAGCAACCCGCCTATAAGAGCTAAAACAATTCCTGGTAAAGCAAATCCCCAAGCCAAATTGAGTTCCTCAGGATAAAAAACAAGTGCCAGTAGAGGAGAAAGAATTACTAATCCTGCGATCGCACATATCAATCCTGCATAGCCAATAATTGCTCGATAACGCTGACGTAAAAATCCACTATAGCGATTAGTTTTTGCCCTTTCTAGTAACATTTTGATGATTAATTATTCACTACACAGCAGTCGCATTAGTTGCCCATAGCTTTCTGGTTGACCAATTACTACCAAACGATCTAAAGCCTGGATGCGATGCTCTCCATTAGGAACAACCACCTCACCTTGGCGTAAAATGCAAGCAATCAAAGTGCCATTGGGTAGCTGCATCTCGTCAATGGTTTTGCCTACTGCTGGATTGTCTTTTTCCAGAGCAATTTCAGTAACGTTGACCTTCCCATCGGCTATGGGTAAGAGGTTTTGAATATCTCCTGTAGCCGTTTGCTGTTCAATTATGCTGGCAATAATTTGGGTTGCGGAAAAAGCTACGGTAATACCCAACTTCTCAAAAATCGGCTGATTTTCAGGATCGTTAACCAAAGCAATAGTACGGGGTACGCCATATTCTTTTTGAGCAATTTGACAGGCAATTAAATTATCTTCGTCTTGAGTAGTTAAAGATAGAATCACATCAGCCTGATATGCACCAGCTTCCGATAGAATCTTAGGATCGCTACCTTGTCCGTGAATTACAGTTGCTTTTAAAGTACGGGATAAAACCCTGGCTTCTTCTAAATCCCCATTAACAATAGTCGTGTAGTAATTTTTGCTAGCAAATTGTTTAGCTAGAAAATAAGCTAATTTACTCCCGCCAATTAAAATAATTTTCATAGTTTGTATTTCAAGAATTTAGCTAGGAATATTAGCCATAAAAGCATCAGCAGAAAGTTGTGTTGGGCTAATAGTTGCAATGCCAAAATCACGATAAATTTTTTCTCGTGCGGGGTCGAACACTCGCGCTAGTACAGTACCAACTTCAAAAATATTTCTGGCAACCTGCGCCACCATTAAATTGATATTGTCCTTATCTGTAACCGCAAGTAAACAGTCTGCTTTATCTGCTTTGGCACTGCGTAATATTTCAATTTCCGCAGCATCCCCTGTAATCTGAAAGCCACTAAAATCGCTGCTCAAATTGTTAAAAGAACTCTCGTGAGGATCGATTACCACTACGCTATTCCCCTGGCTGCTAAGACGAGAAGCCAAGATAGAACCCAAACGCCCACATCCGACAACGACTATATATTGAGATGCCATTTAAAATAAACCGCTCAAAGAAAAATAATATATCTAGATATTTAGATTAATGTTCAAAATAGTAGCAGCAGACTAGAGAAAGCAGATCTGCTAAAAGATGTAGATTTAGAGATGCTGAGATCTGGGAATTAAATCCACTATGCGGGAGTAATAAGTAATGAGTTAAATATTGCGATCGCTAGATCTATTTTATGTTTAATTAGGGTGGAGCTACTCATCAATCCTAATAAAACGCGATCGCTTTCTCATTTCTGTTTAACCGCCCGCTCGCCATAGTTATTTTGCTTTTGCTGGATTTTTTGATGAATTGCAACTGCTTTTTGGTGAGCGTCTTCTCCTTCAATACCCCCAAGACGCACGTCTAATTCTAGCAAAGCCGTTTTTCGTCCATAAACAATTAGAATATCCCCAGGATAAATACAGGTATCTCCATAAGGTGCGCCAATGTAAATACGATCTTGTCGTTCAATTCCCAACACAGCAATACCTTCATCTGTTAAGCGCAACTCTTTTAATTTCTTGTTCGCTAGCCAATTGTCTTCATCAACTTCAATTTCTGTCACCTGATATTTTCCTTTAAGATGCAGCAGACGGGCATAGTCATGCAAATCTAGATCTGTCCAACGACGCAAAGCTTTCCTGACTAAACGAGTCAGAATGCGATTAAAAGCTCGATTTGTGGCTATTAGCCATAGAATTCCAATACCAATAAATAAATAGAGCAGTCGAGATAATCCATCTCCTGGGGAAGAAGTAGAAACAAAAGTCAGCACTAAAGAAGAAATTACGGTAATAAAACCTGCGTTGCCCAAAAACATCAGCCACATAATAATTCGCCGCCGTAGTGGATGTCTGACTATCGCTTCTGATTCTGCTGTGGAAAAACCTGTACCAGTAAAAGCCGAACGCGCTTGAAATCTAGCGGATGTTCGCGATAAACCAGTTAAGGTTAATGCTTCTGTAGCAATACGGGTGATTAGTAAGGATAGGGTAATTGCGATTAGAACTGAAATTAAAGCAGGCATTTTAAAAATTGACGATGGAAAATGGATAATTATCCATCTACTTAAATAATTTTAGATTAAGGCATTTAAAAGAACTAGTAAGATATCAAAACACTTTTGCTCTTTTTTGCTTCGTGATGAACGATATAGATGCGATCGCAATTTCTACATTCTACGGTTCATTAAATAATTTTAATGACGGACGGCTATAAATATCTATTGGAGGTCAAAGCCTAAAAAATGTCTGCGGGATCGGCAGCGCGGAGCTTATTCATAGCGATCGCACCAGAAGCGGAACACATTAATACTGTCAGACTCAAAATAAAGACAATTCGTTCGAGATTAGTCGCCATCGGCAAGCGAGCAGCATCTTTAGTGAAATCATACAACCCTACAGAAATAATTAATCCTGGAATAAAACCCAAAATAGCTAACAAGATTGCTTCTTGTAAAACTACTTTTAGTAAATAAATATCTCCATAACCCATTGCCTTTAAGGTGGCATACTCGGCTAAATGGTTGGTTATGTCCGTATACAAGATTTGATATACAATAACCGCACCAATAAAAAAGCCCATTGCCGTGCCGATGCCAAAAACAAAACCAATGGGGGAACTTTTTTTCCAATAATTTTGCTCGAACTCCAAAAACTCTTGTTTGGTCATTACAGTGACATCTTGAGGTAAGATTGCCTTCAGTTGTTGGCATACTTGTTGGGGGTTAAATCCTGGTTTTACCATCAGCAACCCAAGATCGATTTGATTCAGGCTACGTCCTTCAATTCTAAGAAAATTGAGGTCGCTACTAATGAGCAATCCATCGGCAGTCATAATCCCACCACCTAGCTCGAACAATCCTTTTACCTCAAACTGGCGACTATTAATCTCTGTAGAAACGGCTTTTCCTGCTGTTAATTGGGCTGCCACTGGTCCATATTCTGATCGCGATAGGCGATCGAATAGAACCACATCTCTGCGTCTGATTGTATCTATGTGCCGCTCGACTTTTGGCAGGTTAAATACTGGCTTATCTGGGTCGAAGGCTAAAACGGCAATTTCTCGACTACTCAAATCTTGTGGATTTTTCCAAAGACTCCATCCCTGGTAAAAAGGATTGGCTGTAGCAACTCCTGGAAATTTCAGGGTATCGTAAAGACGGTGGTCAGAAAAAGTGCTAGTGCCAAATAAATTGGTAGATTTGGGACTAATTAAAACTAAATCTGCTTTTAAACTTTTGTGAATGGTGATGGCATCTTCATAAAGGGCATCTTGAAAACCCAACTGCATAAACATCAAAATTACGGCAAATGTCACCCCTGCAAGAGTAACTAGAAAACGTCCTTTGTTGTAGGTTAGCTGCCGCCAAGCAAGAAAAACTCGATATCGCATTTATAATTTAATAGTTACATCTACTTCAAGATTGGTTAATTTAGCTACTCGTTCGCTATCTTGAGGAGCGAGTAGAATTTCTACTTCCACAACTCTCGTATCTTCCTTGGCAGCAGGATCGGTATCGAGAATATCGTTTTTGCCGATTAGGAAGCCAATTTTATCTACCCTACCCTGTAGCTGTTCGTTAAAAATACCACTAGAAATTGTGGCTTGTTGACCGATTTTTACCCGATCGATGTCATGGCGATCGATCTCTGCCACTACCATCATGCGATCGGTTTGACCTAGTTGGGCAATACCTTTTGCTCCTATTGCTTCTCCCGAACGAGCGTAAATTGTTAGAATCGATCCATCTATTGGGGCGCGAATATAGGCTAGTTCTAGATCGGCTTCTGCTTTGGCTACTGCTGCTTCTGCCTGTCTTAGTTGGGCTTGGGCTATTTGAACATCAACAGAACGAACTTCGGCTATTTCTGCTAAATTAGCTTGGGCTTCTTGAAGTCGTGCCTTGAGGGTTCGTTGGGTACGATCTAGATTTGCCTTAGCTTCATTCGATCTTTCTCTAGCAGTTTTTGAACTCAATCTTTTACTATCTAGCTCAGAAGCGGAAATTGCCCCTTGCTCGTAAAGCTGTTGATGTCGTTGATATTCTGTGCGAGCATTATCTAATTCTGCCCTAAGTTTAGCAATGGTTGCTTGCTGGGTTTGAATTTCGCCAGCTAGCTCTTCTTGTAAATTAGCGATCGCAGCTTGTTTAGCGAGAATTGTCCCTCGTTTAGCTCCCGCTTTGACCTGCTCTAAACGGGCTTGGGCAACTTCTACTTGAGTTTTTGCCTCTTCCAGCACTGCTAGCTGTCGCTGACGACCATCAAGAATCGCAATTATCTCTCCCTGTTTGACGCGATCGCCTTCCTCGACTAATAGTTTCTCTACTTTTGCTGCTTCAATTGAAGTGGGTGCGGATAACGAAATCGCTTTTCCTTGGGGTTCGATTCGCCCTAAACCCAATACTGTCTCTATTATAGGTGCTGGTACGGGAACGGAAGTTTGAACGGGAATAGACTGGAAACTACGACGATTGAGCCAACGAAGCCAAGTTAATCCCATCGTCAACAAGATGACAGAAATAATCGCGCCGCCGATTGACCATGTTTTGATTCCACCAAAAGCTTTCTTTTTTTGCTGAGATTCTTGTGAGATCGAAAGCTGTTTGCTAACTTTTTCTTTTACTGGGCTATTTATATTTGGTGATTTTTGACTTATAGCTATACTGGATAAGGGTTTTTTTATAGTATTTTTTTCCTCAGTTTTAGCTTTCTGGGTAAAAGCATTACCCTGCAAAAGCAAAGTATTTTTACTTCTTTGATAAGACAAGGAAGTTTGATTTTTTTCCCTATTGCTGGAATTGTTTTTATGATTAAATGTATTTTTTGAATTGTTAACTACAACCTCGGCATCTTTTTTTAATTCGGGCGATGCTTCAATCGCCGAAAGCTTTTTGCGAATAAGAGTAGTTCCATTCTGCTCTGAAGTAACTAATTGTAGAGCCGAAGTGTCAGCAATGATTTATTCTAGTAGTTTCGATACTATTTGTGAGTAACCATGATATGTAGACCAGATTGCCTTCTCTAAATCATCAGCTAAAGTGTGTTTGAGCAGATAACCTTTTACTCCTGCCTGTAAAGCCTTGGCTACACATTTTGCTTCTTCATGACTGGTAAGAACAAAGACTTTAGTCGTTGGAGAAAGCTGACAAATTTTTCGTGTAGCAGTTATCCCATTCATTCCTGGCATCTCAATGTCAATCAGTACGAGATCGTGTTGCAGATACTTGACTTGTTCTAACGCACTTTTGCCTTTGTCAGCAGTACCTACTACTTTTAGGTCTGGTTTTGGCTCTAGTAATGCTTTAAGTCCCTGTCGCACAATGTTTTGATCGTCTACTATAAGGATGCGAATCATAAATGGTTGAGTAATAAGTAATAGATAATAAGTAATAGGTAATAAGTTTTTTTTGCTTACCCAAGTCTCTCTGTATCTCCAGTCGTTAGTCGTTAGTCGTTAGTTGTTAGTTGTTGGTTATAACGTTTCTTAAATACATGAGGGTAGGGCTTTTCTTTATCGTCCTAAGCTCTCACGCTAATATTTGACCACTCTGTTGGCAGTCCCCAATACTGAAAAAGACCAAAAGAACCTTGAGTAATTCGCGGAAGCTTCGGATCGAGATGGGCGTTATTTTGTTGACACGACCAAATATTGGGTTCGGGTTCTCCTTTCTTCCAAATACGACACCGCCCGTAATTTACACCGTCTTTGATAACAACTTGATGCTTGACGCTATAGGTAACGCCTACTTTAATCGCTAGTTTGGCTTTCTTTTTAGACGGAAGCACCCATGTAACTTGCTTGTCGTATAGGCAGTCTCCCCAAGCCATCCAAATCTGGGAGTATCCCTTGCGATCGATGGTCGCTAGCCCAGCAGTGGAATAACCAGGTTTAATGCCCAGATCGGGGGATTGCTCTGTATGTTCGGCTAAAAAGTCGCTTAATCCTAGAAAGTGAGAACCCCAACCTTTACCAGAAAACCTTACGTCATAGGTAGCTTCTTGGCTACCATAAGGGGAACCAAGCAGCAGGAGAATATCAGAACCCACTGGCTTCAGAGAACGAATTACATTATTTTCGCGATCAATCTCAAAGTTTCCGTTAACACCCTGACCGATTTCATGAATGCTGATGTAACTGCTTAGATCGTGTAAATTTAGGGGAAGAGATAGGGGCTGAGAATCCCAGTGAAATTCAGCATTCAATATCTCAACTTTTCCTTGCCTATTTTTGATTTGAATGCCGATCTTGTTCCATCCTTCCCGAAGTGCTGGACTATCAATTGGAATTTCAATATTAAAGTAGCCTGGTAGACCTCTCAATCGCAGCACTGACGGGGTTCTAGTTCTCCAAGGATACTTGGGCAACTCTAGCTTCGGTTTTGGTTCTATATAAAAATGAACTGGCGAGCCGTGGTTTAGTCTGTAGGTCGAAGCTAACACAGGCAGATGCCAAGCTGCCTTCCCTATAATATTGATATCGCTATGTCGCCAACGAAATTGTTGTCGATTGCCGTATAGTAGTTGAATCATCAATTCTGTTGTTTTTTACCTTTTACCTTTTACCTGTTACCTGTTACCTATTACCTTCATCCTCACCCCTCCAGAAATAGAAAAAGTAAGACCGCGACGTACCGATTTAGGAGGACGGCGATCGCAAAGTTCTAATTCTACTTGAGATAAAATAGTAGTCATAATTAACTTCATTTCAAATATGGCAAAAGCATCTCCCAACCAGCGGCGATGTCCGCCACCAAAGGGAATAAATTCATAACGCGAAAATTGTCGTTCTAAAAATCTTTCTGGCTTGAATTTTTTTGGTTCGGGATACAAATCTACTCTTTGATGAGTCAGATAAATAGAAGGAAAGAGAGAAGTCCCTGGTGCAAACTCGTATCCCCCTAATTCAAAAGGTTCTTTTAACTGACGACCAACTATTGCCTCAATCGGATTCATTCTCAAAGTTTCTGAAATAACAGCATTGAGATAGGGAAGTTTATTAATGGTCATTAAATCGGCATTTTTTTCCAGAGAATCTAATTCGGTTTTTAGTTTTGCACTAACTTCAGGAAGAGAATGCAGCCAATAGAATGACCAAGCTAATGTACTGGCAGTACTTTCATGTCCTGCATAGAGAAGAGTCATTACTTGATCTCGTACTTCATCATCATTCATCTTTTCTCCCGATTCATCGGTAGCAGTTAGCAACAAACTGAGAATATCTTCGCCAAGAGCATCGGGATTGGCGCGACGGCGAGTGATTTCTGTTTGTATGATTTCGAGAATAATTCGTTTTTGTCGGACGAATTTAGCCCAAGGAGTCAAACTTCCCAAATCTTTTTGTAATGCAGGAATAAAGAGAAACATAGACTTCAAAGGATTGGTAAATATTTCTAGCCAATCGAGTAAAACTTCTTTAAGGCGATCGTATTTATCTCCTTCATCTAAACCAAAAACAGTTCTGAGAATAATTCGTAAAGCAATTTCTGTAGTATATTCGTGGAAGTAAATAGTTTGACCTACTTTCCACTTACTAATAACTTCATTTGTCACCTCAATCATTGTTTGAGCATAATTTGCGATCCTGTTGCCATGAAAAGGTGGCATCAATAGCTTTCGCTGTTTTCGGTGTCTCTCTCCCTGAATTACACTGAAAGAATTATCTCCCAATATAGCTCTAACTGGCGCGGAAGGTTCTGCTCCAACATCAAACACGCTCGGATCGGCGGTAAAGACTTTTTCGATCGCTTTAGGGTCGCTAAAAATCACGCAGGAAGGAAACATCGATGATTCGGGAACATAAAAAATATCGCCATACTTTTGCTGATTTTTTTCTAACAAGCCAAACGAATCTATCAATGATTGGATGACTAGGGCAATACCAGAACTTTTAGGTCCATCAGGTAGTTTTGTTTTGGTTGGGAAAGATGTTAAAGAACTCATGATTGATTATTAATTAATGATGATTATGATTAAAGTTTTTAGAAATTTTGTTATTTGTTATTTGTCATTTGTAATGTTTTAGCTTTGATGGTAGAAATACCAGCATTAAAACGATGCCTATAAGCAAGGCAAAACAGGCAACAAACAGGGTTGTATGTAACCCCGACACAAATCCACTTTTGATTTCCTGCTGTAGTGCCAAAGTCGAAATTGTCGCTGGAATATCTGGGATATTTTGGGTTAGATACTGTAAAGGCTCGGCAGCAATTTTATCTTGAAGCACGGAGGGTAACTTCCACTCACTTAAAGATTGCCTTAGAAGCGAGTCTAATCGCTGGGAAAGGATTGTCCCCTGAATGGCAATTCCTAAAATTCCCCCAAACTGAATGCTAATACTAGATATTGCCGAAGCAATTCCTTCTTGGATGGGAAGTACGGAATTCATTGCCCCCGAAGCTAAGGGGGGTACTGTCAAACCACCCCCAAATCCTGACAGCATAAGATACCAGAGAATTTCTCCGTATTCAGTATTTACACTAATACGGGTCAGGGATAGACTGGCAATACTTGCTATAACTAAGCCACTAATGATGGGGAAACGCCACCCCAATCGAGCAGCCCCCCATCCAGAAGCAAAGGCAGCTACGATAATCGCCCCATACATGGGCAAAAAGCACATTCCCGTGGTTACGGCTGAATATCCTCGTACATTCTGTAAAAAGATACTCAGAATAAAGAATAAACCTCCCGACGTGAAAAATACGAAGGTTTGGACGATTGTAAGAATGGCAAAGGTTTTGTTTTTCAGCAGATGCAGAGGAATAATCGGATGGGTGCTGCGGGACTCAGCAATCCAAAAAGCCAAAAAGCTGAAACCACTCAAACATAGCAAGCCAATTGTATGAGGCGACAGCCACGCGCCATTACTCCCATCGGTGAGTGCCCAGGTAAGGGAAGCAATTGTCACAGTCCGAGTGCATCTAAATGTTGTGCGATCGCATATCGCTCTTCTTGATAACCACGGAGGGTCATAATTAAGGTAATGATACCCAGGGGTACATTAAAGAAAAAGATACTTTGCCATCCCAAAACATCGACAAACAACCCACCCAATGCAGGCCCTGCTAACATAGCTAAGGCTGACACCGCAGACCAAATGCCAATTGCTTTAGTTCTTTCTTCTGAGTCGGGGTAAATAGCAGTAACTATAGTCAGGGAAAGGGGAATTAATGCAGCCCCACCAATGCCTTGAAATGCTCGCCCAATAATCAAAATTTCTAAATTAGGTGCAAATCCGCAGACTGCGGAGGCGACGGTAAAAGTAATTAAGCCATACAGAAAAATGCGCCTACGTCCATAAAGAGCGCCAAATTTGCCAGTAGCTAGCAATAAGCTCGCCACAGGTAAGTGATAGGCATTGAGAATCCACTGGATATCGCCAACATTTGCCCCCAAGCTCCTCTGAATCTGGGGCAGTGCTACATCCGTAGCAGTACCATCAAAATTAGTCATAAAAAGTGCCAAACACATAGCACTTAATGCGATCGCGCTGGTACCTCCTCGATCCATCGGCATCACTTGTCTTGGGGGAGGATGATGTGTCTCTTTGCCAAAAGATTTTGAATTTTGAATTTTCATAATTAAAGTTTGTAATTAACAAAAGTTGTAAATAGGATCGAAGCCTGTAGCATTGTTTAGATGGCTGTAAATACGTTCACAAAAAACAAGCAAACTAGGGCATTACCCAGGGGAATAAAAAAGTTGTCTGTACCTCGTGGGGCAATCAACTCCACTACCGTAGTTGCGATCGATACCGCCAAACACAGTCGCCACCAGGGTAAAGATAATTCCTAGAAGGCAACGATCCAGATCAGGGGCAATAAACTTCCCAGGAAAACTGAGATGGTTCCCAATACAGATTTC
>ERZ1740059.1972-NODE-1972-length-10238-cov-10.793479_pt1 | contig 10238 bp, 9 predicted proteins | sample MGYA00581744_ERZ1740059 | MGnify/ENA primary metagenome ERZ1740059 (study PRJEB43018, sample SAMN04849738) | marine metagenome | isolation source: floating plastic debris | place: Pacific Ocean | collected 2008-08-28 | study: EMG produced TPA metagenomics... | reverse complement strand
TGTCTTTTCAGGTTGCCAAGTACGGTATGACCAAGGCGAGTAACCTAAAACTTGATACTTCACTTGTAAGTTTGTTGTCAAAGTCTGTCTTCCCAGGTGAAGGGTAAAATCAATGATTCCCCTTATCCCGTGTATTGTTTGTCATGATTTGCACAATTAGTACATTGACAATCACTGTAGTTACCAGCGCTGAAGGCATGTATATGTAAAAGGCAAGATGTAGCAGGTACTAATTGTTCAGCCAGCCTATAATTCACTCCTACTAATTATCTTACAGGCTCAACCTGTTAGAGGTAGTCTGCGGCCCACATCTCCTACATATGAGTCGGCTTTTAAGAGGCAAGTGGTGAACAGACCTGTTTCTCCTAGAAGTGAAGGAAACAAGGCCATCTCACATGCCCGATCTGTGAGTATTGCGTAGGGTAAATATGTCCTACTAAAAAATTAAACATGCAAGCTGATACAAACGAAATAAATGTCTCTTATATTATGAGATGTAATTGTCGAATGCTGTTAAACTGGAGGGCATCCATGAAAATAAGGAAATATCAGCTGGACACTAAGGATGGTGTGTAGTGTGGCTCACATTAATGGCATCAGAGAAATATGCTGGGAATACATGGATCAATTGAAAGCTTGAGCTCAACAGAGTGGTGTGCGCTCATGTGTGAGACCCCAATGATAAAGTCCAGACATCGATCAGTGTTAATGATAAAATTCTGAGTAGTGCATTACATGAAAACATTCTGTGCAGAAATCTACGCGCGGAATATTCCACTCACTTGGTTGTAATGGTGATGTGAATCATGGTGGAGTTTGCTCCCTCGCACTACATGCACTTCGGTTTGCCTCCCCAAGGAAAGTTACAATGAACAGCGTAGCTAACACTGTCTTTCTAACATCAGTTTAACAGAGGAAGACGACCCCCCTCTCCTAATGTCACTCCGGAAGATCTGTACAAAAAGAGGATTCAGAAGGCAAAGAAAGCAAAACTTTATCTATTACAACAGGCAGGACCCAACAGTTTTATCATAGGTGGAGGTGATGCGGAAGATCACAGACACAAGGTCACAATAGGCGCACAGGTATTTATCTTAACATGTGTGTCAGGGTGATAATTACTGGTTATATAGTCTGTAGGCGTCATAATAGATTACTCAGCCCAGAGGAACTGCTCACTGTGCTCGTGTAATTTCTTCTTCAGGTCACGAGGTACTTATGCGCGTGCGTATGGTATAGACTTGAAATTTAAGATGATTGATTTCAAATGCATCCTATCATGTGTAAAGGAGAGTAGAATTGTACATATTGAATGGGAGTTGTTTGCTCTCTGTTTTATCTCTAAGAGAGCAAAGACGACTCCTATGCAAAATGTACATGTATTATTGTCTCTATAATATCTGAGTTTGATTCTAATTAATGTTTGTTGTATTGTTATTGCAGAGCTGCTCATGCGGTAGAGGACCACATTGTATTCACATAATGTTTGTGATGATCAGAGTATTCCAACTGTCAGAAAGTGACAATCTTATGCAGGCAAAAGTTCTCAAAAACTTTGAGGTTAGTCCGACTGCAATTTTTAAGTCCATGCGCAGATAATGCTCCTAGTATCAGAATTATTCTGTAGATCATGATTTGTTTTGAATCAAAATACATGTAGGGGAGGCCTCATCTGTATAGTAATTTTTAACCATTTGAAAACATCTGATGCAGTTACATGATCCACGTATTAGGATTTTTTGTTACTGTAAGGACCACACTGATCCATTTTCTCACGGTTATTGATGTAGGTGGAGTCACTGTTCAGGAAGTATGAGGCTAGACGTAAGCAGAGACTGACACGAGCACACAAACCAGCGCTTGTATCGTCTACTAGTGTGGAATCAGACAACTCCTCAGCATCGGGAGATGGCACATCACCTGATAACAATGACTGCAGGTTAGTCATCAACTCTTATTTCTGTGTCTCTGCTTCAGCATAGAAAAGGGGATTTTGTGTTATGAAGTGACCGAAGTTTACTGCAAAAGAAGAGTACTACATTGCTGAAGTTATTTATCTCTAGCCTCCTATCCAGGCTGATTCATCTCATGGACGCGCACAAATGACCACATTGGAGTTATGCATACCGTAATATTGATTGGACAACTCTTGATTGAAACAAATATTTGCATCAATGAGATAAATTAAAGACCCATGCATATATATTGTACTTTGACTAATTGGATGGATTTGCCACTATTGGATGGCAACTCATTTCGTTACTCCTCAGACTACCAGAATATAAACTATGTTGCAGTATTTTAACACATAAAACTTCAAAACAGACAGGAGGGTGTAGAAAAGAATCACCAGAATTGCCTATAACAATTTCATAACGGCCACCGATGAAGATTTGGATGTAATTAGAGTGTGAAAAGTATACTGCTACCAATGTATTCAATGATAGTGTGTAACCCAGGCTGTACATTGTCTCCTGGGTCAAATGTTGAGGATTGGAGGGAGTGTGCTGCCATCATCCCATGTTCTGTAGGATATGATTCAATACATATAAATGGTTATCTGAATATGAATATGTATACGGTTGTACGATATAATCCATGTTTGTATCTCTCGGTAATAATGCCAGGATTTATAGCTTAGAATATTAAGAGTAGAATTGCACCTATCTTTCATATCACATAAAGCCCTAACTGTCTAACCACCACAACTAAATGATTACTGACAATATTTCGTAGTGCTCCGACTACACATATGATAGAAGAGGTGATATGTGTATCACCTGCTCTGTGAGTATTATAATATCATAGATCATGTTCAGTTGTCACCATATCTATCGCAGTACTATTATAATAGATCTTATATAACGCAGCAGCAGCCCAAACGCAACAGCAGTCACAGCCTATATTCACATTTCTAATTTCGTAATTAACCAACTTCATTCCGTTACGTCATGCTTTTCTATTGTTTGTATTAGAATTTATTTCTGTCTGTGGCTGCGCTGAATAGATGCTCATCAGCCTTGTGACTGTGTAGTAATGGTTCCTGTGTGTGCGTAATTTGATTTACATTATCATAGTATGCAGTAGTCGTCTTACTTTTGTCCCTTGAGTAAACTCTAGCATGGAATATGTTGTGAATGAAATGAATTATCCAAGTTTGTTATTCGCTGTACAGTATGAATCATTTTCACTGATATCATTTTGCTGTATGTGATTGATGAACTTTTATATGTACAAAGAGTTGTAACCCCCTGTAATCAATGAAGACAACATCGTTGTTTTCTGATTATTGTTGTCATTAATATATCCCTCCCACGCCCACTCCATCACGCTCGAGACAGACTTAGACTTATAAAATTGACATTTTCCTTGCCATGACAAGAAAAGTCAATAACATAATAGATCACAATCATGATAACTTCTCAAATTTGAATTATAAAATAAATCTGCTGACCTTTCCTATGAAGCATGTCATTCCTCTCATATCCAACGCCAATATTGATTAGTGAACTTTCCGTGGTGATTGTACCAATAGGAGAATTTGTTTCATTCTTGTGAACATAGGCCTATATAAGTGGTGATGAGCTCATTTGAAATCATTAATTAGCAAGGAAATATTAGTCATTGGCTCGTTTACCAGCGTATAAGCATGCTGTAAATCTGTGCTGGCAGACAGCCATAAGTCAATATTGTACTGTTCTTGTGCTGTCGTTATAACGTTACATTACTTACGCGCTTTATACACATATATCTTACGTGTCAGACATGATAGCACTAGCGGTTTGGTAATTTCAGCGACTCACACAGCAGAATGGAGACATGTCCGATATGCCTTCTAGAGTTAGTAACAGAATCACAAGAACAGGAACTGGTACAGTGCTCACACTGTCATAATAAACTACACCATGCCTGTATGGCTTACTGTGAGTATCGTGTGTTGATATTGTATCCATGTATCGTATGATGTTTTTGTCATCTTATTTCTATCTTCACAGAGACGCACAGCCTCGTTCTTGTAAACCTTATTTACGGGCTGTTACATCATGGATATCAATTGTTGTTGTAGTTGAAGTTTCAAATTTTCATAATTACTAAATTGTACGATGTGATACTGAATTTATGTGTATAGAACATAAGCTTTTGTAGTGAGGACTGAGGAAAACATGTGCCCCCTCATGTTTGATGTTTGTAGCCTAGTTTCCTGATAAACAGGTTTTGTTTTCAGGGTACCAGCTGCTAAAGAGAGAAGGTGATGCATTGAATTGTCCTCTGTGTAGATCAGCATGGACGAGTGTAGATACAGCAAGGTAAGTTTATCATTATACTCTGTATTCTATCGTGTATAAACTGTATATTGGATTGATATTATAAACTCTAGAAAGCCATGTAGGAAATTAGTAATCAGTAAATTAGTGAGTTTTATCAGCAGTGGCTGTGTGCTGATGAGGTAGTTAGTAGAGATTTTCATGTTTTATTTTATGTTTCTAAATATATGTTTGAATGCTGCACTTATACCAGTTGGAATGTCGTGTTTATCCATTCAGACTCAATTAATGATTTGCTACCGAGGTAATGATCCATTATATAGGAATGCCGATAGCTCAAACGCTCACCTACAAATTGACCGGTTTTAGAATACATGTTTCTGTGCAATTTTTAGTAATTTATAATATTCATTTCTTTGCAATCATCGATTCATTTTGGAATGGATATATTACAGTTTTGAGAAGAGATCAGGGCCTGATAACCCTGCACCAGAACCTGCTCCATCTCCAGATGTATACAGTGCTAGTCCTAACAGCCTTGGTGTGTCACCTGTCAGTGGCTTCTCTGAGATAGAGCCGAGAACATTGCTACCTAGATCACAACCCATACCAGCCGAGCATACTGACAAGGCTCAACCATGGATACAGGTCTGTAAAAGCTCAAAGTATTAACATATTAACTGCACTAGAATTTAGTAATAAGATGATTGCAAATTAAGATGTGTTCAAACATCACTGAGGTGAGAATCGTTTGCCTCAAAATATTTACAAAAAATCCACTTGCTGTAATTAATGGTTAAACATGTAGCAAAAAATTAATAATACTTTTTTGAATTTCTGTCATGTTTGATAAAATGTAACATAATAACATCATTATAGTTATATAATAGATAAATCAGCAATTTTTCTTATGTAACTCGCCACCTTGGTGTGTACACTGTGATGCAAGTAGGGTATGTCTATGAGTGTCTCACAATTCAATAGTTTGGAATTCCTGGGACACTCAGTCGATGATGATATAAATGTACGGTATATAAGTTTGACAGAGTAATCCCAGTCACCAATCATTGCATTATGGGAATGCTGATAACACCACCTTTTAGTAGACACAATTTCCATGAGTCACATCAAAAAGCAGCCAATATGCATGATTATAATTACAACAATCTTTTGAGCTTTTTCCTTGTCAAACAAGGCTTATCATGACGCAATGCACAGCTACCAAAGCTGCAACTTCAAGAATATTTCAGATTTTGAAAGTAGGGGAATCATTTCATTGAAGGTTTGCGGATAAAACTGTTCATGTTTGCATTGTCGACTGAGAGTAAGATGTCACCTTATTCTTAATAGTTTTGCGAGTAACAGAATCAGGTGGGTGGTGTGAATTTTGAGTGAACATCAATAATCTCATGTGAGTAATTTTGCATGAAATTGCGGGTTTGTAGCATTATATTTCTTTACCAATGCCGATATCGTCCATTTTTCCATGTATAGGGACTTGGAAAACATTTAATGTTCTTAGATCAGCTTCATGATACTCGATATTTCACCTTTTTCTTGGATTTTCTTGACAGATGTTTGGAGAAGATTTAATTGGATGTCTCTTTATGAAGAATGAGTGGGTCGTTAGAGAGACAGCGTTACGCCATCTGAGTAGAGAGATTATAGTATATCTGACCTCAGCGTCCCCTACTGGATCACCCCTGGTGGAGATTGAGAGTTCCGCCCCTGTGGTGACACGAGTTGATGATGTTCTAAAGATAAGCTGTCAGATCATGGAGATGATGATGCAGGACCCGGTGTATAAAGTCTATGTGTCATCACTGGTAAGCTGAGCTGCCCCTTATTACTGATGATGACTTAGCTTGCATGAGTAATTGTCTTGCTTCCTGATGCTTTCTGATGTGGAAGAATTTTCCTTTCCAACAAACACTTGTGGCTCTGGTAATGAGCTTGTTATAATCACAGCAATTTGCTGTTGTTTATTTCACCATGCATGTAATATAATTTTGTTTCTAATGAATTCTACACATTGAACTGGAATTAGTATATTAGTTCATGTTGTATTTTTTCAGAGAGCGCTACGGACTATGCTGTCATATTGTACAGTAGCTGATGTCACACAATTGAAGCAGTACCTCAAGCCTGTGGTAAAATGTATCATCTTCAAGTGTGCTGATGGAAACAGGTATGATGAACTGTCATCAAACATACCAAACTCATTGATTTAAATTAGGCAACACCCCCCTGCCCTCAACCCATAACTTCAACCCGCGTCAGCATAATGAAATGGTTAAACTTCAAAGAATACTTTTCCCTTTGCAGTCAAACAGCTACTGTTATTTGATATGACATCGGCATGGAAAGTAACACCCACAAAATTGTTGGCTCTGTGTGGGTTGAAATCCACTCGACTATTGTCTGAAATATGAATGACCACGACTGCCCATCGACTGAGACAGGTAATTCCTGTAATCTCAGTAATAACGAACATGAAGCATGTGATAGCGTGGAGAGTTTGATTCGCATCATCTTTAGCACTGTCCACATTTATGTGTTTCCAGGAAAACTAACCAGCTGTCAATTTCCACACTTATTGAGTTTTCTAAAGACCAAGATGGTGAGCTGGCCCTCGCTAAGGAGCTAAATGTATCAGGTATGCATTATGATGGCTCGAGTCGTTTTCACTGCACTATAGCTCACCGTATATCAGTTTGTTGATGGTGTCTGATGACTGAATGCTAAGGTGTTGTAATTACCACCTCCTCACTCTGATGTGTCACCAAGGAGGTGTCACTGGTAACCGTAAACATAAGGCAAAGGTTTTCCATCATGCGAAGAAGGTAAATTCGTGCGTTGCCATCAGTTATATTCCATGCTATATTTTCCCTCAACAGCTTAACGTGGCACCACCACTTTTAGCTGCTCCTTGCTTTTATTTTACCATTGGTTATATTTATGCTTATATTATGTTGTTTACAGCACAGCAGGGCCTTGGTGGGTGTCTATATGTACTGGAATGCTGTGTAACAGACACTGATATAGAGAACCCACCCATACAGTGGCTGAATGGACATCTTCTCACCATGAAGGAGCTACTTGAGCAATTTTCTGAGAGATTCACTACCACGGAGTCAGAGAGTGAAGAGTTTCATGCTATAGCTAATGACATTCTACTGCCTATTATAGAATTTGCTGTTCAAACTTTAGCAAGATCTGGTCTTCCACCAAGAACTGCCAAATATTCTAAACGAGTCATACTGCATTGTGCCAAGTGAGTGAAAACTTTGATGATGATCAATGATGTAATCTCATTCACAAACAACTGTAGAGCTGCCAATGACCCTTGCATTGTGACTGCAAAACTGGACTCTTGTCATGTTGATGCCAGAATTACTGCACACTTATCAATGAAAGAACAGGGACGCCTATTTTTTGAAAATATTAAGTCTTTGTTGTCATTCCACTTGCTAATTGATCCATTGAGTTTCTTCATTTTTAGTTTATTTCACTCATTATTACAGACATTTATCTGTGCTCCACGGTATGAATATCAGAGTGAGACAACTTCTGGTGAACGTGGAGCCGGAGCTGAGAGCTCGGTTGGAGAGACGGGTGATAGAGATGGCTATGGGTGCTCACCAGGCGGCACTTGATTCAGCAGACAAATCACAACCTGCTGAACTGTCTGAACCAAGAGTCGGTTCACCTCCCCCACCCTCTGAACACAGCCAAATAGTGAGTGTATCATGAGTGGTATAATGTTTACGATGCTACCGATAATCTAAAAAAATTGTGTTATTGTTTGTTCATGATGTAACTCGAGTAGGATCGCTCATCAATGGTTTGCGGAGTTCTCCAACATTGTTGTATTGGATTTGGTTTTAATCTTCATGAGCGTGCTATGATTGTATATTCGTTGAATGTCATGCGCATGCAGGTATGACTGATGGCTGATTTTGTGGTGTTTTACAAAGCCAAAAATAATGTTGACTTGTTGAGGAAATAAAGAAAGTTCTAACAATGTCTATTTTTCTATCCAGCCTAAACCACACAAAAGTCGTCACCCACTCTTCGGAATTATATATCCAGCTACATTGAAGAGTGTTAGTATGAGCTCCAGAGACAATGAAGCCACAGCAGGGGTTTCCCGCTTACCTCGCCCTGTACAACACCGCCGTTCTAACAGTTACACTGAGGCTGTATATCAAGAGCCAGACTCAGATAGCTCATCTATGGATGATGATGATAGTTCAGGGTTATCTTCCAATCCAACTCTCAATTCAACCACCGATTCATTCCTCAACTTTTCTCAGGCGAGTTCAGCCTTTAACTCCTCTCAACATGCCTCAGATTTTGCTCCGACCTGCACTGCCGTCCAAAATTCATCACTTCCTGGCACCCCTAGATCTGATAATGATAGCATAAATGAACAAAGACCTACTGTGGCTGTGGTTCAGCATGTTGATCTATCGCATGACATTGTTCCTATCACAAGCGCTCCACCACGCTCCACTGATATGGATGTTGTTGACGGGCACCTTCCAACTAAACACCTTCCGACTAACGAGGCAGCAGATGAAGTTGATGGTCAGTTACATCATAGATCAGCAGCTCGCTCTCTGCTGATGATGATGGGAGAGTCTACAGAGAGTGTGGAAAGTGTAGAAGCAGACAATCTTGCCATAACCAGTCCATGTCAACCTGTCTCTGAAGAAGCAGAAGGCAGTGAACAGGTCTCTGCTGATTATGGGAAGACTTCAGAACTGTCAGCATCCAACGATGAAACAGCACAGATGACATCACCACATTCAGCAATGACACCAGCACAAGAGCTCATTACATCATCACCAAACGCTGTGACATCATCAGATATTGTTATTGATGTGGCAGCTGATGATAATGAAGCTGATGACACATTGACAGGTGCTGCAGGTGTGATATGCAGCAGCGGAGAGAGTGACGGGGAAAGTCAAGGTCAAGTGGCAGGTCACTCACCCGATCCTAAGAGGAAAATAGCCAGAGGGCGTGTAGTGTCTGGTAACAAACCCCACATACTTCACAGGCACCAACATGACGAGAGTGATGGTGAGTTATTGGTTTTTGTCTTTGTTTAAGCTGTCTCCAGGCAAAAGTGCTCGAGCATTCTGAGATATTTTCAACTTTCTTAGATGTCTATCTTGCTGCAATTATTAACCATAAAATTTTAACCATAAAATTGTTCCAAAGACACGAGGCACACATTCAGCAATGCAAAACAGAATTGTTTCGATTGGATCTTACAGTAGAAGAAGAGGTAGATTCAGCTTTTGACTGTGTTGATGGGATCCGTCCACAAATATCAGCTGAAAGGAGTGGGACACTCTCCCCTCCTCCCTCTCTGCATAGAGATACAAGCTATGGCTTTGATGTACAATCAGGTGCAGAGGTATGGAATGGTGGTGATGGGAATTTCCAGTCTAACTATCCATCTGACTCGGTGAGTAGGCATGATTAGTCTCTTTCTGTCTAAACCGGGCAGAAGCGGATAGGCGGAAAATGGTAACACACATTGGCTGGTTAAACCCCAGCTTGAAGATGCAACATGTCTCTCACATACGGCTATACGCTACAATTATACTTTTAATCAGGCTTCAGATATTGTCAACTAACCTGCTTGTATTTTGATATGTAGGAATCGGGAACTGATAACATTTCAGCTTCAGTAAGTCTGGATGTGATGACTAGTGAAGATGAACTGGATAATTTGTCTGAGGATGAGTTTGACAGACAAAGCTCAAGTAATCGACTCAGTCCTGGACGTCAACAGAAGAAATCATCACTACCATTTAAAGGTTATAAGAAGCATAGTCGTAGTAGAACTGATCCACTGAGACTGGGCAGAGAACCGAGGACTGGCAGTAATTCACCTCGATATCACAGCGATCCTCAGGCCGCTGACTCCACTACCACCTCATCATGTGAGTACAAGAT
>ERZ1740059.1971-NODE-1971-length-10243-cov-2.858952_pt1 | contig 10243 bp, 8 predicted proteins | sample MGYA00581744_ERZ1740059 | MGnify/ENA primary metagenome ERZ1740059 (study PRJEB43018, sample SAMN04849738) | marine metagenome | isolation source: floating plastic debris | place: Pacific Ocean | collected 2008-08-28 | study: EMG produced TPA metagenomics... | reverse complement strand
TCCGCCTCGCCGCCGAGGAGGGCGGCTTTGCCTATATCGCCGACAGCTACGCGGATGACCTGCCCTACTGGGTCGAGGTCGGGGCGCGCGACCAGCTGATCATTCCCTACACCCTCGACGCCAACGACATGCGGTTCGCGACACCCCAGGGTTTCAATGCCGGGGACCAGTTCTTCGCCTATCTCCGCGACAGCTTCGACATGCTCTATGCGGAAGGTGCGGCGGGCGCGCCCAAGATGCTCTCCATCGGCCTGCACTGCCGGCTTGCGGGTCGGCCTGGACGCGCGCACGCCCTGCACCGCTTCCTCGACCATGCGCGCGCTCACGACGGCGTCTGGTTTGCCACCCGCGAACAGATCGCCGACCACTGGGCCCGGACACGTCCGCACACACGCACAGACCGTCCCCACCGCATGGACCGCGCAACGTTCGTGGAACGCTTCGGCGGCGTCTTCGAACATTCCCCCTGGATCGCGGAGGGCGCCCACGCCCTCGAACTCGGGCCTGCCCACGACAGCGCCGCAGGGCTGCACAACGCCCTGACACGGATTTTCCGCAGCGCACCTGAGGATATGCGGCTGCAGTGTCTGAACGCCCATCCTGACCTTGCGGGAAAGCGCGCTGCCGCACGCCGCCTGACGGCCGACTCCACCTCGGATCAGGCGTCCGCGGGGCTCGACGCCCTCACCGATGCGGAACGCGCCCGCTTCACCGAACTCAACGCGGAGTACACGGACAGGTTCGGCTTTCCCTTCATCATCGCCGTGCGCGACACCAGCAAGGCGCGCATCTTGGCAGCCTTCGAACGCCGCCTCACCAACAGCCGCACGACCGAGTTCGCGGAGGCCTGCCGCCAGGTCGAGCGCATCGCCCAGCTGCGGCTCCTCGACCTGCTGCCGGGCTGAGCTGGAAAACGAACCGATGACCAGATCGCTCCGCATTGCCCCCCTGACCGCCGGTGCCTTCGCCCTCTTCGGCGACGTGCTCGATTGCTCCGGCCCACCGGACAGGCTCATCAACCAGGGGCTCTGCGGGCGCCACCATGCCCGCGCCCGGCTCGATTTTGGCGATGGCCGCGCCGGCGTCAGCCTCTTCGATGCGGAGCCGCGACGCCTGCCCTATCGCCTGGACATGGTCGAACGCCATCCGGAGGGGAGCCAGTGCTTCGTACCCATGCACCCGAACCCCTTCCTGGTGATCGTGGCCCCCGATGCGGGGGGAGCACCCGGCCACCCGCTCGCCTTCCGCACAGACCCGGGTCAGGCCATCAACTTCCACCGAAACACCTGGCACGGGGTCCTGACACCGCTCGCCGCCCCGGGCCTCTTCACGGTCATCGACCTCATCGGCCCCGGCGCTAACCTTGAGGAACACTGGTTCGATCCCCCCTTTCTCGTCACCGACTGACCCCGCCTCCCGCAGGCACCCAAACGAGATCCGCACCCCTTCTTCTGGCCCCAAATATCCCCGCCGGAGGCACCCGCCCCGTCAACCGCTGCAACGTCGGAAGTCACCGCCGCTCGGCCCGCCAGGGGCACCAATCGCGCGCCAGCGCTCGGGGGCGTGCCTGCCCCATCGGGGCAGGCTCCGTTCGACAGCGGTCAGAGGCGCAGGCGCGGATGGCGGTTCACGTCCTTGTAGAGCAGGTACCGAAACCGCCCCGGCCCGCCCGCGTAGCAGGCCTGCGGGCAGAAGGCGCGGAGCCACATGAAATCGCCCGCCTCCACCTCGACCCAGTCGCGGTTGAGCCGGTAAACCGCCTTGCCCTCCAGCACGTAGAGCCCGTGCTCCATCACATGGGTCTCCATGAAGGGGATCACCGCTCCGGGCTCGAAGGTCACGATGTTCACGTGCATGTCGTGGCGCAAATCCTCCGGATCGACGAAGCGGGTCGTCGCCCAGCGCCCCTCGGTGCCCTCCATCGCGACCGGTGCCACATCCCGCTCGTCGGTCACGAACGCATCCGGAACCGAAACGCCGTCGACGGACGTGTAGGCTTTCCGGATCCAGTGAAAACGCGCGGGCTCAGCCCCGCTCTGATGAGCCGCCCATGAAATGCCGGGGGGAATGTAGGCGTAACCACCGGGGCCGAGCCTGTGCACGTCTCCCCCGATGGTGAGGTCGAGAGCGCCTTCCATCACGAACAGCACCGCCTGCGCCTCCGGATCCGGTTCCGGCGCCGTGCTGCCCCCGCCGGGGGCAAGCTCCACCACATACTGGGCGAAGGTCTCCGCAAACCCGCTCAGGGGCCGCGCGAGGATCCAGGCCCGCGCACCGGACCAGCCCGGCAAGCCGCTGGTCACGATGTCCCGCATCGTGCCCCGGGGGATCACCGCATAGGCCTCCGTGAACACCGCCCGGTCCGTCAAAAGCTCCGTTTGCCCCGGCAGGCCGCCGGTCGGCGCACGATAGGTCGGGTCGGTCATGTCTTTGGTCCTCGCACTGCTCCCCAACCCCTTCCGCGCAACACTGTTTCCGCCTAGGCTCCCCTCGGTCCGCGGGCCGGGAGGGATCTGCGGAGTTCCGCGTCGCCGAACACTGACCCGGTCGGTGTTCGGACGAACCGGATCATCCGCGCCAGAGCGCGATGTCGATCAGCCGCCCTCTTTCGGCCCGTCATAGGTCCAGCGATAGGCTGGCGGAGTGGGGCCCTTGTTCCGCCCGCCCTGCTCGCTTTGTTCCCACGCGTGGGCGAGGATGCCGACGGAGCGGGAGAGACAGAAGAGCCCGCGCGCAAGCGGCGGGGCAAAGCCCAATTCGGCGAAGATCACCGCCGTCGCCCCATCGATGTTCAAGGGCACCGGTCGACCTTTGCGGGCGGCAAGCTCTGCCTCGACCCCGCGTGCCAGGGTCGCGAAGCGGCCCGTCACCGTTCCCGCGTCCGCCGCCCGATCGACGAGCGTCAGCAGGCGCGGCGCGCGGGGATCCACGGGTTTGTGGAACCGGTGTCCGAACCCGGGCACGATCGGGCCCCGTTCAGCGATCCAGCGGTCGAGCCCCGGGGCGATCTCCGCCGGATCGAGCCGGTGATAGAGCTCCACCGCCTGCTCCCCCGCACCACCATGCACATCGCCGAGCAGGTTCACCGCGCTTGCCATCGCGTTGTTGAGCGGCAGGCCACAGGTCACGGCCATCCGCGCCGCGGCAATGGAAGGTGCCTGGGGCCCGTGGTCGACGGACGCGACGAGGGCCGCCTCCAGCAACGCCGCCTGGTCAGGGTCCGGCACGTCCCCGCGAAGCATGAGCCAGATCATCTCGACGAAGCCAAGCGTGCCGATGAGCTCTTCGATCGGGCGTCCCCGGATCGCGATCCGTCCCGGTTCCATGTCGATAATTGCGGTACGCCACCAGTCGGCCACGTCGCTCATATCACGCCCTCCCGTGTCAGGCGGGAACGCGCCGCGGCATCGAGCCCGAGGCTGCCATACACTTCCGCATTGTCCGCGCCGAGCTTCGGCGGCGGCCCGCCGGGACCGAGCCGCGCGCCGTCTACCATGACCGGCGACCCGGTGAGCGCCACATCCTCGCCGGAGGCCAGCCGCTGCGCCTGAACGAAGGCACGGCCGGCGATCTGATCGGACACGAGCGCATCAGGCACGCTCAGAACCGGACCGGTGGGGATGCCCAGCGCCGACAGCTCGCGGACCCAGTCGGCGGCGGACCTCGTGCGCAGGACCGTTTCCAGCTCCGCGCGCAACGCCTCCCGGTGCGCTTTTCGTCCCTCGCGGGTGGCGTAGTCCGGGTGGGCAAGCAAGGTCTCTCGCCCCAGATGACGCGCCAGCGCCTCCCACTGTTCTTGCCGGTTGGCGGCGATGTTGATGGGCGCATCCGCCGTTGCAAAGGTGCCCGACGGGGCGGAGGTCACGTTCTCGTTGCCCTGGGGCAGAGGCTCCACGCCACCGATCAGATGGTTAGAGACGACCCATCCCATGGTCGCGAGAACCGCTTCGGTCATCGAGACATCAAGGATCGTCCCCCTCGGCCGGTCGGTCAAAGCACTAGCGATTGCGAATGCGGCTGTCATGCCGCCGATCGTGTCCGCAAGCGGATAGCCGACGCGTAAAGGCGCACTGTCACCATCACCCGTGAGCGACATGACGCCGGAGACGCCCTGCACGATCTGGTCGTAGGCCGGATAGTCCCGCCAAGGTCCATCCTGACCGAAACCGGAGATCGCGCAGTAGATCAGCTCCGGCCGGGTTGCGCGCAGGGCGTGATAGCCCACGCCGAGCCGATCCATGACGCCGGGACGGTAGTTCTCCACGAGCACATCCGCGTCGGAGACAAGCCGGTGGAGTAGATCCCGCCCTTCAGCAGCCTTTAGGTTCAGCGTCACGGACTTCTTGCCCGCGTTCTGCGCGAGGAAAGAGATGCCCATCCCCGCCGCGTTGCGGGCGGGGTCCGCCCCGAGCTGGCGGGCAAGATCGCCGGAGCCCGGACGCTCAACCTTGCTCACCTCCGCCCCCATCAGGCCGAGATGGTAGCAGGCGAAGGGTCCGGCGAGCACGTTGGTGAGGTCCAGCACCCGGACCCCGGCCAACGGGCGCTCAGTCCCCATCGGCGACGCCTTCTGCCCGCGCCTTAGCCCGCCGCGCGTTGAAGCTCGGCAGCAGCACAAGCAGGACCGCGATGACCAGAAGGCCCATGGTCATCGGCCGCTCAAGCACGAAGCCGATACCGTCATAGAGCTGCATGGACCGGGCGAAATTGTCCTCCAGCATCGAGCCCAGGATGAACCCGATTAGGAGCGGGGCAAGCGGATAGTCGGCGAAGCGCAGCACCGTCGCAGCGATGCCGAGGCCGACGAGCAGCAGCAGCTCCGTCGCGTTGTTCTGCCCGATATAGGCCCCCATCAGCGTGAAGAAGAGGATGAAGGGGATCAGGAAGTTCCGCGGCACCGCCAGCACCTTCGCGATATAGGGGATGAGCGGGAGGTTCAGGATCAGCAGGATCACGTTGCCCAGGTACATCGAGATGATGACCGCCCAGAAGATCTCCGGCTGGTCCTCCATCAGCCGCGGGCCGGGGGAGACGTTGAGCGCGATGAGCGCGCCAAGCAGGATCGCCGTCGTGCCGGAGCCCGGAATGCCCAGCGTCAGGAGCGGGACGAAGGACCCGGTGCAGGCGGCGTTGTTCGCGCTCTCCGGTGCCGCGAGCCCCTTCACCGACCCTTTGCCGAACTGTTCCTGATCCGCCCCCTTGGCGATGTTGCGCTCAACAGCATAGCCGAGGAACGAGGCGATGGTCGCCCCCGCCCCGGGCAACACCCCGATCAGGAACCCTTGCACCGACTGCCGTCCGATCACCGGCGTGATCGCCTTCGCCTCGTCCCGGGTGATCCGCAGATCTTTGATCTCGCTGCCCGCATTGCCAGTGTTGGACCGGTTTGGATCCAAAACGAGGTAGAGCGCCTCGGGCAGCGCGAACATCGCCATGGCAAGCGTGATGAAGCCGAAGCCGGACTGAAGGTCCATCACCCCCATGGTAAACCGCGGCAGGTTGAAGAGGGCGCCCTCCCCAACGGTCGCCATGATCAGACCGAGGATCGTCATCAGAAGCGCCTTGCCCACCTGCCCGGATCCGGCGAAGGCGGCGATGGCGGACAGTCCCACGACCATCAGCGCGAAATACTCCGCGGAGTGGAACAGGATCGCCACGCTCGCCAGCACCGGTGCAAAAATCATCAGAAGGATCGCGCCGATCGTGCCCCCGGCGAAGGAGGCGATGGCGGCAACGGTCAGGGCCTTGCCCGCCTTGCCCTGACGGGCAAGCGGATACCCGTCGAAGCTCGTCGCAACGGTCGACGCGACGCCGGGCGCGGTGATCAGGATGGACGAGGTCGGCCCGCCGAAGATCGCGCCATAGTAGACCCCCGCCAGCAGGATCAGCGCTGCGGACGGATCACCGATGGAGATCGCCACCGGAATCATGATCGCAATGATCGACATCGGCCCGAGGCCGGGTAGCATCCCGATGAAAGTCCCGATGAGGCACCCGCCGATGACCATCAGAAGGTTGGTGAGGGAGAAGGCCGTCGAGTGTCCTAGCATGTTCCCTTCGAGCATGTGAGCCTCCTTACCCAGATAGATCGGAAACGGCCGCAGGAAGATGCCGAGCACCTCCTGAACCAGATACCAGACGCCGCCGGCCGCAAGCGCCGCGACGGGCACGAGGATATGCAGCTTGCGCTCCCCTAGCACCATCGCCCCGATTACGAGAAACCCGACAGTGGACAGCAGAAACCCCGCGGGGCGCAGCAGCAGGGCGTAGGCCACCATTAGCCCGAGCAGAAGCGCGGCCTGCCCGATCTTGTAGTCCCCCAGGCGCCGATAATCGATGTCGCCCGCCTTGGGGCCCGTGCTTCCCTTCTCGATCCCCAGAACGATGATGAGAGACGTCAGCACACCCATGACGGCGAGCACCTTGGGAAACGTGCTCGGCCAGATCGGGTTGCGCTGCATGAAGGGCGGCAGACCCGCATCCATGGTGAAGAAGGCCGCATAGCCGTAGGCCAGACAGATGAGCATGATGATCAGCGCGATCCAGCGATCCAGCGCCATGGCGACCTCCCCGGGATGATGTCCTGCGGCCTGTGTCCGGCCGCTTGGGTTCCCGGCCCGCGCGTGGCGGACCGGGGTGGGCTGGCTTCAGAGGAAGCCGAGCTCTTTCATCAGATCGCCGATGACCTCTTCCTGCTCCTCGAGGAAGGTCGCGAAATCTCCACCGGAATTGTGGATGTTCACCCAACCGTTGCGGGCGCGGACCTCTTCCCACTCGGGCGTGTCGTACATCTTGGAAATGGCATCCTGATACATCGCAAGCTTGTCCGCGGGCAGGCCCGGGGCTGCGAAGAACCCGCGCCAGTTGACGAAAGTCGTGACGCTGCCCTGCTCCTTCATGGTCATCGCATCCGCCGCCGCGGCGACACGCTCATCGGCGGTCACACCGATGATCTTGACCTCGCCCGCGTTGGCAAGATCCACCGCTTCGGAGAAGCCGGTGGACAGGGCCGCAATCTCCCCGGAAAGGAGGGCGGCCATCGCCTTACCGCCCGCGTCGTAGGGGATGTATTTCACTGCCGTCGGGTCCTCGCCAGCGGATTTCATCACCATGGCGGCAACCAGATGGTCCATGCCGCCGGGGACGGAACCGCCGCCAATGGCCGTGCCGCGCGGGTCGGCCTTGTAAGCCGCCAGCAGGTCGGACATGGAGTTGATCGGGCTGTCCTTGCCGACGACCATCGCCGCGTAGTCGCCGATCGTCCCGGCAACCAGCGTGAGATCGCGGAAATTGTGCGGGAACACGCCGGTGAGGGAGCGGAGCACGATGGGTGTGGAGTTGACCATCAGCGTGCCGTGCTGGCTGTCCGCGTTTTCGATCAGATAGCCGATGGCCTTGCCACCGCCGCCGCCGGACATGTTCTCAAAGCTGGCGGAGCCCACGAGGCCCGCGTTCGTCAGCGCCTCACCGGTGCCGCGCGCGGTGCCGTCCCATCCGCCACCGGCGCCGCCGGGGATCAGGAAGTGGATCGAATCGACAACCTTGTGGCCGTCCGCGAGAGCAGGGGCGCCGAAACCGAGGGTTGCGGCAGCCGCAGCCACCATGACCCGGCGGGTCAAGTTGAATGTCATTGCAGGTGTCCTCCCATTTGACACGGGCGTTCTTTGACGCCCATGACTGGAGGGGAACACGGCAAGCTGACACGGACCTGTCACGGCCGGAGAGTTGGGAGGATGCGCGAACCGATGCGGTTCCTGCTGGTCGAAGATAATGCAAGCCTCGCCGCGGCGATCCTCGCGCGGCTGACCCTGGACGGGCACGTGGTCGACCATGCGGGCGACCTCACGACGGCGGATGAGTTCGTCTCCACAACCGATTACGATCTGATCTTGCTGGACATTATGCTGCCCGACGGGGACGGGTGCGGGTTTCTGGCGACCCAGAGGGACCGCGCCGACGCAACCCCGGTGATCGTGCTGACCGCCCGTTCGGAAGTGTCGGACCGGGTCGACGTGCTCGATGCGGGCGCAGACGACTACATCACCAAACCCTTTGACTTTTCGGAGCTGGAGGCCCGCTGCAGGGCGGTTCTCCGCCGCCGGGCGGGCACCGGCAGCAACACGATCCGAATCGGCGACGTGGCCGTCGACCCGCTCGCCGGCACGCTGGAGGTGGACGGGCGCGAGGTTGCCCTGCGCAACAAGGAGTTGCGCCTGCTGGAGATATTCGCTGCCAACCCCAACCGGATCTACGCCAAGTCCAAGCTCGTCGACCGGCTCTTCTCCTATGACGAAGACGTTTCGGAGAACGCCATCGAGGTCTACGTGGCCCGCCTGCGCAAGCACATCGCCGGAACCCGGGTGAGCATCACGACCGTGCGGGGCATGGGCTACCGGCTCACCGTGTCATGACGCAGGCGGTGGAGGCCAGCGGCTCGATCCGCCGCCGCCTGACCGTGGAGCTTGTGGGCAGTGCCGCGGTCCTCGCCGCAGTGCTTTTCCTGCTGGTGCAGAACTTCGCCCGTCAGGTGGCCGAAGAGAGCCAGGACAACATCCTGACCGCCTCGGTCAGCGCGATCCTTGAGTCCGTGTCGGCGCGGGACGGGGACATCACGGCGGACATTCCCTACGCCGCACTCTCCATGCTTGGCACGGTGAGCGATGACCGGGTGTTCTACCGGATCGGGGCGGATGACCGGGTGCTGACCGGATACGACGACCTGCCCGTCCCCGATCCTGGCGGGCGCGGCTTCCTGACCGCGGACTACAAGGGGGAAAGCGTGCGGATCGTCTCCGCCTCCCGAACGCTGTCGGTGCAGGGGCGGCCGGTTTCGGTCACCGCCACCGTCGCGCAGACCCGAAACGGGCAGGCCCAGACGCTTGCCCGGATCTCCCGCAACGCACTGCTGCTCGGGATCGGCTTCTTCGTGGTCGCGGTGGCCATTGCGCTTTTGACCACCCGGTCGAGCATGCGTCCGCTCGAGGACCTAACAGGCGCCGTGTCCCGCCGGGGACCTCAGGACCTGCGCCCGGTGACCTCCCCCGTACCTGCGGAGATGGTGCCGCTCGTCCGATCGCTGAACAGCTTCATCGGGCGATTGCGGACGTCGCTCTCCCGCTCTGAAGATTTTATCGCGGAGGCCGCCCACCGCGTCCGGACGCCCCTCGCCACGGTCCGGGCGCAGGCGGAGGTGGCGCTCCGCCGGGTGGAGCGGCCGGAGAACCGTGCCTCCCTCAAGGAGATGATCCGGGCGATCGACGAAAGCTCCCGCGCGGCGGGGCAGCTTCTCGACCACGCCATGGTCACCTTCAGGACCGATCATCTGGAACGGACGCACCTCGATCTGCGCGCCCTTGCGGGGGAGATGGTGGAGAGGCTGCGCCCGCTGGCGGAACTCAAGGACATCCGCCTCACCCTCGCGGAGGGACCTTCAGCGCCCATCGAGGGGGATCCGATCCTGATCCAGAACGCGGTGCGCAACATCCTCGACAACGCGATCAAATACTCACCAGAGGACAGCTGCGTCCGCCTCGTCGTGCGACAGGAACCGGGCGGATCCACGCTCGAGGTGACCGACGAGGGGGGCGGGTTTCCGGAGGGTCCCGGAGACCCGTTGACGGAGCGGTTCGTACGCGGGCCTAACGTGGCGAGCACCATCGGCTCCGGCCTCGGTCTGACGATCGCGAAGGAGGTCGTCGAGGCCCACGGGGGCCGCCTTACATTTTGCAACAACGCAGAGGGTCCCGGCGCATGCGTTTCGCTGTCCTTTCCATCCTGATCCTGCTCGCCGCGCCCCTCGCGGCCTTCGAGATCGAGGATGAGACCCTATTCGACGTGGCCGATCCACGGCGCACGCTGCGGGTGATCTCCACCGCGGATACGGACCTTTTCGCGCCGCTGATCACCGCATTTCAGGCGGAGTATCCGCGGGTGGCGGTCGCCTACACCACGGTCAGCAGCGCGGAGGTCATGACCGCCCTCGCCGAGGAGCGGGCGCCGTTCGACCTCGCCGTCTCCTCCGCCATGGATCTGCAGACGAAGCTTGCCAACGATGGCCATACGAGGCTCCACAATTCCGCCCTCACCGGGCGGGTGCCGGACTGGGGAAAGTGGCGCGACCACGTCTTCGCGTTCACCCAGGAGCCTGCGGCCATCGTCATCTCGCCGCAGGCGTTCGGCGGTTTGCCGGTGCCACGCAGCAGGCAGGACCTGATCGCGCTCCTGCGGGAGCATCCGGACCGGT
>ERZ1740059.1970-NODE-1970-length-10243-cov-9.146349_pt1 | contig 10243 bp, 3 predicted proteins | sample MGYA00581744_ERZ1740059 | MGnify/ENA primary metagenome ERZ1740059 (study PRJEB43018, sample SAMN04849738) | marine metagenome | isolation source: floating plastic debris | place: Pacific Ocean | collected 2008-08-28 | study: EMG produced TPA metagenomics... | reverse complement strand
CAGGATATTGATAATAATGGTGGATTCTGGAATAGATTAGAAACTCACTGCAGAGATCTGACGAAGAAATATCAGAATGTCCACATTATCACTGGACCACTGTACAAGGCCAACAAAGATATTGATGGCAAAACATATGTGGAACACGAGGTTGGTTGCACATTACAATGTCTGCATAACATTGAATGACTCGATAGTTGTAAATGTTTGTTCATATTCTAAAGATTCATAGTCAAAGGTTGCTCTGACGGCAAATTGACATTGATATATGGAGTCTGCATGCCGTACACTTTGGGGTCGTCAAGTTTCACAGCTCTAGGGCGAGGTGATCGTGGCTGCTATGTTTTGGTGTTTTTTTGCCTGTCCCCACCACAACTTTCATGTTATTGCTGTAAGTCCATGGTGACTAAGCATGAGCAGGGTATAGTATATGTATCCTGAAGAATGCAGGCAGAGATTTTAAGGGAAAATGTTATTATTGGTGTCTTAATGTTGCGGTTTCTGTTTGAATTATGACACTATATAAATGTCAAATGTGGTTTTTTGGCAACCAGGAAGAAGATAATTATTTGTCAAGACACGTTATGGAAACTCGTCGTTGACTTAGCTCTTAGATTTATTTTGAGAATCTAACCACACCCATAGGTACCTATTTTGAGTCTTGCAGAGTCACAGTACCTTATAAATGCAGACGGGTACCACCTGCAAACGGGTTCCATATCATGCTAGGAGCAAGTTGTCTTGTCATGTGATCAGGATGTTCATTTATAACAATATTTATTGGTGCATCAAATCTTAACACACTGATACAATTCCAACAAAACAATAATATGTCAAGAAGTTATCTTTGATTTGTTTGTATTACACTATTGTCTGATGGCTGTGCCACATGCTAGTGTTTGCAAAATTGCGGGAGATGCCATAATACTGTTCATCATGAATGAAATAGCTGCTATTTTTACTTTAGGTTATAGGCCATAACAGAGTTCCAGTGCCTACACATTTGTTCAAGGTAGTGACAGCTTACAATAGTAAGAATGAGAAGCCTGCTGTCGGCGCATTCATAGTACCAAATGTTCCCATAAAGCGAGAGATCAATGAACTCTCAAAATATGAAGTAAGTATAAAAGAAATTCAGCAGCTGACTGGTTTTGTCTTTAATCCTGAATTAACAAGTGACAATACTGTAGGCTTGTGCACCACAGACTCAGGAAATTGTAAGCTGAAAGATTGGAAAGAGTTTGAGCTGTATTTTATAAAGAGAAGACTGGAAAATGTGAGGTCATCGAAGGAACTCGATGACATTATGGCACAATTACAGAAACTGGGAATTAAGCCTGACAAAAAACTGATGGCACAGATAGATGAAAAATCATTGGATCTTAAGATGCAACAAATGAAGTGAAAATAAATAATAATTGTTTGTTGCAACAATTATTTTTGCACATAAAAACAGTAGACTCCTGTCTACATGGATATAGCTCTGTCATTTCCATAAAAAATATTGTGAATAGATATTGTATGCTATATAAATATTAGAAAGGAATAAAATAATTGTAGAAAGATCCATCTGTTATCCATTTCAATTCACCCAACTCAACTTTAGTAATATGCCAACTGAGAATCCATCATAGGCAGTCAGGAAAGGTCTCATGCTGTAGTTTTGCATCATTGTCATCGCTTACACATTTGGCAGTCTGCTGTCGTAATATACTATAACAGTATCACACTGGATTCTAGCAGTGCATGCATTTGTCAAACATGCTGCATAGCGGGCTGTAAGCAGACTTCGAGGCTTCTAACACTCCATTTACACCACACCGCAAAGATGCTTGTAACCAGCAAACACCCTATGTCAGATCAAGGAGTTTTAGCATCCTTAAACTCCTTGGTCAGATTGAGCAAATATGATGTCAGTAGCAAATAATTGTGCACAATAATATACTGCTACCGACTACTATGCTCTGGTAAACCCGTGATTGTGCTGTCCATTGTGCCCATTCGATACGCCATGTCCATTTCTACCATTATCCATTGAGCGTAGAGGTATACCATAGTCTTTTCTATTTCTTGACGCTCTCATCATGAGGAAGCCGTGTGATTTCCTTTGCCTAAAATTATCAATGACACAATAGTTTGCGAAAAATTTTAAAACAGGGGACCTTTAATACGAAGTAGAAGAAAGAAAATTCCATTATATTGTATATGGGCCATCATGCAAAACCCGTCACAGTCATGTAGACTTTGTCGAACCAAAAGCTTGAAGGAGTCTGTCTACATATACACTGGAAATACAGCCTGTCATTGTGGCTTATTGGGAATGGCTTACATTTATATTTATCGCTGACCATTTGAATGGGTTATCAATGCGGATTTATCCTCTCAACCACAACCTTTTCACCCATTGTACACAGCACAAACATTGCCATAGGTATTTTGTTGATGAAATTATGCAGTCAAATCTACTTATATTACTTAGATTTGCGGCGAATGAAAGCCAACCTTATAAATCTTACCTCACGCATATCACTATAATTGCTATGATGATGGCTACTCCGATAAGCCCAAACACAACACCTAGCACAATCTTTGTTGAATCTCTCAATCCTCCATCTTCCTCCTGCTCCACTGTAACCTTTTGGGCCTCCAATGTTTCACCCATGGTTGGCAACTCTTTGCCGTTCACCCTCATTGGCTTCCCGCTTTCCATAAATGTTTCAAGATTTTTGAACGCGTCGTCTGTATTTGATTCGTCTCCCGTTTCATCTGGTGCTACTGTGAAATCTACCTTCACACTACCTGTTTAATGCAAAGAAACTTGTTGGTAAAGTACACTGGGTAAGACAGTTATGAGTGTTCAGATTACGAAAGCACTTCCTATTCTGCCTTTTAACATTTCAACCCAGTGAGCTCTGAGAGGGATTCATACCTTTACGGTTTAAGTTATTGGTAAACATGCAACCAGGGACTGTGCAAGAGATACTTAAAACTGTGACCTAATGCAATGATGGGTAGATCATAGCGCATCAATCTGACAGTGGCTGAGACTTGACAGGTACGCATGCACCCTGCACCAAGTGTGTAATCACTTGCAACCAACTGGAGCTCCTCTAGAAAATATAACGCCAATGTATGAATTGCACTATCAGGTACAAAAAAAGGATGTGTTATATGTATTTGAAACTAAACTTGTTGTTACATACTATTGGAATTTTGTATGGACCTGACATTAGCTAATTTCTGGTGATGTTCACAAACGGATCTGCGCACTGTTAGGCAAAAACACATATAAAAAGTATTGTATGACGATTGTCTTACCTGGGCTTAGTTCAAGGTTTTGGATTCTTGAGACATCAATGTTCATAATTGTTGCCAGCTGCCGAGCTATGTCATTCTTTGCGCCCTCAATATTGGAACCAACTATGGTGTTGAAGTCTCCTTCCAGTTTGAAGCTGACTTTCTGTGGTTGATTCGCAGGGTCAGCTTTAAGCTCTGCTATCGGTTTGACTGGTTTTGGTGTTGTTGTTGTGGTTGTGGTTTTTGGTGTAGTAGTGGGTTTTGTTGTCGGTGTCTCTGATGTTGTTGAACTTGTGGATGGCCATGGTGTTGAGGTTGACGCCACTTCTGGTGCTGTCGGGTCTGCTGTCACAGTTACAACATTTGCCGCAGAGGTGGTAGTGGTATTTATAGGAGCTGTAGTATCATTATCATCTATCAACGTTGTTCTTTGGTTGAATGGAGGTGGGGTACCAATATCTGGTACTGTCATGTTGTCATCCTGTCCTGGCCATGTGGTCACCTCTGGTAATTGGGTAAAATTGGTGATGTTGGTTTCAGAAGTGTCAGGTGTAGTACTCTCGATTGGTAACGATGAATTAAGGGTCACCACCTCTGATGGGAGATCAGTGGTGTTCTGCATAGCTTCTGTGACAAATGGGTTGAAAGTTGTAGTATTCTCTTCGATTCCATCAATGGGATTACCTGCCAAGGTAGTATTCTCTGTTGATATTATGAGTGGAATCTCGGTGTCGTTGAATACTGGGAAGTCAGTTACAGTGCCCTCTGTTATTGTGTTATTAAAATCTAGGGTAGTGTTGCTTTCTTCTGGCTGCATGGTTGTGGTACGGTCTGTTATGATTTCAAAATCTGTGATGTTTTCAGTTGCGTTCAATGGCGAATCTGTTATGAAAAGGGTTGGAGTTTCATCTGTGGTATTGTCAAGTTGAGAGCTGTTCGACATTGTCATCTGTGTGGGGATTTCCATCTCATCGGTTGTAGTACCATTTTCTGTAGAATTGAATATAGTATCTGTGGTGAATTCCACTGGTAATGTGATTTCTGATGTATTATTAAATTCAGATGCAGTTGAGTTTTCCATCACTGTTGAGTTGAACTCAGGGAAGACTGTTGGTACATCTACAAGATCAACTGTTCCATTTTCAGTGTTGTTTGATGTTATTGGGTCAGGTGTAAAATTAGCGGTGAGATTTGTGCTGTCACTGTTGTTTGACAACATGGCATCAGTGGTGACTAGAAGTAGATCGATCCCTGTTGCATTATCTGTCTCGTTAGAACCTGTTTCAAGTGGAAGTGTTATAATTTCGCTTGTAGTGTTGTCTGTTTCATTGAAACTTAGTTCCGTCGGAGCAGTGACACCATCGATTGTCGCATTGTCAGTCATATTTAGACCAGATTCCAGTGGGAACATAGTACCAGCTGTTGTGTTTTCAGTTGTATTGAAATCTGTTTCTATAGGTAAAATTAATATGTCACTTGCGTTGTCGGTTGCATTGGAACCAGTTGAAATCGGAAATGTAACAATGTTGGTTGCGTTATCCGTTTCGTTGAGGCTTGGCGGTAGAGGGGTGGTTTTGTTGAGAGGCTCAGTCAGGTTAATTGATAGTGGTATTTCAGTTGGCATGCTATCTAAGTCCGTTATATTGTCTGTTGAATTGACTGTGGGTTCGGTAGTTGTAGCTTTAATTGGTTCTGTTAAGTTGACATCTGGAATTTCTAATGGCAAACCAAACCCGTCCACACCTGTATCGTTTTCAGTCGTATCATAATCTATCAATCCTGTGCTGTTGAGTTCTGGAATTTCATTTTCTAAGCTGATTTCTTCTGTCGTATTGAGAATGAGACCTGCTATGGCTGTTGTGAAGTTTGCCGTTTCATTTTGCAGCTGGATCTCTGATTCGTTTGTAGTGTTTGATATCATATCAACCTCTTCTATTATTGTTTCATTAAATAGAGTACCATTTGTAGTGGATTCGATGCCAGTCAGGTTTTCATTCAGGGGGTTTTCTGTGAACAGCTGAGTCATATTCTCTGCAGTATTGAAGGTATCCTCCGGGCTTGTAATTGTTTCATTCAACAAAACAAAGTCAACATATTCTGTTACATTCTCTGGACTTCCGGTAGTAGTAGCATCAGAGAAATTTAATCCTGACACAGTGTTGACCAGAGGAACAGTAGCATTTTCTGAGTAATTGCCTCCAAAGGGAAACTCAGGAGTTTCTGGCAAACCCGTTGAATTTTTGGTTGCATTTAAATTAGTCTCCAGAAATTGAGGCTCTGTTGTCATAGTCTCATCCAATCGCGTTGTTTTGTTTACCATGTCTGTATTGTTCTCCGATGGACCTACAGAAATTTCAATAATGGCCATGTCGGTAGTTTCATTAACAGGTTCTGTCATGTTCTCTGATTCAACTCCGATAATGTCAATTGTAGTTGTGTTTGGCAAAGATTCAGTAGTCTCATTGAGAAATGTGACCTCGGGTACAAACACTTCAGTTGTATTGGCTTCGGACTCGGTCAAGTTTGACAATAGATCAGTGAGGTTGGACTGGTTCTCAATGACAAAGGTGCTATTCTCGTTCCCAGATGTTATCTCCACAATGGCCGTGTCATTTTGCTCATCGGTTCCGGATGATGAAAAGTTGCTATTGGTGGTCTCGTTAAGTAAAACCAATGGCTCAGTGAGTACTGGAAGTGTTGTGGTTGTGGTGGTTGTAGATGTTGTAGTTGTAGCCAGGAAAAGTTCCGGTGAGGCAATCATTCTCCAGTATGTTGCAAAGTTGATGACGACATGAGCTCTGTAAATTACAAAGTGTGATCACTGTTATCAGACATGTGGACATGGTAAATGTTACCATTCTTATGGCCCAATAAATACTGGGTATTTTTTGTGCAACATTTAGCGATATCCAAAATGTTAATCGTCCTTAATTACTGACTCTTTGCAATGGTAATTATAGCTGACTGATTTTTTATCCCATGCTGGATTGCTGACAGGCTGACCCTGTCAACATAAATATCCTAGAAATGTTTTGATTGCTCTGTTGGGTGGATGTTTGTGGTGTCAGAATAAGGCGATTCAGGTTATATTTAGCAAGTTATTTGAATTTGTATCAGTGTTGTACTATAGTTTAAAACTTACACAAAATGAAATGGTCTTGTTGTATTCGCAGGTACATTGTAGTTGACAGAAATGCTGCCAGTATTGAGGGGTGCAGAATGAGCAATAGCATTGTTAGGCTCATTCACACAGGTAGTCCCTACGGTACATGAGCGTGACTGCAGATTCCATCCAGGTTGTTGTTTCCATTCTCCAACTGGGCAGCCATCGATTGCTGTTGAAGCCCACAGTAGTAGTCCGTTGATGTTTTGTCCCTTAATATTTGTATATGTCACTGGAAATAATAAAGAATATGTGAACAGACACAAAAACAGGAACTGTATTATCTTACTGGTCATAAAGGAGCAGTGGGCCAGTGGTGTTCACTAAGGGTGATTGACGTGAAGATGGATATACACAAATTGTTAATCTGTATATTACCTCAATCCACCCTTATTCCATACGTACATGGTGCTCCTGAATATCGATTTGATTGGGAACGGTGTAATGGCTACCAGTGCCTTGTTAATATCTAATGTCACAATTTTAACTACATTTGGATGGAGTTGAACTTGAAAACATTATGGTTGAAGCTTCTTCAGGATCTCGACCCTTCACCGGCGGATTCAAATAGCCCTGTGATAATTTATTTATTTGCTCTAATGTTCACTATGATAAATTTATGATTTATATTTGGATTTAGTTTCAAATTTTGTCGCATTGAATTAATAGCGTAGAATAGAACTGCATAGTTTTCTTTTTCAATGTGGTTACATAGTGGGGTACATCTGTCTGCATTTGTTGTTTTGGCTGGGTCAGCCTCTTGCAAATTGCATCCGTCCTCATTTCTGCTTTGCAATTAAAAACAATGTTTTTGCAAGAAATGAGTTGGGCTTCAACTCCACAGTGAAATAAATTCCAAGAACATTTAATCAGCTGCCATGGTGATTAGAGATTAATCAAGCCTGATTGATGTCTTGCAGTCTAGTGTCATAATATTGGATTGATGTTCTGATCTGCTTCTGGAAAGTAAGGTCATATGCCGTAGGATAGATACTGCAGATCTATACACATTACATGTCACTGATGCCGTGAAAAATTATCCAAATTAAAATTTTGTTGTCCACAAAGGGGTTTTTAACACTTTCTGTAATTAAATGCTATTGAAACCACCCTTTTCTTCCTCGGTTAATGCAAATAGTCGATTAAATATTAATTAGCTTGGAAACATTGACTGTATATTTAAACAATTATTACAATTATTCAAATTAAATGCTCAGAAACGGTAGACTACTGGGCTACTAATTAATGAGTTTCAGCCCCAAATCGACCCGAATTTTAGGGTTGGTCGGAGTAAGCAGAAACATTGTAAAAAATGTATGTAAATTTTAGCGTTAGATGTAGCTTCTTGTGGTGAGAACATAATCTAGAGGATGAGAGTATTATAGAGTGAGCAAATCTTAGCGTATTCGCATCCTAAAAAGTTGAAGTAGCTAAAATCAAGGAATAGCTAAACATTCAAAGCTCTGCACATAAAAAAAATCACAATTTCTCAAACAGCTAAATTAAACTATGGGAAACTTTACTCCTCTAGGGTACATGTAGCATGCAACTATACATCTAGAGCTATGCTTCACCTGCGAACTTCCATCCACTCTACCCATCACGGCTTTGCATAGAATCCATGAAATACCATAACCTACCTGTAAGCGTTTCCCCTGGCGTATATGTAGTTACTGGTAGTCCTTGTGAGTCTGTGACTTGAACAGTGATAGCCTCTGTTGTTTGTGGACTGCCGCCGTGTTGTGGCCCTGACTCACATGCGCTTGGCGGCAGATTCCCTGAAGAGAATCCATGAATGGTGTTAGTCAATGTTAGCAGCAGAAAGCAGACAGCAATTAGCTTATCCATGATGTTTGCTTTGTAGTGATTATTTTTCAGAGTGGTGAGACTGCCCAATACAATGGCGTCTTGTTACCCTTGACTTCTACGCCTATGTAGGCTGCAAGAAACTGAGTGTCGGTTGGCTGATCTTATATCGATAGAGTGTGCATAGAACAATGTTCTTGGTGAGCCCTCTTTCCAGACACTGAAATCTTATCGTATCCTCAACCTGCCTCTAAGCCGCTGCACTGCTGAATCAGACATAGAAGAACACTCCCAATGACAGGAGTGGATCAAGAAAGTCATTCAATAAAGGGTTTTGCATTTTGAGCACCCTTGTAGATGAGATATGGTGCATTATTATGGCATCTGATGGCATTCAGGCTCATCCTTAGCAAATAAAAAACCTATTAGAGAAAATTGCGCTCAAACCTGAGATATCAGTTATGTTTCCTTGTTGTTGGGCTGACTTAGTTCAGGCCACCCCTGTCAGATTGTTGTTTTCAGTTTTTTTTCTCTTTATGATGCTTTGTAATTAATGAGCTGGTTGCTTCACTGCTTGACAAAAACTAGGTAGAAGATTTGTTTCCATGGGGACGACAATTTGTGGTAACATAGAGGATTTATTCTTTGAATCGAAAATGCCAGTGACTTGAAGCAATTATTCTCTGCTGTTCCAAATAACACATCATTTGCACAAATTATACAATTATGGTCACTTGAAAGCCTGTGCCCTGAGGCACGATTGGTACATGCAAGGAGACTTTGGTGTATGTGATGCAAGCAATGCATAAATGTGGTAACGCTATGAAGGTACCGATATATTTATGGTTTGCCAGAGAGTTGATTCTGTGTCAGCTAGGCAGCTGAAATTGTATTGGATGGGTGCACTGAGATGAAGATAATCCATTAAGATGAAGATTACTCCATCTCAGAGGATGGGTGATTTCCGAACATCTTTATTGCATGATGTACAAATCATGGTGTTTCAATTGTTGGAGGATAAAGTGTAACGGATACTCACTTTGCTCATCTCTTGCAGCCACCACAACCAGTCCCTTCTCCCCCGGAATGGCCCCAGCTACTCATTTTCCTCATACATGTATTCTTCACAAATCTTCTATGTTGGTCAAACACAAACTGGCGCTACAGGAACCTTTTGTTGATAAAGATTTTCAAGCTATAAATATTTGGATAAAGTTAGAAGAATGGGACAATGATGTCTGTTGGTTTCTTCTTGTCGGTCCCATTTTTCCCTTATTCTATATCAAATAAGAAGATCAAATTTCTGATGGTGGATGGCTTACCGAACCAAATGGGTTCTGATTCTACCCGATGCCCAATGGCTTTATGAATGCGAACAATGTCCTTCAGCACTGCGACCTAACACACCTTGCCAACATATCTTGCCACAATGAGTTCGAGGACAAGTCAGGTTAGTACAGAATGTAAGATTATCAGACGCTTAATTTCCTTAATGTAGGTATTCTTCAGGGAGTAAAATTTTATTTTTTAAATATGAAAATTCATTCTTTGACTACCCACTAATTGCAGCAATTATGGCTTCCTAATTTTTGTCACAGACACAATTTTATTGTTTTTTGGTACCGATATAACAAGGCTATTAACAAGGAGGCCCAAGGAAAAGCTTTGAGGGGCATCTGAAGTACTATTATCTGTAATTTTGAGTCATCATCAATAGTGTGGCTGGTTTGTCTCTGGTTGGCTGTTGCCAAGGTTACACAATCGATAAAATGCTATAATTTCTCCCTGCGGTTCTCTAGACACATTCCGATGACATGGTGGGACTGAAATATAACAACGCTGATAACAGATTTTTTTGTAAGTTAGAAGGCCCGGAAATGGGTTGCATTACCTTACCATGCGCCTCATCCGAAAGAGTTGGGAAGTTGAAGATTTTGAATTTTACACTGATCTGATAAATTGCACTGTGATGTAATG
>ERZ1740059.1969-NODE-1969-length-10245-cov-6.345142_pt1 | contig 10245 bp, 10 predicted proteins | sample MGYA00581744_ERZ1740059 | MGnify/ENA primary metagenome ERZ1740059 (study PRJEB43018, sample SAMN04849738) | marine metagenome | isolation source: floating plastic debris | place: Pacific Ocean | collected 2008-08-28 | study: EMG produced TPA metagenomics... | reverse complement strand
CGCGCAGAGCGGCACGGCGGCCTGCGGGTGGGGCTCGCGGTGCACCGTCTGGGCGCGGTAGAGCAGCTCCGTGAGCGGCAGATCGTGGATCTCCCGGGCGGCCTTTACCGTCCAGCGCGGGCGGGTGGCGGGCGCGGCGTCGCGAGGAGCCGGAGGGTCGAGGGTGACCGTCATCGAGCCCGGCGTAGCGCGCGGGCCGGCGCCGAGGCAAGGGGCGGGGCCCCGCGTGATTGCCGGGGCCCGCTGGCGGCGGTAGCGTGCCGCCGCTGGCGCCCGGGCGCCGCGACCGGGTGGACTAGGCGAATGAGCGAGGCAGCAGGGAAGCTCACGAGCGCGCCGCCCCTCGCCGGAGTCGCCGCGCTGAGCGCCTTTGCGGATTTCGCCGTGACCCGCCTCGCCGTGCGGCTGGCGGCCGCCGGCGAGAGCCCCGCGGACCATCAGCTCCTCGTGCGCCTCGCGACGGTGGGCGAGCTGCTCCGGAACCTCGCGGCGCTCGCGGGGCTCATCGCGCTCCTGACCATGGTGCTCGACTTTCTCCGGCCGGAGCGGCCGCTTCCGCTCGCGCAGCGGCTGGGCGTGGCGGGCTTCGCCGGCGTGTTCTTGCCCACGGTGCTGCTGGCGACGGTGCTGCCCGTCGCCCGGACGACGCCGCAAGTGGTGGTCTTCGCGCTCGCCGCGGCGAACCTCATGGTGGCGCTCCTCGGCCTGACGGCCTTCCGGCACTGGGCGCCGCGGCCGCTGCGCATCGGCCTCATCGCGCTGGCGTTCACCTCCATCGCGGCGGTGAGCGCGGGGATTCTGCAGCTCCTGGCGCCGGTGCTCGGCTGGGCCTTCCCCATCTCGCAGGCCTTTCGCCGCGCCGGAGAGGTCACGTGGCTGGTCAGCCTCGGCGCGCTCGCGCTGATGGCCGTGCCGACGCAGCTCCGCCCCTCACGGCGCGCCCTCGCGATCGGTCTTGGGGCGGCGGCGGGCGCGGTGCCGCTCGGGTTGGCGCTGGCGCTCCGGCCGCAGGACGCGGGGACGGCGTACGAGGACGTGCTCTACGGCGCGACACACCTCGAGCTGCTGCTCGGCCGGACGCCGACGCTCTATCTGACGCTTTTGGCCTTCGCGCTCGCCGGAGCCTTCTCGGGGCTCTTCTCCCCGTCGGCGGGGAGGCGGGCGCTAGCGCTCGGGGTCGTGAGCGTGGCCGCCGGTGGCTACGCCCCGTCGACGCCCTCGACGCTGCTCATGATGGTCGTGGGGGCAGGGCTGATCACGCGCGCGTATCTGAGCACGGCGCATGCGGCGGCTCCCTCGCTGCTGGAGCTTCAGCGGGAGCTGGACGAGGCCGGGTGAGCGTCGGGGGCGCGGTGCGCGGTTCGGTGGGCAGGGGCAAGGGCACGGGCACGGGAGCTCAGCGCGGTTGCGCTTCGCCCGGGTCAGACCCATCAGGGAGGCCATGCGCCGCGTCGTCTTCTTTCTGCTGACGAACTTCGCCGTCTTGATCGTGCTCGGGATCGTCATGGCGGTCCTCACGAGGCTCGGGGTGCTTCCGGAGCTCGGGGGCCGCGGGGAGTACGTCCCGCTCTTCCTCTTCAGCCTGGTCTGGGGCTTCGGCGGCTCGATCATCAGCCTCTTCCTCTCGAAGGGCATGGCGAAGCGCTCGGTGGGGGCGCGGACGATCACGCAGCCCTCGAACCCGACGGAGGCATGGCTCCTCGAGACCGTCGGGCGACAGGCCCAGCAGGCGGGTATCCAGATGCCCGAGGTGGCCATCTACGACGCGCCGGAGATGAACGCCTTCGCCACGGGCGCCAGCAAGAACTCGTCGCTCGTGGCCGTCAGCACGGGCCTGCTGCGGGGCATGACGCAGGAAGAGGTCGAGGGCGTCTTGGCCCACGAGGTGATGCACGCGGCGAACGGCGACATGGTCACCATGGCGCTGCTCCAGGGCGTGCTGAACGCCTTCGTGATCTTCGCGAGCCGGGTCATCGGCGGCATCATCGACTCGGCGCTCTCGGGCAACGACCGGCGGCGCGGCCGAGGCTTCGGCTACTGGATTTCGGTGATGGTGCTCGAGGCGGTCTTCGGCATCGCGGCGACCATGGTGGCCATGTGGTTCAGCCGCCGGCGCGAGTTCCGGGCCGACGCGGGCGCCGCGCAGCTCGAGGGGCCGGACAAGATGATCGCGGCGCTTCAGCGGCTGCAGAGCTCGGCGCCGCCGCAGCTCCCGGCAAGCGTCAGCGCCTTCGGGACCCTGGGCAACGTGAAGTCGCTGCTCGCGTCGCATCCGCCACTCGCGACGCGCATCGCGGCGCTGCAAAGCGTGCCGAAGCGCTTCAACTGAGCGCGTTTCGAGCGAGCGCCCTCACTCGAGCTTGCCGAGGGCCTCGGCGATGCGGCGAAGGCCCTCCTCGATCTGCGCTTCGCTGCAGGCGTAGCTGATGCGCACGTGCCCGGGCGCGCCGAAGGCCGTGCCGGGAACGACGGCGCAGCGCGCCTCCTCGAGGAGGTAGCCCGCGAGCTCGATGTCGTTTTCGAGCACTCTGCCGGCGGCCTTGCGGCCCACGTGCGCGCTGACGTCCGTGAAGGCGTAGAAGGCACCCTCGGGCATGCGGCAGCTGAGGCCCTCGATGGCGTTGATGCCATGGGTGATGAGGCTCCGGCGCGTGGTGAAAGCGGCGAGCATCTCGGCGACGGCGTCCTGCGGACCGCTCAGCGCCTCGACCACGGCGTACTGCGCCGGCGTCGTGGGGTTGGTCGTGGCCTGGCCCTGGAGCTTGTTCACGTCCTTGGCCACGGCGGCGGGCCCGAGCATCCAGCCGATGCGCCAGCCGGTCATGGCGTAGGTCTTGGCCACGCCGTCGATGAGGATGATGCGGTCCTTCAGCTCGGGCGCGACCTCGATGACCGACTTCTGCGCGAAGCCGTCGTAGACGAGCTCGCCGTAGATCTCGTCGACGAGGATCCAGCAGTCGTGCGTCGCGAGCACGTCGGCGAGCGCGCGGAGCTGCGCCTCCGTGTAGGCCGAGCCCGTGGGGTTCGAGGGCGAGCAGAGGATGACGGCCTTGGTCTTCGGCGTGAGCGCGGCCTCGAGCTGCTCCGGCGTCATGCGGAAGCCGTCCGCCATGGTGGTCTCGACGACGACCGGCGTCGCGCCGGTGTAGCGCACCTGCTCGGGGTAGCTGACCCAGTAGGGCGCCGGGACGATGACCTCGTCGCCGACGTCGTAGAGCACGAGCGCCAGGTTGAAGAGCACGTGCTTGGCGCCGACGGAGCAGACGACGTTCTCGCGGCCGTAGTCGGTCCCGCGGCGCACCTTCGAGCGCGCGCAGACGGCGTCGAGCAGCTCCGGCACGCCCTTGGCCGCCGTGTAGCGCGTCTTCCCCTCGTCGATGGCCTTCTTGGCCGCCGCGGCGATGTGCGCGGGCGTATCGAAATCGGGCTCCCCGCCGCTGAAGGAGAGCACGTCGATGCCCTGAGCCTTCAGCTCCCGCGCCCGCTGGGCGACGGCGACGGTGGCGGAGGGCTGAAGCAGCCCATTGCGAGCGGCGTGGGTGCGCGGCATGCGTCGGTGCGTAACTCGCACGGGCGGCCGGGAACAAGAGGTGTGGTCGGTCCAGCCACGAGCGAGTCACGCCTCGGGCTCCGCACCCGACGGGTGGGTGGGCGTCCGCTTCGCGAGTCCACGCGCGCTAGAACTTGTCCTGGCCGGTCTCGACCTCGGCTTCGTTGGCCGCCCACGCCACGGCATGGAGGTAGAGCTCTACCGTGGTCCAATCCAAGCGATTGAGGGGCATCTGTGCGCGTATGACGAAGGTATCGTCGTCTAAGACGTACCCACCCGCACCCATGGAGAAGCTGCGTTCGAGGGCTTGCTCCGCTGGAAACGCATCGGACGCCGCCACCCCGGAGGTGAAGTCCACCCAATGGTGGCTCATCGACTCGTAGTGCGCGACGGTCACCGCCTGAAGTGTGCCGCCGTCGTACTCGAAGACGATCTTGCAGGAGTCCTCTTCCTTCTCCGCAAGTCGGTAGCGAAGCTCGAGCTCGGCGAGGAGCTCGGACCAGTCTCGGTAGGTGACGGCCGGATCCGGCCGCTCCCTCTTCTCCATCCACGTCACCGTGGCCACGATGCCAACGCCTACTCCGGCCAGCCCCGTGATGCCCAGGAGCACGACGATCCAAAACTCCTGTCTGCTCATCTTTGAGCAGGATTCCAACCCGTGCCGCGACGACGCAAGTGCGGTTGGGAGACCCGATGCCGCCGGCGGGTCGTCTCGCGCGACGCGTCGAGTCCGGGGCAATCGACGATGCCGTCAACTATTCCACGCCGTGCTTCTCCCGCAGGGGTGCCGACAGAAATCGACCGTGTCCGGCTTGGATCACCTGTTCCGCGGTCGCCAAGTAGCCGTCTCCGTTCACGCCGCCGAGGTAGTAGAAATGCCCGAAGGGCACGTCACAAGACGGGCAGGCCAGTCGCTGGCTGACATCCGATAGAAACGAGCTCCGAACCTGAATCAGGTCGCCAAGATCGACGTACCAGGTCGAACACTCGTAGCACTCGACCCAGATGTGTCCGCAGTGCCGGCAGCGTAGGAAGACGAGGTCTTCGTCACCGCAGCAACGGAAGGGTCCGTAGTCGACATCGAGGTCCGTGAGCAGCGAGGGGTCGTTCGGCTCGATATGGCTCATTGGGCTTCACCCTCGGTTGGCGCCGCAGCGATGGCTGCGCCTGGTGGCCACGTGGCCGGTTCATCTCACGTGTGTACGGCGTCACTGTCTCCCGGCAGACCCTACCCCGCCTACCGTCCATGAACGCACGCCCGAACGACTCGTCGGCGGCGAGCTGGTTGTGGGTCCGGCATCGCAGCCGGAGGTTCGCCGCGGTCGACACGCCGCCCTTGGCCCACGGAATCGCGTGGTCGAGCTCGAGGCAGCCGGTCTCCGTGCAGCGTCGTCCGCCCGGCGACACGTAGGTGCACCGGCCGCCATCGCGCCGCCAGACCTCCCGTACGACGGCAGCCGGCGCGCGCCGTCCAGCCGCCTTACCCGCATCCTCTGCCGCATCGGGCGCAGTGCTCCGCGGAGGCTCGTCGCGCTTCTTCGAAGGCGACCTCGGCTTCCTCTCCTTCCGTACCGCTCGCCGCTTCTCGGACAGCGCGAGGCGAATCGCGCGCGCCACCAGCGGCGCCAGGTCGCGGTTGGGCTGCTCGTGCGCGGACAGGTCCTGCAGCTCGCGGAGCGCCGCGGCCGTCTCCGCGTCGAGAGTCACCGTGAGACGGAAGCGACCCGGGCTCAGCGGCTGGGGGTCGCGAGCGCGCTGCGGTGCCATGCTGGTCGGCTTCGCTTCAACCGAGGGAGCGACCAACGACGTCCGACGACCGCTCGCCTCCGGGACCGTCGCGACCACCGATGCGCGCGCGGCCGGAGCGCCCGTCGCCTCGGCCTTCCTCTCGGGAAGCCGCCGCATCGAAGACGCGACGTCCGGCCGCGGCCGAAGCTCCGCGGCGAGAGCCTCGAGCTGACGCACCGTCCTCCCTTTGGCTCGTGCGAGCACGGCCGCCGCGTCCTCGCACTCGTCGAGCAGCTTCCCGAGCACGTGAATGCCCCCGAGCCGTAGCTCGCCGTGCCGCAGCATCGCCAAGAGATGCGGATGCCGCCGCGAGAGCCGGGCCGCCCGAATCCGCTTGGACGCCTGCGACTCGCTCATACCGTGCGCCTCGACGCAGAACGCGAAGAGCGACCCGTATCCGGCGACCGCGTAGAGCTTCGCCTCGTCGACGGCCCGAAGCACCCCGAGCAGCTCCGCCTCGAGCTCCCGCGAGCCCTTCACCAACGTCGCGAAGCGCTTCAGTAGCGCCTCCTGCCCGGGCCGCCATGCGGCTCTCTCATCCATACTGAACGTTAGCACAGACTACCCGCGGTAGCGCGCATGAAATGAACGAATTTCAGGCACTTAGCCCTCCACGAGGAGGGCCCGAAGAGGCCACGTGGCCTACGAGTTGCCGCGTAGAGCTGGACCGCGCTTCGAGCGCGAGCCGGGGCGGTCTCAGTCGTCCGCCGCGGCCACGCGCCGCTCGTCGCGCACCGCCTCCACCTCGAGCTCCGCCGCCGCGTCGGCGCCGGTGTCCACCCGGACCGCGACGCGCTGCTGCGCGCGCTGGTGGTCGAGCTCGTCGGCGGCGCGCTGCGAGACGTCGGAGAACACCGCGCGAAGCTCGACGCGCCGCTTCTCCACGGTCTGGCGAAAACCGGAGCGCGTCGCGACGTAGACCATCCCGAGCCAGCCGACGCACGCCGGCGCCACGGCGATGCCGCCGACGAGCGCTCCCGCGACCGGACCCACGCTGCCGCGCCCACCGCCGCCAGCCCCGCCGACGATGCCGCCGAACATGGCGCCCGCGAGGTTGCCGTAGCTCTCGCGGAGACGAAGGCGCGTCTTGCCGCGGCGCGCCTCGATCTCGAGCTCCACGAAGCGGGTGGAGTTGCGGTTCCCGCTCGTCCAGGTCGTGGTCCCGCCGAAGCTCTCCAGGCGACCGGAATCCCCGATCTCACGTCGCAGCACCGCGATGAGCTCGGCCTGGCTCTCCTCGTCGAGCTCGCCCTCGAAGGAACGCTCCCACGCGAGCTTCGTCGGGGCACCGAGAAACACGTTGACCGGCCCCGGCTGCTCCCCCTCGACGGCGCGCTCCCGCGCCCGACGGAGCGCGGCGACCTCCTGCTCCAGCTCGTCGACCCGTTGCCGGAGTGCCTCCCGATCGTCCCGGTAGCTCACGAAGGAGGGGTAGCACCAGGAGCGCGGGACTTCTCGGTCTGCTTCTGCTCGGGTCAGGTTAGCCTCGCGCCATGGGGGAGGATAGGCGAGCGCCGCTCACCGTCTCCGGGCTTGTCTCGGACGCGATGGCCTCCGTGGGCACTCGGGGAGCGACGGTGGTCGGGCTCACGTTCGGACTCCTGATGGTGCCCGCGGTCTTCGACGTCGGTCTCCGCATGTGGGCGCCGAGCGGTCTCACGTGGAGGGAGTTCGTCCGAATGCGGACCACGCTCTACCTCGCGTTCCTCTTCCTCGCGCTGGGCGGCGCGGCCGCCGTCCTCGGGACCGTTAGCGCGTCGGGGCCCGAAGCGACCCGATCATCGGCGCTGCACCGACTGCTTCGACGTTCGCTCCCGATGATCGTTCTCGGTGCTCTCGTCGTGTTCATCTGCTTCGTCGCGTCGCTCATAGGGCTCGGCATGCTCATGGGGTTCCAGGAGATGGGCGCGCCCTTGGCGGCCAAAGTCGTGGTGGGAGTGCTCCTCGTCGGCGGCCCGGTGCTCTGGGTCCTCGCGAGCGTGGGCGTCGCCGCCCCCATGGTGATGCTCGAGGCGCGCGGCCCCATCGCCTCGTTCTACGCCGCGATGGAGCTCACCCGGGGACATCGCGTCCGCATCGCTGCCGCCCTGCTAGCCGTGCAGCTGCTGGTGGGCCTGGCGCTCGGCGCACAGGCGCTCTTCTACCAGCTCGTTGGCATCGAGGTGGCGGGCGGCGGCAGCGTCACGGGCTGGTCCCTGGCCGTGGTGCTGACCCTCGGGGAGACGCTGCTTCGGACCGTCTGGGTGGTCGTGACCGCGGCGCTACTGACCGCCGCCCACGGTCGCCTCACGCCGCGTTCCGTGGAAGCCGATCCGGCGGCGCTGGCGGACGTCTTCGCGTGAGCACAGGCGTGGTCCGATGCATCGCGCTGAGCAAACGAGTCCCCACCTTCATCGGGACGGTCGTCACGCCCGACGACATCGGGGTCGCACTCAAAGAGCCTCAGCTCCACACTGTCGCCATGCCGCCGAGCGCGAAGCTCCTGGAGAAGCGAGCCACGCTGCTCCTTCTGATCGAGATCGGCGCGCGCGTGCGCCGAGAGCATGGGGATCCGCGAGACGACGCGGAGTGGGAGGAGCTCACGCGCTCGTGCACTCGGCAGGCATCGGTCGCTCAGCTCCAGCGCGACTACCTGGTGGAGTGGAACGAGCGTGTGGGCGCCGTGGTGGAGGCGTTCTGGCAGGAAGTGGAGCGAAAAGGGCTCGACCTCGAGCGCCGCAACGACGTTGTCGTGGAGACGCTCCGCCGTGGCCGCGTGCTCCATCCGGGCCAGTTCCACGCGCTCGAGGACCACTTCGAAGAGCTACAGACCTGCGGGAAGATCAGCCGCGAGGAGGCGAAGGCGCTCGGCGAGATGCTCGATCGCTTCGAGGCCGACCCCAAGAGCTTCTCCTGGGTCAGGACACGCTTCTAGCGGGTCTCGCGGGACGGCGGGACCCGAGCCGTCCACGTAGGCTGACCCGGTGAGGGTCTACCTCGACGACTGCCGGACGCCACGGCTCCCTCAGCCCCGTCAGCCGCAGACCCCCACCGTGCGCTGCCGGTGCCGCCCCTTCGTGAGCTCTCCCAGAAGGAACCGTGCCACGGCGCCGCGGGACACGGCACGCGGGTCCTCTGGGAAGCTCTCGACGCCCAGCCGTAGCTCCGCGTCGTCGCCGTCCTTCAAGAAGCCCGTCCGCACGATGGTCCAGCCGAGATCGCGGGACGTCACCCGCACCTCCATCTCCTGGGCGCCGTCCACGATGGGTCGCACCAGCGCCTTGAGCATGCGCGTGGTCCACGCCGGCGTGGGGAAGAGGAGCGCCGAAGAGGTGATCAGCACGCGGTCGATGCCGGCGGCCGCGGCGGCGTCGGCAATCGCGGCGCCGGACTCGGCGTAGACCGCCGCCGCCGCGCGGGTGGGCCAGCGGGGACCGAGCGTCGAGACCAGCGCGTCGTGGCCGAGGGCGACCCGCGTGAGGAACTCCGGGTCGCAGGCGCTCCCGACCCGTACCTGGAGGCGCTCGTGCGCCACGTCGCCCAGACGGTCCGCGGACCGGACCACCGCCGTGACCCGGAACCCCGCGTCGAGGGCGCCCGCGAGGACCAGCCGGCCGGTGCGCCCGTTGGCGCCGAGGAGGAGAAGGCGTCGATTCGTCATGCCCGGAGAGATAGGCGTGCGATGTCGCCCACGGAATAGGCATGAAGAGGACTGATGCGTGCAATCATGCACATCGATGGACTGGGACGACCTAGAAGTCGTGCTCGCGGTGCACCGCGGGGGGAACCTCGTGCGCGCCGCGGAGACGCTGAACGTCGCCCACACGACCGTGGGACGGCGCCTGGCCCGGCTGGAGGAGCGGCTCGGCGTCCGGCTCTTCGACCGTACGCCTTCGGGTCTGGTGGCTACGCCGTCGGGCGCGGACGTCGCCATGACGGCCGAGCGCGTCGAGGAGGAAGTGCAAGGGATGGAGAGCCGCGTGCTCGGCCGCGACGCGCACCTCTCGGGCCCGCTCCGCGTCGCCACCGTCGACGTGATCCTCGCCTGCTTCGGCGACGCCCTCGGCGCCTTCGTCGAGCGCTATCCGGACGTCGACCTCACGCTGAGCCTCTCGCGGGAGACCGTGTCGCTGGCCCGCCGGGAGGCCGACGTGGCCATCCGCGCGTCGAACGACCCGCCCGAGACGCTGGTCGGCCGCCGCCTCGGTGCGATGCAGTTCGGGGTCTACGCCGCGCGATCGCTGGCGGCGCGCGTGGGCGAGGACGCGCCGCTCTCCGCCTACCCGTGGATCGGCTGGGGAGGCGGCCCGAACCTGGCGTGGTTCCAAGGCTGGCTCGCGGAGAACGCGCCCGGCGCCCGGGGCGTCCTCACCCTCGACGACCGCGGCGTGATGATGGCCCACGCCGTGCGCGCGGGCATCGGCGCCCAGCTCCTGCCCTGCGTGCGCGGCGACGCCGACCCGGAGCTGGTCCGCATCGCGCCGCTGGATCCGCTCTTCCAGGTCGGCCTGTGGGTGCTGATCCTCCCCGAGCTCCGCACGAACCGCCGCGTGCGCGCGTTCATGGCCCACATGGGCGACGCGCTGAGCCGCCAGCGAGCCCGCCTCGAGGGGCGGTCGCAGAGCGCCTGCTGAGGCTGGCGTGAATCAGGAGCACCGGCCACGTGGCCACGTGGCCTATGGCGCGCTCGCGGGACGGCGCCGGGCCCGGCCGCCCGCCGTCCCGCAGGACCGACCTACCGCGCGTCCGCGAGCCGCTCCACGAGCGTGCGCTCGGCCTCCGCGATGCCACGAACCTGCGCCGCCAGCTCGCGGAAGAGCGCCTTCGCCGCCTCGCCGCCCAGGGCGCAGCGCTCGGCCAGGCCGTCGCGCTCCGCGTGGTGCGCGCGCATGCGCGTGTGGAGCGCGTCGAGGTCCTCTTCGCCGGCG
>ERZ1740059.1968-NODE-1968-length-10249-cov-10.246223_pt1 | contig 10249 bp, 8 predicted proteins | sample MGYA00581744_ERZ1740059 | MGnify/ENA primary metagenome ERZ1740059 (study PRJEB43018, sample SAMN04849738) | marine metagenome | isolation source: floating plastic debris | place: Pacific Ocean | collected 2008-08-28 | study: EMG produced TPA metagenomics... | reverse complement strand
CTGTATTTTCCGCAGATTATTCCCAATACAAGCGGGCAGATTGAGACTGACGCCAGCACTGCTGATGGCAGAGTAGCTCTATACACAACTTATCTAAAGCTAACTAATGTCGACCAATCAAATGAGGGAGAATACCAGTGTGGATTCAAGAATGATTTCGGTCGTGACTACTCTGATAATGCTAAATTACAGGTTTTAGGTAAGTTTACGGATTTATGTAGTGAAAAGAGGACTGAGTTGGAGTCGGGATCTGTCTAGACATGTGTGATTTCTGAGAATACGGAATCAGTTTTCAGATCCCGGATGAGGATTACAATAATATTGTGATGTTCTGGGTGTTGTGTTTTGGACAGTGGCAATGGGCCAAAACTGGTACAAACTGTAATACTAATTTGCTAAAGCATCATTCACCACTTGGCCAACAGAGCATGTTTGGATATGGTGTTGAGTCATGTAGGCCTGTATAGATAGAACGTAAGCTAATCCTCAGAAGAATCCATATTTTTACATGCCTGTTTGCTACTTGAGGATAAAGATTGTGGTCTGTTTGTGGTTGGTTTCACTATTACGTTACCATTTATTCAATGGTAAACACCTATGTATATCTGGTTGTGAAAGGACAATCTGTCATTTCCATTTGCTAATCCCTGACATGTTTTAATTTTATGTGCTAGCTATCGTTGTGTATTAGTCAAGTCCTGCGTCGACACTTTGTATCTTCAGTCATGCAGTTTGTGCAGTCGTATTTGAATCTTAGGTCATGGCTATTCAAAACTATTAAAACGCAAATTTGACCACACTTTCGCCCTAATTTGTGTAAGCAAACTCAATAGATGATGGTGTATGTGTAGCCAACTGCTTTAGTTTGTCAACAAATCACACAACCTGTGTAATTTAGTTTTTCCTGGTAAAGGCTTTTTGGCCATGCGTGCTCGTCACAAATAAGATTGGCGATGCTTTATAACTTCATGATAACCTTATTCAGTTCTTTTCTTTGTTTTTTTCAGTCTTTCCATCATTCACAAACATACCGAACAATGTCACAGTGAAAACTGGACAAGATGCAAAGTTCTTGTGTAACGCTCAAGGTTACCCACAACCTTACTTATCCTGGAGTAAAGATGGTGGCAAAAACTTTCCGGCTGCCCAGGACAGACGATTCCAAGTGAACCCGGATAACCTGAATGAGTTCATCATTAGGAATGTAACGTGGCAGGATAGAGGCACATACTTTTGTAATGCCACCAATATTGCTGGCAGTATCATCAGTAATGCTACTGTAAATGTCATGGGTACGTTAAACTTATGTTAGATTTTCTGGTTGAGTAGAGATAGTCTGTGGATGTTGCTGCTGTATATACGATATGTCACATTCATATGGATAGTGATATTCTTACTGTAAACGTATGTATGTATGTACTCTTGTAAATTCTGAGATATGGCAAAACAGAGATGACATCAACTTCATTTTTTTCTGGTGTCATCCACTCAAAGTGACAGCGCCAATGTCAATCCCACGGTGACAGGTGGTACAAGTTTGAAAGATCGTAGTGAAACAAAAATCATTTCTATTTTTAACCAGCTTCATATCATTGAAACTATTGTAACTAATATTAATCATGCAGCACACTGTAACCGATATTGACGTTGTTTTTATTTTCATATTTTTAGTTCCGCCGATGTTCACCGAGCCTATCTCCTGTACACACACTCAAGATGGAGATTGGTTATTGAGATGTCAGGCTGACGGTAACCCCAAAGCACCCATTGTCTGGTACAAAGATGGACAGATCATACAGGTAACACCCAGAGCATTTATCAGTAGCTGCGTGTGACATATGGCTTGGCATCTGTGCGTAGTTTTCAATTTCAGCTGTGTAATAATGGTTGTGTATTGGCGAGGATCATAATAAAAACGCCAGTGCAAAGGTGGGGATTTATGGTTTGTGGTTTTAGAAATATGGTGGCATCAACCACATCATTTTGAAATTAATTGCATATTTCAATCGATGTCATGCACACCTGTGCTGGAATTTTTTGAATGGTGGTAGGATATTATTTAAATTGATTTTAAAAATTTTAACTCGCTTTCTGGGGGGGGGTCTCTAGGAAATTAACAATGCACGCTAACTGGAGTCGGAGCCACCAAAAATCACAATGGCAGTCGTCTTTTTTGTTTCTGTTCCAACTTCCCCAAGTGCATGTACTATAATAACACCAATTCCTGCCAAAAACACTCTCCTCCAAAATAATCATGGTTGGCAAATTGTGTGCAAAATATTATTCTTTGTTGAATAAACATTTTATCCCAATAGTAACACTTTAATAGTTGCTATGGTTAGCTATAGTTATTAGCTTGGAATGGATTGGCAATGACAGTTGAGTGCTGGCAGGTTATGCAACGATATGGTTGTTAGCCGTAGAAGGTGTCAGAAATGTCGCACTGGTTTCTTCAACCAGCGCAGGGAATGTTTAGATAATCAAAGAGTTGCCCGTATGGCTAGGGACCTGGGAACGTTGAGCATTCCTTAACTCTTTCGCCAGGCAGGAGTTGCTTGACAATATTTCAAAGTTGTGTCATGATAGACATAAAAATTGCAATTGTCTCTCTCTTCGGTCCACTATTCCACGGTGTGATTTATCTTAATTTGAACTCCAATATTAATAAGAAAATGTATAATTATCACCTTTTTTTGCACACGTATTCATATCCAAATCTGGTTTTGTTTCAGGCGAGCCAGAAGTACATATTCTCAGTGACGTACAATAATCTGTTTATCATTGACGGTACTCCTGAGGACTCTGGTGTTTACAGTTGCTCTGCCAGAAACCTGCTAGGCCAGGTCACTCAGCAATGCAACATCAACATCGATGCCCACTCTACTACTGAGGTACGCGTAAATAATTACATAAAATTTTTGTTTTGTTTTCGTTTGCGTGTTGGGCTTGTGTCCAAAAACGGACTCCGTGACAAATTGGTCAGTATTAAGTAAATGTAATCTGTGCTAGTGTTGTGAAGGTAATTCTTTGCGCACATAATTGTCTGCAAAAAGCGGAAAGCGGCGCATCAATTTTTTGTAGAAACTTTTCAGTATGCCATTTTGTCTTTCAATCTCTTTGCAAATGGTTTCTTACAATGGACTTCAAAGAAGCACATTTATCATTGCCATCAGTGATTTTCCTGGTTGCATTTTTTTAATGTTGAATAAGTGACATCCTCTTGCTGTCTGCAGAAATTGTGTTGGTTGTTGGGGAGCGTCTTCTGATGGGGCTTTGCTCTACACAACACAGCGTACTTTATTCCAAACGCAATCGCAACTTTTTTATGCACAGTGCAATCTTTTATTGATGCATATCCTCATAATTACTCGACTTTTTTGCAGGCTGTACCAATAGATCCAAGTATAGGATCGACAAAGCGCTCCACTCAACTCGATCAGAGTACTATTACAGGTCTCATAGTCATAGCTGTGGTGTGTTGTGTAGTCGGCACATCGCTGGTCTGGGTAGTCATCATATACAAAACCAGGCGCAGACAGAACAGGGGTGGAGATGGGGATGACACCAATGTACCCCTCAATGGGGGTGTGAAGCCTGGTGATAGCACACATAAGATTGGAGACAGCGTTAGCAATAGCAGCAGCCAGACAAAGTCAGACAGCTTCTTAGGTAAGACAGCAAGCTGATGTACTCTGTTTGCTGGATGCGCCCCCAAGTTTTATTTTGGTCAAACTTGACAAAAAATTTTCTATGAACAAAGAAAGTAGGCCTACATGTATACATAAGTTAGAAGTTCAAACACATGGAATGAAGTGCTCAATACAGTCTCTTACCCAAATACACACGCAAGCTGTTAGCTACCCCTAAATTTCTGTTGACAATGTGTTGAATCAAGACGATATCTTAGCTAAGATATCGCCTATAGCGGTTCTTTGATGAGTAATGATCTCTTTGAAAATTTTAGAATACCGAGGTATGAGGGATTCACCAAGTGCATTCTGTAAGACCAAAGGACAATTCCCTACGATGGATTCTGAACTGGCCGCTGCTATGGAACCTCTCAATCCTAACCAGGAATCACAGGATAGTTTGATGCATGACTCGGGATACGTACACGCGTACCCTCACCACACAATGGCTGGATATAGGATCACAGGCCATCATAATATACCAGTATCAGCATCAGACTATTACGTATCAGAACATGCGCACCCATTTAGTACATTCCAACCTACACGACATCACCGTATTAACAACCCTCCTCATCAACCATACAGAAAACCTACCCACAAACTCAACAGCAGCATATCCGCTGAATATATACCATATATAGACAAAAGGCATCCGCCACCTGACTTAGCACATCTGCTGCATCAGTTACGGGCGCCTAACCAGCCCCCTCAAGCTGTAGTCACACCTGTACATAAACACCGTAGACCTACAGCTAATAGCTCTACTCATCATTTAGCCTATGAAGAACCTGGTAGGTTAAATTCTGTCAGTTGCTCATGAAGCTGTTTTTGTGGTGGCAAAATTTCAGAGTTTGTAAAGTGTGTAACATGCGCAAGAAATCTTTGACATGGTCTTGAGGGCATGTTACTAAAATTGTGCTGAAATGGGGGCAAAATCAAGTTTATTGGGTGCAATGTAATGTTTTCATCTGTTACTGGTTTCTGCGAGTTTAGTATACTAGTCTGCTCAGCTGGAATAGTGGTGCCATAAGAAACATAATGACGTGCAAATGTTTTCATATAAAACATTAAATTGTGAGAATAGCTAGGATTATACTAGCTAGATAATGTTGATAAGAACATTAGCTCACTATGTTAACATTTCAGCTATGGAAATCTACCTGTGCTTTGTGAAACGAGTGTACTTCAAAATGAAAGCATTCTCTCGTAAATATATTATCTTCACCAGTGAGGACTTGTGTTATAGCCGGATTGAAGCTTTTCCGAATTTCTCGAAACGGCAGTTTAGAATAATGTGGTACTCTTCCGGATTGTATGATTTGCCGTTCAGTCACGCACTTTAACAACATAATTTTGTGTGAATGAATGAAGTGCTGTCCAGGTGAGCAGCCTCTTGTTATGTGAGACAGCTGCGTTTGACAGGAGATATTTGTTTGTATTTATAGGTTACATGAACTTGCCAAGATCTGCGGTGACACCAACTATACCAAAGAATAACAACAGTGCGACATCACCAGACCAGCACCACAGTGACTATATGAACTTAGAACCTAAAGATACGCACATATATCAAAACACGAGTATATTAAACATTGCTCCGGGTACCCCGGGATTAGTGGGACCTGATGATGAAGTAGCAACTACTAATCAAGGACTGGAAAGTGTCGTAAGACACGCGGATAGTGACACTGATGACAGAGAAACTAGTGAGAGTGCAGGTAGCACTGGTTCAAGTAGTGAACCAACAAGTAGTAGTGCTAGCCAATCAAATGATGGGTCCTTGTATGAGGACCACTCCAGTGACTCAAATGGTGCTAATGATCAACAAGTGCATAGTAGTGACACTCATTCTTCTCCAAAACCGCGACCAACAAAATCAGAAGGTCAAACCAAGAGTGCTGATGTAACACTTAAAACGCCCAGCAATAACACATCAGGGAACAGCTCCAAGTTTTATTCACGGTCTGCTAATGACTCATTGGCTAGTGCGACAGCTCTGTCACCTAGAAGGCGGGAAGCCATGGCAGACAGTACATTTGTGGAGCGAAAATATGGACTTATTTTTACAGATGACTACCCAGGCTGTCAGAATGAGACAAAAACAAGCGATGTGTCAAGAAACAGTCAAAGATCAAGAAACTTATAGCACAAGCGCTGAACTCCTACAAGGAGTAGCCTTCGCAATAAAAGGGGAGACAAATCTGAGCTCATCCATCATTTTTTTCCACATCCAATTTTAACCCATTACCAAACTTTATGCTCAAGTTTAATAAACAGCAGATCTGAGTATCAATAAGAGATTCCTGTGCCTATGACAAAGACGTCATAATCTCTAGGAATTACTGTACAGTCAATTTGCCAAAACCTGTATTATAGTTGTAAATAATTATTAATGACCTTTTTTATAAAGCTTTTTAGTCATATTTTTATTTGTATTCTGGCTTTAGTTTTTTACATGGCCCACAATTTACCTTCAATTGACTGTTCAGTTTTTATTGTGAATGATGCCTCCGTTATTTGGGCATGAACTGACTTCAAATGAAACCTACAAATTTAAAATTTCTTGTACCTGTACCTAAAATCTACGATACACCATACCAGGTTATCAGTCAGTGTAAATTATATTTGAGCTCTACAATAACTAGCTGTATTTATCTGTAAATTCCAGTGCCTTTAACTCTGCATTTTCCACATTTTACATGTAATTGTTGATATGATGTTTTATTTGTCTCGCCTGAACACATCATGTGACAATAATAAATAACAAAAATCTTAAAAACTCAATAACACGCATTTGACCAATGCAAGTAAAATGAGGGACATGAATATTAACCCTATAAACCAGTCTTGAATCATTCCCAAGTCGTTCTGTACACATGTCTAACAAGGTGGCTAATGAATGAAAAAATTAAGGTTAAGAATAAAATACAAAAAGAAAACATAGGCTGTTGCGTCGAATATAAATATGCATTTTACATATTTATTGAAACCATATAAATCACAGTCACGGAGGAAATACGTAATTTAACATTCCAATGAAAATAGGAAGCGTATTTAGTATTAAGCTCCTGCTAACAATAACATATCCCCTAGCAGAGAAACACATAAATATTACATTAATGATGAGTTATTAATCTTTACAAGATGAAAAAGAACATTGGTGATATTGGAGTTGTCCACTTATAAAAAAAGGGAAGACAACCACGAATGCTGACTTCTCCAACCTACTTGCGTAGAGGACATCTCGGATAATAGCGTGTAGAAAAATATAGCACATAGTCTGGCATGTCAGCTATGGCATCAATCTGGTGTACCTTATATGTTTGTAACATAATGTACGTAAATATGTATTTAAAAAGGCAATATAAAAGTTTAAAACTGAGCAATATCAATGTCAAATGTGTTATTTGTAAACCTCAAATTCATACTACATGTACATCAGCTTAAACTTGAAAAGAGAGATTGGCTAGCTGACCAGATCCATCAATAACAACAGCTGGCTACAGCACCAGGCTAAGGAGTAGAGAGGATGTTACACTACAAACCCCCACATACATTGGGAAGCTGCTGTTTATGGGCTTACTGAGTCGGTGCACAATCTTGACTGCAGTATTTCACAGGTAAGGTTTGGTGCAAATGCTTATGGTGAGATAAATTGGGCAATCATCCCACAAGGACCAACAATCTGCTATTCCAGTAACTACCAGAACGTAGTAAGGCAGTTAGAATCTCTCACACTGTACTATGGAGGCTAATATCATCAAACCCATCATCCTTACTAAGTCCAGCAAGTTTTCTACTCAAATTCCATACATTATGTCTGAGGTCTCTGTCATATGATTCTATAGATGAGCGCTCTGTCACACCATCCTCATAATATGCACCAGTTGAGCCTGCAAAGATATGTAATGTGAAAATGAAAGTTCTACTTCATAGGTACAGAGGTTGTCTCCTCCTCCTACAAGCATCTCAATTCAACGGTGGTGCAACTCCAACTTACAACAAATTGGCTTAGGTGTATTGATCAATTTGTATCTGATGATCAGTGAAAAAAGAAAACTGAACAACAAAGCATGGTCAGACAATTGATTTGGAGTTGGACTGATATCCATGAAAAAGTACGTTATTCACTAGCTATAGTCGAATGCGTCCGGACTCTGGACCATCTTAGTACAACCGCTATTCCGGAGGTTTACTACATAAATCCTAGCAAATTGCTAGTTTTGGAAGTAGTAGTGATGATACCTTTATATTTGTCTGACGATGCGAGCATGGCAATCTGTTTCCCCGCTTGCCGTTTGGTGTGGGTGATTTTGGCACATCTCAATAAATAATGCAGACAGAAGAGTTTGAATCCTCGACTAATTTTATTGTCTCTTTGATGCAGCTGCGTACTGGGAACTGTACCTAAAGGTAAAAATAGTAAACAAGTATACAAGTGAGTGCAATAGGGATATTCGCAGCCTATGGCAGGGATGTGAACACCAAATATGAGCACAGTAATCATCTATTTTGATGAGATGGCCACATAAAAGAGGAATATTCTGCATACCTCATCATTCATCAAAGGTTGACCTGCAGAGCCACCCAGTTACCCGGTCATTCATGGTTATACTCCTTAATTTTCTCAATGCATATTCACTTCACAAACAAACCTCTCATGAGTTCATTCTATAGCTCATTTTTTAGCAGGAGGGCTGGTTCCCTAGATCAAGCTATTTAAAATTGGTGAGGTCTTAGAGACAATACAAAATAAGTCCAATGGTTATAGCAGCCAGGAAATAGAACACAAGTTTGTCATAACTGGCACATTGCAGCAAAATGTTCCCTCCTGATACAAAACAAATTTAATTTGCGTTTCATTGCAATCAGAAAATTTATTTACAACTTTTGCCATTCAAAATTTAAGAACACACCACAGGAAACTACTTTTTGCGAGACTTCCTAGGCTCAAAGGCTAAACAAATGAGCACATCACAGACAGTATGATACAATCCTTTTTGTACCAATCTCCGATCAATACCACCCCTCCCAAGTCTGAGGCCTCATACTGTGGCAAGCAGAGCCTCCCCCCTCCCCTCCCCTACGTCCCTGACTTATGTCACATTGCTGGCATCACATACCAGGATTGACAGCATTGACAGTGACACCGGTTCCTTGTAAGCTATCAGCTAACTGGTATGTGAACAGTACATTACACAGCTTCGTGTTCTTGTAAGCCTGTACTCCAGAAAACGTTCCCTGCTTGGATAATTGGAAGTTCTCTACATCTAACTCTGTGGTACCTGCAGAATAGTCATCCAGATTTAATTACTAGATCTGCATTATTTTGTCAACGTTATCATCTTATTTCGGCATGTTCACCGATTCCTAAGATAAAATATACATACATGTAAGAATAATTTGTAAACATGTCGTACTAGCATTGCAAGGTTTGCACAAAAGAAATACAGTAAATTTGGAGTGTTTGGTAAAGTGAGTTGCTATTGAAAGCCTCTCAGCATTGTTGCTACCATCCACTTTGTCTTGCTGGTAACAATTATTAATCTTCCCTCACATATTTAATATGGAATTTAGCGAAATATTTGAAGAATGTGTACAATGTAAGGCATGACAACAATTGTCCCGGCATTTTATAAAATTTCGGCAGAGTTTGCCAAAATAATCAATCGTAACAGAGGGTCAAGTAAAAGCGAACTTTAGAATGAGTCATTCCAGTCAATTTTGAATTTTTTAAAGATTTTATGAATAGATAATCTTTGGAAACTTTTGGTGATGGAATGCAGAAGACAGAATTTATACGGGAAGCGTGGAAATGAGACATCTGTAGGACATTACAAATATTGAAGCTTACACAATAGAACTATCGGCATATTTCCAAAGACATTACATGTCATAGATTTTATTGTGTTATCAGAAACCTAGGAATGTTGCATGATGTGCAAAATTTTCCCTCAGTTGCTGATGATGACACACCAGAAACATTATTTTGTTAGACCAGCCTGTCTATATTTGGAGTCGTTATTTTTACAAAAGACCAATTGAGACTGAGAGGGTATTAATAGTAGTAAAGTAATACCAAACTTAATCAAAGGCAAGTTTAATGGATCAAACATGATATCAACACTATTACAATGCACAAATCCAAAACTAACAGGATAAATCCACGTGGTCATTCCAAGACTTCTAAGACATTGAATAATAACAAATGACTTCAAAACGGTTTAAATTATGCAAAGTTAGGCTTTGAAAATAGCCTGCCATAATTAAGCTAGTAATTTCGACAAGCAGATATTTTCCCAGAGATAGTGGGATATTTTCACCATTCCAAACCATTAGCCTCTGCTAACAGGGGAATAAAGTGTTCTGAATATCAAGCTTGTTAGTTAGAAACTCAGATATGAGTTTCAAAACCTTCGATAATACTATAATATTGTATAGGATCATCCATATAACAATTCTGTTGGATTCTGATCATTGTCTGTCTCAGATCCTAAGATCATTAAGTCAAAGTTGATAAAAATCACAAAAAATATGACTATATTGATTAGGTTCAA
>ERZ1740059.1967-NODE-1967-length-10251-cov-3.606512_pt1 | contig 10251 bp, 11 predicted proteins | sample MGYA00581744_ERZ1740059 | MGnify/ENA primary metagenome ERZ1740059 (study PRJEB43018, sample SAMN04849738) | marine metagenome | isolation source: floating plastic debris | place: Pacific Ocean | collected 2008-08-28 | study: EMG produced TPA metagenomics... | reverse complement strand
GCTCCCTCAAGGAGAATGGTAGATATAGAGTTGGTCTATAGGTTAACCTGCATTGTCTCAGAATCAAACTTTATTTTATTGATTATTTATATCGTTGTCTGCTGTCAAGACTTATGATAAAAATTTTTCTAGTTTTGAGATTTTTGTAAATACCGCCAGCCTAAGATAAATCCAATTATCAAAGAAGGTGAAATAACAATAATAGTTGTGATCGCATTAGTTGGCTGAAGGGGCACATATCTTCCCCCATACTTGATGAAAACCGATATTGCTGTAGATAGTAATAATACTTTGATAATAAATCCTGTCTGAGTATCCATAAATTATTAATAATCAATGAGCAATTACCAATGATATTACGCCCTTGTTGTAGAACTAACTAAAATAAATAGGTGAGTAAATTCAAAAGAGAAGGATTGACTTCATGTCATACGCAGCGAATTTAACTGGCAATCAACATTTGGCGATCGCCAATACTAGAGATAAAACTACCATTAATTTAGTTTCTAGCAGTTTTGGACAACAGCAAAGTCAAAGCAGCAGCTTTACTACTGGAATTTGGCAAGCACCACCGCAACTATATCAAATAGGAACAAATTTTGTTTTAAAGTTAAATGGCGAGAGGGGTATTTCTCATATTCTGATTCAAGCAAATGGTATTAGTAATATTGCACCACCCGCTTTAGGTAATGCGATCGAGATAGAGCTACAAAAGACCAATGACTCTGCAATAGATTCTAGTAATATGAAATCTAAACCCATGGAGCTGATGAAACCTATAGAGCCAATGAAACCCATGCAGCCAATGAAAATGGGCAACATGTCCATGGATATAAATTCAATGTCCATGCAAATGGGTAATATGTCCTTAAATATGAACGATACTAAAACATCTACATCTACCAAACTATTTTGCGATCAATGTGGACAAGAAGCAAGACCAAACGCTCGCTTCTGTAGTAGTTGCGGTCATCAATTAGACAATTAGCTATGCATAGCATCACGTATTAAAGTTGGGTCACTTTTTAAGATTGCTACTTACTACTTGCTACTTTCGAGCAGATGACTAATGTGTCCTAATACAACTTTGTACGGCTGTATCTCTTTATCCCTCATCCTATATCTCTTTTTAAATGACTTATTGCCTCGGTGTGATCAATAAATTCGGGATTGTAATGGCTTCTGATTCCCGCACTAATGCAGGAGTAGACTACATAAGCACCTACAGAAAAATGTTCGATCTCTCTTTACCAGGAGAGCGATCGATTATTATCTGCAACTCTGGTAGTCTTTCCGTTTCTCAGGGAGTGTTAACTAGAGTAAATCGTGATATTCAAGCTCAAGAAGCCAAAAACTTGCACACTATCGGCAATATGTATGATATTGCTCAGTATATTGGCAACAAAAGCCGAGAAATTCAAGAACAGGATCGTCCTTGGTTAGAAAAAGACGGTATAGACTACAGTTGCAACTTTTTACTAGGTGGTCAAATAAAAGGAGAAGAGCCACAGTTATATCTAATTTATCCCCAGGGCAATTTTATTCAAGCAACTCCAGAAACACCTTTTTTACAAATTGGCGAGACTAAATATGGAAAACCCATATTAGACCGTACTATAAGCTATGAAACACCTATAGAAGATGTGGCAAAATGTGCCTTACTATCTTTGGATTCAACCATGAAATCTAATATTTCAGTCGGGCCACCAATTAATTTGGTAATGTATGAAGCAAATAGTTTTGAAATGAATAATAAGCTAGAATTACGCATCGGTGCGCCTTACATTGCTAAAATTCGCAAGCTATGGGAGCAATCAGTACGTCATGCTTTTGAATCCATGCCTGATATTGAGTGGATACAGGATTTAAATGATTCGGAAGAAGATATTTTTCTTGATTAGTTATTGGTCATTGGTCATTAGTCATTAGTCATTAGTTATTATTTGTTAGTTGTTCGTGACTAATTAATTGTTTATCTTCAAACCCATATTTTTCTCTAACAAAATATAGTGGTCTGCCTTTGACTTCTTCATAGACACGTCCGAGATATTCGCCCAATACTCCTAAAGTAATTAGCTGCACTCCTCCCAAAAAGAGAATCGCTACCATCAACGAGGCATATCCAGGTACATCCACACCAAAAACAAGGGTACGAACAACTAAGTATAAAGCATAAAATAAAGAAATTAAGGAGATAGTAACGCCCACATAACTCCAAACTTTTAAAGGTAAGAAACTAAAGGAAATAATTCCATCTAAAGCAAAATTCCACAGCTTCCAATAGCTCCAGTTACTATTACCTGAATGTCTAGCTTCTCGATCGAATAAAATAGAAGTTTGCTTATATCCAACCCAAGCAAATAAACCTTTCATAAATCTAGTTCGTTCGGGTAATTTTTTGATTGCTTCTACTACTCGACGATCTAATAAACGAAAGTCTCCTGTATTAGATGGAATTGGAATAGGACTCATTTTACCAATAGTTTGATAAAAAGCTTTGGCTGTGGCTTTTTTTAACCAAGTTTCTCCACGACGCGATCGCCTTGTGGCATAAACTACATCATAGCCTTCTCTCCATTTATCAATGAGCTGTGCGAGCAATTCTGGAGGATCTTGTAAATCCGCATCAATAGGGATAATTGCCGCTCCAGCAGCGTGGTCTATTCCTGCTGTCAAAGCAATTTCTTTACCGAAATTACGAGATAGGTTAATAACTTTAATAAAGGTATTTTTTTGATTATGTTCAATCAATATATCTAAAGTATTATCTTGGCTTCCGTCATTAACGCAAATTATTTCATAATTAGTATGGAGTTTATTTAAAACTGAAATTATTCTTTTAAATAAATATTCAATATTTTCTGATTCGTTATATAAAGGAATTACGATAGATATTTCTATTGAATCTAACTTCATTGTGTTAGTTGCTAGTTATTAGTTTGTTAGTTGTATTCCAATAGTTCAAATAGTTCAATACTTAATATTCGTACAGGCAGAATTTAGTTAATGAATCATACAATTAAACCACAGCAAGATTGCCAGTCTACCATTAAGCAAAAACTGACTTTGATGCAGTTGTCGGATTCTTTTTTTCCTTCTGGATCTTATACTCAATCTCATGGTTTAGAATCTTTGGTACAAAGCAATCAAGTTCAACAACCTGAAGATTTTATTAGTTTTGTACAAATACTATTACGCAATAAAATAGGTACTTGCGATTTGGTAGCACTAATCCACAGCCATAAAGGTATTTCTCTAAAGAATTTAGCCCAAGTTAGACAAGCCGATAAACAATTGTTTGCTCAAACTGCGATCGCCATTAGCCGTCAAACTCAACGTCAAAGTGGACGTGCTTTACTTATGGTTGCACAGTCAACATGGCAAAACAAACAGTTGGAAACCTTAGCCAAAGATCGTATTGCCAACAATTTTAACTGTCTTCACCCTGTTGTTTTTGGAGCGGTAGGAAGCATTGCAGGTTTGGATCTGACTGATACGAGTTTAGCCTTTTTACATGGCTTTATTACAGGTTTGCTCGGCGCAGGAATTCGTTTAGGAATACTAGGACATTTGCAAGCACAACAAATATCTCTTGAGCTATCAGCTGACATAGAGACGGTTTTATCCACAGCACTTTCGATGGATTTAGAGCGAATGTATTCGTGTACTCCCGCGATCGATCTAGCTCAAATGCGTCATGGTAGGTTGAATAGTCGTTTATTTGCTAGTTGATTAAATTCCAAAAAAGCAATCTAGACAAAGATACATCGCCCAAATAAACACAGACAATTTGCTAATTTTTTAACTATTTTTATTTTCAAGTTTTTGATGTTTGACAAAAAATTAGTGAAAGTTAAAGTAATCATTCTCATAAAAGTGTAACCTTCCCGCACCCAAATAAAGACCAAGAGATCTTTCTCCTGGGGGAAAAGCAGTTACGCCAAATAAATATACTCCCCCCAAATCTGGGTTTCTTTTTGGTTTTAAACCTATGGTTAAGTTACTTCCAGGAGGAATAGCGCGATCGAACTGTACGTCGATTTCTCCCGTATCTTCATTATAAAAAGTAGTTGAATCTAACTCGTCTTGTTTATTGTTGTGATTACCCAAATACACCCTTGTTTTGTCTGGTTTGAATTTTATTTCATCTCCTCCTGCGCGCTGTTTGATAATGACTTTACCTAAAGACTCACCTACATTATTTGGTAATTCTAAATTGAAATAGTATTTTGCGTGTCTAGCTCTAACTTGATTAAAAGTAGCGTAAGTATTTTTGAGCAATACAGCAGATTCAAATGCCAATTTTCCATCGGGATATTGAACTGCCAGGCTTTTAAACTTAAGCCCATTAGTAATTAGTACAACAACTAAACACCAGAAAAATATCTGAATGTATTTGGCAGAGTTATTTATTTGAATCATCTTACGAAATTGTGTATACATAACTTCATATTCTTACTCAATTAATTGACAATAGTGTTAACATCAAATCTGAGAAATAAAGATGTAAAAGTAGAGCTTGTATTCAGTATTGTAGGTTTTCGCCACAAGGTATTGATTTAACGTTTTTCTAATAATATCGTCTCTCTCAGCGCAACATTCAAATTGGAGACACCGATTCATGTCAATTTACGTAGGTAACTTATCTTACGAGATCAACCAGACAGACTTAAATGAAGTCTTTGCCGAATATGGAACAGTTAAAAGAGTTCATATTCCCACCGATAGAGAAACAGGTCGCGTCCGCGGTTTTGCTTTCGTAGAAATGGAAGCAGAAGCAGATGAAGACAAAGCTATTGAAGCACTTGACGGTGCTGAGTGGATGGAAAGAAGTCTTAAGGTCAACAAAGCAAGACCTCGTGAAAATAGAAACTCTTTTAGTGGCGGTAGAAATCGTTTCTAAATTTTTGTTTTTGATTTAGTTTAATTAAGCTTCTGGGAAAATTTTTCTCAGAGGTTTTTTTCGTGTGAAGAGAATTTCTAAATTAAAACGAAAAAGAAAATACTAGATTAATAATTAATTTAATTCCAAAGCATCTTAGCTGGTTAAAAACACAAAAAAATAGGTCACATAGCAATAAAACCTATTTTTAAAACAAAATAAATTGATAAGGTAGCTGTATTAATAGCTACATTAAATAGCATCTGCACCCTTTTCTCCAGTACGAATACGAATAACCTCGGTGACAGGAGAGATAAATATTTTTCCGTCGCCAATCTCTCCTGTACGAGCAGCCGCCATAATTGTTTCAGCTACCATATCTGCTCGATCGTCTTCGACTACAACTATAATTTTGACTTTCCCCAAAAACTCTACAGTATATTCTGAACCACGATAACGCTCTGTCTGTCCTTTTTGACGACCAAAACCCCGCACCTCAGAAATTGTTACTCCGATTATTCCAGCATTTAATAAGGCAATCTTTACCTCTTCCAATTTAAATGGTCTGATAACAGCTTGGATTCTTTTCAATTTTCAATCTCCTTCATCTTCCACAAAAGTTTAAAGTAATTAAAGACTTGAGGAAGTTACAGAAATAACAGCAGAATTTTGCAAAGCTGTACTGTTATCTAAAGTTTTGAACTAGCCAAATATTAGAATATAATATGTCAAACCTGAAAGAATTTATTCAGCACCTCTACGAAGAATACCGTCTTCTCCATTTTGGTTCTTTGGCTGACTATATTCCCGAACTTACCAAAGCTAATCCAGATTGGTTTGCTATTTCTGTTGTAACCAAAGAAGGAGAAGTATTTGAAGTAGGAGACATCACAGAAAATTTTACGATTCAGTCCATATCTAAAGTTTTTGTTTATGGTATGGCATTGGAAGATTGCGATCGCATGACACTACTAGAAAAAATTGGTGTCGAACCTACAGGCGATCCGTTTAATTCTGTAATTCGGCTGGATGAAAACTCAAAACGCCCTGATAATCCTATGGTTAACGCAGGAGCGATCGCCACAGCTAGTTTAATTAAAGGCTCAGATCCCACAGACAAATTGAATCGAATGCTAGATATGTTTCGTCGCTATATTGGTCGTGACATATATGTAAATGCTCCTGTTTTCATGTCTGAAAGAGCTACAGGACATCGCAATCGTGCCTTGGCTAACTTGCTGCTTAATTTTGGCATTATCGACCACAACATCGAAGAAATTCTCGATCTATACTTTCAGCAGTGTTCGGTAGTGGTTAACTGTCACGATCTAGCAGTAATGGCTGCAACCTTGGCAAATAGGGGTGTCAATCCCATAACCCAATCAAAAGCAATTAAACCTTGTTATGTCAGGGACATTTTGAGTGTGATGTATACCTGCGGAATGTACAACTATGCTGGAGAATGGGCTTATAAAGTCGGCATTCCTGCCAAAAGCGGAGTTTCAGGAGGTATTATAGGAGTTATTCCCGATCGCGCTGGTATTGCAGTTTACTCTCCTCTAATCGACAATCGGGGTAATAGTGTCAGAGGAATTAAAGTGTTTGAGGCTTTAGCTGAGAAATTTCAACTCCACTTGTTAGATAGTCCTTTGGAAAAATGTCCGTTTCTCAATATTTCTGATATTTCTAAAGGCTAGATTTTTTTTACTGAAAATACAAATGTTAATTAAGGTCAGTTCGGGTTAAGACAATTAGAGAGTTAAGGTAGCTAATAGCTAATGGCTCAACAACTGTAAATTTCCTGGCGCAACTATTTTTTAAACTCATAATTTATCAGGGATATAGCTTATCACAAACTAACGTTAATTATTCAATTGGCACAAGCCGCACAACCTTCGCTAGATTCTTTAAAGTCATCTTTTTGTACGGTACGGACATAGTAAACGGCTTTACAACCTTCTTCCCAAGCCATAACTAAAGTTTCAAAAATGTCTCTAGCTTTGACCGATCTTTCTGGCTCTTCGGGGAAATACACCCCTTGATTGAGATTGAATAGTAATTCCATCGAAATACCCGTGTCAATCCATTGCTGCATAGTTGCTACTGCTTTAATGACTATCTTTTGATCTAGACTTTTGTTTTCGCGATAAAACCAGAAACAGTCTTGGATAAATGGTGGTGCGATGGGTACTGTACCTTTTGCCCACTTGTCGTAAAAGAATTTGCTGTAAACGGGCAAAATACTTGCAGTACAGCCCTGTACTAAAGAAGAAGACGTATTGGGAGCGATCGCCGTAATATGGGAGTTACGAATACCGTAGGTTTGAACATCTTGAGATAACTGTATCCAGCGATCGCTATTTTGAGATACGGCTTGAATTTCTTCAATGGTTTTTGAGCCGAGAAGTTTTCCTTTACTCCATTCGCTACCAGCAAATGCGGCATAAGCACCCCTCTCTTGAGCCAATTCCATCGAAGCAAAGGTACACCAGTAGGCTACTTCTTCAAAAAGAGAGCTGATTTCGTTTAGGCTGGTATAACTTAGATGGCGTTTAGCCAACCAGTCATCTAGCCCCATACAGCCTACTCCGATGGTGCGATATTTATCGTTATGGGTTTTGCTATCGGCAAAAGGAGGCTTAGTAATATCAATAGTATTATCGAGAATCCTCACCGCCAGCTTGGATACACCAGCTATTTCCGACTCATCAACATTAGCTAAGTTAAGAGATACCAAATTGCAGCAGTGAGCTTCTAATCCTGGCTTGACGTTACTGAAGCTTTCGCAGCAAAGATTAACTCCAGGGATATATCCTTCGTGTTTGTTAGGATTAGCGCGGTTTATGGTGTCTTTAAATGCCAAATACGGCATTCCTGTCTCTACCTGACTCCGCATTATATGTTTGAACAATTCCCGAGCATCTACTCTTTTGTAGAGAGTAATCTTCTTGTCCAATTCTGATTCTATTTGGGCATATGCGGCTTCAAAACCTTCTCCCCATTGTTCGGCAAGATCTATGCCCAATTGCTCTTTAACTTCATAAGGATCTACCAGCGTCCATTTTTCCTTATTTTTGACGCGACGCATAAACTCATCGACGATTACCAATTGAGGAAAAACATCATAGGCTTTGCGACGGCGATCGCCATTTTCCGCCTGCATTTCCAGAAATTCAGGGACATCTAAATGCCAAATATCTAAACCAATGGTTACTGCACCCGCTCGTCTACCTCCTTGATTAACGGCGATCGCCGTATCGTTAAGTAGCTTAATCCAGGGAATAACGCCTCCTGAAGCATTATCCTTACCCATCACCCAGCTACCAGTAGCGCGGATGCGGCTGACATTTACCCCTACACCACCGCCGTTTTTAGAAATCCTAGCGGCATTGGTAATCTCTTCAAAAATGCTTTCTAAGTTATCGTCCATGCCGATAATAAAGCAGCTACTTAAAGAGCCATCAGGAATTCTAAGATTGGCTAGAATAGGCGTTGCTAATGAAATCTTACGCAAAGCGATCGCTTCATAAAACTGTCTGGCGACAGTCAACCTAACTTCTGGTTTTTCATTAGAAGCCAGTAATAAAGCACATTTAAGGAAAGCTTCTTGAGGCAACTCATTAGTCAGCAAATATCGCTTGGTTAATAGTACCGCCCCTGCATAGTCATAATCCTTGTCCCAGTCTGGATTGATCCAACTACCAGCTTCTTTTAATTCTTCCTGTGAATATTTAAGAATAGTGCGATCGTAACGTTTGCTGTCTATCTGAGATTGAACTGATTGAGGATATTTTCCATAGCCAAATCCACGGGCTACCTGAGTATCTTTCCAAAGACTCCATACGTGCAATCTACCCGCTACATATCGCCATTCTGGTTCGTCTGGGCTACACATACCCAAGGCGCAATCAATCAGATTATCTTGAATGTCTCTGGTAGTCACGCCATTGCGCAGTCTGGTAGTCAATCCTGCTTCTAGGGTGATAGGATTTACGCTGTATCCGTCACAAGCCCATTCAACTACAGAGCGGATTTTTGTGATATCTAATGGTGAGGAAGAACCATCTCTTCTAACAACACAAATATCTGAAGAGCTTACTTGTGGGCTTTCCTCTCCATTATCTTCTTCTGGAGATAAAAGTGATGTTTCTGAAAAGTTAACATCTACTTGTTCTCCTTGTATCAAAGACGACTGACCCCCTTGGTCATTTGGTGTAGCTTTGTCTAGTTGTTGCTCGATTCCAACTTTCAAGGTTTTTTCAGCTGAATCGGCTACAGGTTGGGAATTGCTAGTTAGAGGTAAGGCTGGCTGCATGTGAGACTAAAGACAAATTTAACTGTTCTGGTCTTCTACTATAACCCAACTTCTGCTACATATAGCGTCTTGCTATTAATATTCAGCTCATATTACTCTATATGTAGATATTTTATTATTATTAATTTACAACAACAGCTAACCAATGATAGTTGAAAACCAGCCATTGTGCCTGAGATAAATTATTTATAATGAATCAATCTTCAATCTTCACTCTTCACTCTTGGATACGCGGATAGTATAATCTTTAAAATATTCTTCGCATCTAGCAAAAATAAATAGAATTACAGAGTGAATAATCAACAGAATGAAGCTTATTTAAATCATCCTACCTTTGGTCTGCTTTACAGAATATGTTTGTTGAAGGATGGTCAAGAATTGTTTACCACCCTATACGCGCAAAGATTATTTTTCACTGTCAAAAGTGTGGATAATTCTCTTTCTTTTGACCCTATTAGTAGATCTGATGCTCGTCTTTTGGTAGAAAGTTTACTCAGAAGATTATTGTTAGATCGTGATTCAGAAAAACATCGCCAACTTCAGACTATTTATCAGCGCACTTTTCTTTAATTCTTATTTTTAAATATTTTTAAAATTTCTTCTTGACTTGATGAAAGGCTCTATTACTCAAACAATTAACTCAATACAATCCGCGATTCCCCAAGATGTTAAATTAATTGCTATTACCAAACAAGTTAGTCTTGAATTTATGCGAGAGGCTTATGAATCAGGAGTTAGAGACTTTGGAGAAAATCGCCTTCAAGAAGCTTTGAATAAACAAAAAGAGTTACAAAATTTAGGGGATATTAACTGGCATTTTATTGGGCATATTCAAAAAAACAAAGCCAAAAAAATTATTGAAAATTTCTCTTGGATTCATTCAGTTGACAGTCTGGCTTTAGCTCAAAGATTAAATAGATTAGCCAAAGAGCTAGACCGCAAGCCAAAAGTTTTTCTTCAAGTAAAAGTTTTACCCGATCCAAACAAATACGGCTGGGAAATTGAAGAATTACTAAAAGACTTGGCAGAATTAAATCAATACGAGCATCTCAAA
>ERZ1740059.1966-NODE-1966-length-10254-cov-3.916658_pt1 | contig 10254 bp, 9 predicted proteins | sample MGYA00581744_ERZ1740059 | MGnify/ENA primary metagenome ERZ1740059 (study PRJEB43018, sample SAMN04849738) | marine metagenome | isolation source: floating plastic debris | place: Pacific Ocean | collected 2008-08-28 | study: EMG produced TPA metagenomics... | reverse complement strand
CGAAACTGTTCAAATTCTCGTGAGGTTTGAGTGTCTTTGGCTAAATTGTTATTTCCTCCCCCAGATACAGTTAATGTGGAATTTCCACGAGGAAGAGTTGGAGCTAGTCTAGTGTAGTTAAGTTTGGCCAAGTTGGTAGCTAGTGGGGGGTTATTTTCTTCGCCCCAATGCTCAATAGTAGTGATTCCCCAGTACTTTCCCTTTGCCTTACTCTCCCAAAATGTTTTTTGGAAACCTAATATTAAATCGGCTTGTGAGTCTTTATGGGTGTAAGGTGATTTGTCTAAGGTTAAATTTTGGTTTTTGGAAATACCTAAACTAAAACGATCTTGAAAAACAATCTGCGCTTCTCGATCGATTGTAAAGTCAGAATTGCTCGATTTATTGACCGTAAAAATGCGATCAACTAAGTTGATAATTTGTGGCACTATCGGCAGCTTAGTCGATGATACAAGTTTTGCTGAGAGCATTGGCGATTCAGGTATGTTAATTTGATCTGAATCTATAAGTATGGGTTTAGCGCAGGCTGAATCAGTCCAGCTAAGGCAGCCTAAAATGCTGCCAAAGAGGACGTTTGCTACAATGGCTTTCATTCATGTATGGGGGAGGAATTTAAGTTTTAAGTCGAATTTGTAGGTTTTGTAGCTCTTAAGAAGTTTCTTAGTAGCAAATATCTTACCGAGTTTTTTACTTTCTTTACTATTCTATTGTGAGTCTTTTTCCTTTGCCAACTGTGAAGATCACATAAAGATTTTTTGTGAGTATGGTGAAGATAGGATTAACTAACAACGAAACTATCGAAGAATCCCAAAATATAGTCAATATGGCTTGGGAATAGGTTAATTATTTTGAAACAATTAAACGGATAAATATAGATGAAAATATCAGTAGTTGCATTGTTCTTAAGCTTAGGAATGATCGCTGGATTAAGTAATAAGGCTAAAGCAGAGAGTGTCAACACTGCACCAAAAGAACTGACTGAAGCTATCTTAGAAATTGAAGATGCGGCTAACGATCAGGATTTAGAAGGTGTACTTGATTACTACAGTGAAGACTTTACAAACACAGATGGTTTGACGATTGATTCTCTTGCTCGAGGATTAGAGCAGATGTGGAAAAATTATCCTCAACTTACTTATACTACCGAGATACAATCTTGGTCAGAAGAGGGAGATTTATTAGTAGCTGAAACTATAACTACAATAGAGGGAGTTCAAAAAGAACAAGGTCGAGTCACACATTTAGATTCCACCGTCAAATCTCTTCAATATTTCCAAGATTTAAAGTTAGTCAATCAAGAAATATTGGCAGAACAATCTCGATTAACCTCTGGAGATAATCCACCCAACGTTGAAATTGTGGCACCAGAAACAGTCAAGACAGGAGAGAAATATAATTTTGATTTGATTGTTGATGAACCCTTAGAAGATCGAGTTTTATTGGGAGCAATTAAAGAAGAAAAAACGGCAGGTAATCTATATCTTAACCCTACAGTCTTAGAATTAGAACCATTACCAGCAGGAGGGATTTATAAAACTGCTACGGCTCCTCTTTTACCAGATAGCAATTGGGTGTCTGCCATTTTAGTTCGTGGAGATGGAATTACGATGATATCTCATCGAGTTAGTATAAAAGAGAATACTCAGAGTAAGAAAAAATAACTGAGTAATTAGACTTTCTGCAACAATCTTGATTGAGCAAATGATGATAAATATAATTTGATTTGTTTTCTTAGAATCAATCTGTTGTACGTTTCTCTGAGTTAGGTAGTTTAATAGCCACTATTTATTAGCTATTAGTTTTGTCTCTCAAATTAGTTTGATTAAAGGCAAGCTAATAGCTATCGTTGATAAAACCCTTACTTAGTGAACATATATCAACAAAACAAAACACAGTCAAAATCAAAGTATTAAATAATAATATAATTATTATTTAAAATATTATCTTAAGCCAAATAAATAAATTATTTAGAAAAGCTATATCTGGATGGAGGTTCATAACTGCTTTTACCAGAGTTAAACTTTTAATATGAGTCGAAAATATTACTATAACAATTCGCGATTGACGAATACTTTGATACGTTCTAAAAACTCCTCTAAACACCAGCGAAGCGATCGCAGATCCTGGTTTAAAAGACGTTTCCGTCTAATCTATCTAAAATTTTTACGGTTGCGTGGAAAACCAGAAGTGGTAGCAAAAGGATTGGCTATAGGAGTTTTTGCTGGATGTTTTCCTTTTTTGGGATTACAAAGCTTAATTGGTATTTTTTTGGCTACCTTACTGCGTGGAAGTAAAGTAGCTGCGATCGCAGCTACTTGGATTAGTAATCCTTTAACTTATGTGCCAATTTTTGTTTTTAACTATAAGCTAGGAAAGTTTTTATTAGGAACAAAAGATGATGTTTTATTTTTAGATTTAAAATCTTTTACAGCCTTTAAGGAATTAGGACCAACTTTTGCTATTACTCTGCTAACAGGATGCTTTGTAGTTGGCTTAATTCTTGCTTTTATCACTTATTTTTATAGTTTGGCAATTCTAGAACGTCTGGGTAATCGGCGAAAATAGTAATTAAGTAAATAAAAAAATATTATAATTAGAATTTAAATTAGAACATTATTTAAGGCTTTTCTACTCAATTCCCAGCTAGATATAGGCAAAACTATTGGCCATAATAAAGGAGTAATAAGTAAAATAGCCCAAGAAATCAGGTGGTTGTTAGGAGTACTTCTATCTTGATAAAATAGCATCCACCAATAAACAAAAACCATGCTATAAATTATCCAATACCAAACAAAAATGTTTTCAGACATTTTTTGATTAAATAAATAAATTGTGGTCTATATTATTGTTTATCTAATCAAAAATCGTCACTGTTGAAAACACTTAATTTTAATTATTAATTGACTTATAGCCGTTCTCACATACACGAGGTACAGTCTGATGCTTTAGTTTTGGCTAATGGCTACCCTAACAAATTAATCCTGTCAAACCGAACCGACGTTGATTATCTAGCCAAGTTAGCAGAAGAAGAAGTTAAAAACAGGTTCTTTTCAGCGATTCGACGTTTGGACAACCCAGGCATTGCAACCAGCTTACCTCCTTGATTTGCTTTATTCCAGCGCAGAAATTCTGCTGCTGCACCCTCATAGTCTCCTGCGTTAAGCTTACGGCTTAAAGTGCTTTGCTTAATCACTCTAGTACCTGCGTTGTATACCAGAGATGTCAAAGCACCCAACTGGTGGGGAGTTAGCTCAACCTTAACATTGGCTAATACTAAATTTTGAATATGATAAAGTTCTTTTGCCAAAGCAGCATCGGCTTGAGCTTGAGTAATATATTGACCCATTCTGACAGTTTTTCCGTTGATTTTGGATTGTCCATAACCAATTACAGGTAATCCACTAGTATCAATATAAGCATAAGAACGAAAGCCTTCATATTGTTTTACTAGGTTGATAGTGGCAGGTAAAACCTGATGATTGTTCTTAGTAATCGAGTTAGAAGCAATAGTATGGCTTAGATAATTATCGATCTCTTGAGTTATTTTTAACTGCTTATTATGCAGGTTTAATTGACTAGCTTGAGATGCTGAAGTACTTATTAAAAAAGAGCTTGAAGATAATAATAAAGATAATGTGGAATAAAAATGCTTATTAATAGAATTTAAATTGAAAAACATACTATGATTATTTGCTTGTCCGTATTTTTATTTAAGTAGATGTACTTAGAAAGTATTGAACAATTCTACTTAAAAGTGTGTAACTTGGATCAATTAAAAATATGAATTAGATCGCCACAATTAGGTGTGTAAATCGTAGAAAAATTATAGATAATGATCTAATGGCTAATGGTTAATCAATTAAAATAAATGTCTCAAAAAGGCGATCGTTCTAATAAACTAATTAATAACAATTCTTCTGGGATCGTTATTGGGGGAGGAATTTCGGGTTTGATTGCGGCTACTTTGCTGCAACGTAAAGGAATCAAAGTAACTGTAATAGACAAAGGAAGAGGCATTGGCGGACGTTTAGCAACTCGTCGCATCAAATATTCTGAGACGATTGAAGGGATTTGTGACTATGGAACACAATATTTCAGCGTAAAACAGCCAGGTTTTCAAGTCTGGGTAGATGATTGGCTCGAACAGGGAGTCATTAAAGAATGGTGTCAGGGTTTTAATGAAGTAGATGGTAAACCCCGTTATTGTGGAATTAATGGTACTCGTGGTATCGCCAAATATTTAGCGCAAGATCTTGATGTTTGTACAAGTACCAGAGTATTTAAAATAAATTACGATCGCCAATGGCTAGTAGAAACTAATAGCGGTAAAAAGTTTCAGGGAGATTTTTTAGTGATGACTCCCCCCGTACCTCAATCCCTCAAGTTATTAGATGATTCTAATATAGCTTTACCTCCAGATATTCGACAGTCCTTAGAACAGGTAGACTATCATAGCTGTATTGCAGTCTTAGCCTTATTAGATCGACCTAGTAGTATTCCTCAACCTGGAGGAATAGGGATAGCAGATGAGAATTTAGTCTGGCTGGCTGATAACTATCAAAAAGGCATCTCCCCCAATGGTCATGCTATAACTCTTCACGCCACACCTAGCTTTAGCGAGAAGAATTGGGATAATACCGATGCAGATATTGCTCAAAAACTGTTTGCTGCGGCATCAACCTGGCTAGATTCTTCTATTATTGAATACCAAGTCCATCGTTGGCGTTACAGTCTGCCAAAAACGCTTTATGGTCAATCTTGTCTGACGTTGCCAGAATTATCTTTGACTTTTGGAGGAGATGCTTTCGTTGCACCCAAAATAGAGGGTGCAGTATTATCGGGGATTGCTATTGCAAAATCAATTAATCATTAATTAATTCTTAAATTAAATTTACAAGTTAGATTTATTGCATATTTCCCAAATTAAATAAGAAAGGAACTCCACCTTGAGAATCTCCTCCTGTAACCAAAACTTTAGGCATTTGTGCGCCACCTTCTCGCCAAGCTTCGATCGCTTCTTTTTGTAGTACTAATTCACCACCTTGCGCTCTTAGGGTTTCTGCTAATAGTCTTTGTGCTTCCGCCTTACCTTTAGCACGGTTGATGTCTGCTTGAGCCTGTTGTTCTGCCTCTCTTGCAACATAAACTGCTCTTTGAGATTTTTGCTCGGCAATCTGTTTTTCTTCTACTGCTCTGGCAAACTCAGGAGAAAAACTGAGGTCTACCACACTAGTATCTAGAATTAAAATACCATACTTATCAAGACGCTCGCCCAAAGCATTATCAAAATCTTCTTTAAGCTCGTCACGCTTGGTAATTGCCTCTTCTACTGTTCTTCTAGCAGCAGCAATTTTAAAAGATTCTTGAGTTTGAGGCGCAATGATTTTGGAGACAATGTTCTGCAAAGTACCTTGTTTACGGCGAATTTCGACTACCTGAATTGGATCGAGGCGAAAGTTAATTGCAAAACTAGCTTTGAGATCCTGCAAATCCTTAGTAGAGCTTTCTGCGGGTACTTCAAACTTTTGCACTGTAAGATCGTAAATATCCACATTAGAAACTAAAGGTGGACGAAAATGAATTCCCTCTAGCAAGACTCCATCCTGAGCCTTACCCAATATGCTCAATACACCAGCTTGACCAGGATAGAGTATAACAAATGAGTTAAAAGCAAGCAAAACGATTAAAGCAGCATTAATACCACCTAGCAATGGCTTCCAACTATTTTGTGATTGACTATTCAATACTATATTCTCCTCTTTGTATATAAAATAAGGTTATTATTCAGTATTTGCAAGTTTATCGTATTTAACGATTTAGCAGTGATTAAAAGTATTCAAGACTACTATCAAATTGATGATAATTTAGCCACTTCAGGACAACCTACATCAGAGCAATTTAGGTCAATTAAGGATGCTGGGTATCAAGTTATAGTCAATCTAGCAATGTCTTGCTCGACTAATGCTATTTCTAACGAAGGAGAAGTAGTTACCGATTTGGGATTGGTTTATGTTCAAATTCCTGTTGTCTGGGAAAATCCGACTTTAAAAGATGTAAGATTGTTTTTTGATGTGATGCAAGCTATTAAAGATAAACAAGTTTGGGTTCACTGTGCTAAAAACATGCGCGTCTCCTGCTTTATTTATTTTTGGCAGAAACATGTTTTAAAATTGTCTGAAACTAAAGCAAGGTATCCTATGAATCGAATTTGGCAGCCCACGGGAGTTTGGCAAGAATTAATCGAGCAAGTAGATCGCTCACAGGATAATATCTAATTGTGACAAGTTAGGAGTAATAAGTCACAAGTCACAAGTCACAATTTTAAATTCATAAACGATGAGCAATCTGTGTAGTTATTGCCTTCTTCGTAGATAAGCCATAGCATTTTTTAGATTGCTACCTGTTTTTTATGCATTAGCAACTTTGCTTGTCCTAGCTGCAATTTATACGATTGTATTTAAAGGCTAACTATAAAACTATTTGGATGATGGAAGTCAGCTTCTATGGCGGGATGAGTTAATGCCCAATAACTAAGCTGTCCGTCTTTATTTTCTAATACTGTGGTAATGGCAATGTCTAAGTCTTTGTTAGTTATGTCAAGCTTACTTAAGTCTATGTTGGCTTCTGCTATTAAAGATTCTGGACTCTGAAATGCCACTTTAAAAGGGAAAGACTCAAAGGCTTGTTCTTCAATTATATTTAGTCGGTAATCTAGAAAGTAAAAAACATTCCAGTTTCCTGATGGTGCAAGATTAAATTCCCAGTATCTAGTTGTACCTTTAAGTTTTAAAAATAATTCAAAACAGGTATGCTCCCAAAGATCGTATTGACGAAGAGGAGTTTTGTTTGATTGGGGAATAATAATTGTAGATAAATCACCTGTAAGTAAATATTTTATATTTAACTGGTTGTCAATTTTAGATATATTGCCATTAATTTTAATTGGAGGTACATTATCAGAATTAAAACTAATTAAATTAAAATTATTTTTCTCTATTGCAGAATTTATATAGTTTTTAGTCACTATTTTTAAGTTAATCTTTGAATTATATTTTTGATTGATGCTTCTTGTTCTTCAATGCTTTCAGTTAGTTTAAATTGAATCAAGGCTCGATTTAAATTATGCTCTGGGTGATTGATATTAAAGTAGATATTGCCTTCCAAATAATCAGTAAAAAATCTTAATCCCAATTCAAAAGCTAATAAACGAATTGAGTCATAAATGTATTTATAATCATCGTCTGTGAGAAAGTTTTGAGCAACAGATAAATAGCCCTGTAAAATAGCTTCGGCTAGTTCTGGGTCAAAATTAACCTTTTTCCAGTCCTTGGTTTCTTCTCCTAGTCGATTGCAACCTGATCGCAAACAGTCTCCAATATCATAATGAATTAAGCCAGGCTTAACCGTATCGAGATCGATCATTGCCACTGCTTGATTAGTAGAACAATCAATCATAATATTATTGATTTTAGGATCGCCGTGAATAGTTCTTATGGTTAGTTTACCTGAAGCTTTAGCTGACTCTAAAACATGAGGAAGATTGGGGCGATCACTAATAATTTTGAGACAATAATCAACCTCAGAAGATGATTTTATTTTAGTGGTGCTAACTACTTTTTGATAATGTCTAAGATATCCAGGTGTAATATGAAAACCCTCTAAAGTATCGGCTAAAAGATCGATAGGAAGATCGTTAATTAGATGATGAAACATGCCCAAACCATAGCCAATTTCTTGCCCATGTTGGATATTTTGAATAGTGTCAAAAGACTGAGAGTTATCAATAAAGCTAATAGCACGCCAAAAAGAATTATCTTCAGCTATCCAATAGTTTTGCTGTTGGGAAGTAGATAAAACTTGGGGAATAAGCCAGCGGCGATTTATTGTGGACAAGCTAGATTGCGCTAGTCTTTGGCTGACATAATCGGAGAGGACACACATGTTTTTCATGATCAGCTTTGGTTGACAAAACACAGTTGTGTTTATTTTTTGTAGAATGAACGGAGGCTTTGCATCTAGGGTAACCAAGAAAGTGCTATTGATATTACCGCTGCCATACTGTTGAATGTTAGTAACCTTGCTCTCTGATGTAAATTGATTAGCGATCGCTATAAGGTTGCGATCGATTTTATTTACTTCCCTAAGATTATTTGTCATATCCTCCCCAATCTCGATTAAAAGCCTGTCGCTTTAAAATTCTATCCACAAATACAATATCTTAGTTGAGACTTAGGAAATAAAAGCAATAAGTAATTGATACTTAATTTATCTGTAAGATCTGTTTTAAGCTCCTCTGCCTACATGGATGTCTCTTACCCTAACTGGTACACAAGCATGAGTCATCTGGGCAACTTGCATCGGCTCGCCTTTACCACACATATTGGTGCCACACTGAACTAACTCTGACTCTCCACCTAGAGCATCAACGCTGTTCCAAAAGTCGGTTGTCATGCTGTGATAGGTAACATCTTTTAGCATCTTCGTTACTTTACCGTTTTTGACTTCCCAAAAGGCATCTCCCCCAAACTGAAAGTTGCGTCGCTGTTGATCGATAGAAAAGCTGCCAATACCATCAATCAAAATGCCATCTTTGGTATCGGCAATCATCTCTTCTAGAGTAGCAGTATGACTGTCTCCTGCTTTACCTGGCTCTAAACCCAAATTGGGTATCCGCACCATTGGAGTACTCGACCAGCTATCTGCATAAGCACTACCGTTGCTGCTACCTCTTCCCAAACGATGAGCAGTTTCGCGATCTGTTAAATAGTCGTTGAGAATACCATCTTTGACTACATACCATTTTTGCGCGGGTACACCCTCATCGTCATAAGCCATAGTACTACGTCCTTTGGGTTGAGTGCGATCGGCAACAAAATTCACCCAAGGTGCTGCATAGCTCAACTTGTGGAGGTTATCGGTGGTTGCAAAGCTCGTTCCTGCAAAATTAGCCTCATAACCATACACTCGATCCAATTCGGTGGGATGTCCTACCGACTCGTGAATGGTCAAAAATAGGTTACTGGGTTTTAAAATTAAAGTAGTTTTTCCCTCGTTAATAAACTCTGGTGCGTAAGTTTTTTCTACTGCTTCGTTTGCTACTCGTTCTATGTTTCCTAGCAAATCAGCAGTATCTATATGCTCATAGCCAATATTAAGGGGTGGACGCTCGTAATTTCTGCCTTTTGCGTCTCCATTTGCGATCGCAGTACAGCCCATTCCAGGAAAGCTACGATAGATGGTTTGTTCGATAACTGAGCCTACCGTAGAAGCGAATATTTTGTCTTCTTTGGTAAAACTTAGGAAGGAATAGGCTTTTTTGATTCCTTTGTCTCCATGAGCTAAAAACTGCTCGTTGATGTTCAACAATAATTCTGCTTTCTCTTGAATGGGAACTTCAAAAGGGTCAATTTTTATTGGAGTAGTGTATTTATCTTGATAAGCTGCCACAGGGACTAATTTAACGGGCTGTTGTTGGGTAAGGTGACTTCCCTTTGCTGTTTCTACTGCTAGGTTAACCACCCGACGAATCTCATCTGGGCTAATGCGATGGGATGCAACAAAACCCCAAGCTCCATTTAACAATACTCTGACTCCAAAACCAGAACTAACATTATCAGCTAGTCTACTCAAAGAGCGATCTCGTGCAGATAAACTTTGTTTTCGATAGTGACAAATACGAATATCACCATATTCACAACCAGCCTGGCGAATCAAATCTACCGCCACAGTAGCTAATTCTTGATGAGTTTTTTCAGTTGGAGCTTGCAACATAAATCTGAGCTTGTAAAATGCTGTTTGGCTTATATTTTAGCGATATTGGGGTATAGCCGTACAAAATTAAGTTAGGACATGTTGTCACATGTCATACAAAAAAACTTAGGAATTTGTAATTAATAAGAATAATTGAGAGTAATCAACTTCTCCAAATATCTTTACGTATATTCTCGGTCGTCATTTCCAAAAATAGCGGATATAACTGCGGGGATAACTATATGTTTTCTTCCCTAAATGACTATTTTTATAACCGCTTATTTATTTAACGGCTGAGGAATATTAACCAGTGATACAAATAAACATAATTAGCGCCACTCCTGGAATTGGTACTCACGAACAGATTTTGCAGCTGATTAAAGCCAGGAATACTGGCATTACAATCAAGGAAATTAGTAGACGGATCAATCGTCCGATTTCGATGATTCAAATCTGTCTAAAGGATTTAATTGCTGATAGAGCTATTTTTAGCCGTAAGAATAA
>ERZ1740059.1965-NODE-1965-length-10256-cov-9.786688_pt1 | contig 10256 bp, 8 predicted proteins | sample MGYA00581744_ERZ1740059 | MGnify/ENA primary metagenome ERZ1740059 (study PRJEB43018, sample SAMN04849738) | marine metagenome | isolation source: floating plastic debris | place: Pacific Ocean | collected 2008-08-28 | study: EMG produced TPA metagenomics... | reverse complement strand
GTATTGTTATTGCACAGGGAGGTGGGCAGTGTTCGACAATACACATGGCAGAGCTAGCGGTGCATACTGCTAAGGGCTGTTGCACATGGCCCGTATTTCTATTAAACAGATATTTTGTCCAGCAGAGCTTGACTATTGCATGTAGCTCGTGAAATGTGGCTAAATAAGTGGGGTAGATAGATGGAGCGGGTTAAGTGAGCTTATCTTTACTTACAGCTGCCTAACCTGTATCTAACTCATAATATAGCAACACGCTACTTGCACCTGTGGACAACTTGATGTGGAACAATATGGGATTTAGGTGATAATTACCTCATAAATTCCATGATAAATCAGCTGAGTAATGGATTAACTGAAGCTGGTGCAGACCGGGGTTAGGAATTCCACAATATTATACCCAGTACACATATAAGGCTTTTTCCTTGGTAGTCTCGCCGCAATGCTGCCATCGCTGCTTCATAACTTGGAATTATTTTGTGAACCTTTCAAATTATACAATGTGAATTATGCAGATCAAAAACACTGATAAAATTCCAATAAATTACCAATAAACAGTATTATTACATTCCGAACATTCAATTCCGTGCCCAACAAGCGAGCACTAAGCTTTGTGTAAGGATCAAAATAAGCTCCGCCCACAAGAAAGATACTAAAGAGGCAACGCACTTGAATGCTGAACCAGTATTGCTGTGGGCGCTATGCAGAACGGATGTTGTGTGTGATTTCTTTTTAAATTGGACTCTAGTTTAAAACTGCACTGCAGAGGATAAAGTTTAGACTTTGACACACCGATTCAGATGCATATAACGGATAGAAACATGGCAGATCTAATACAGCCAACGACAGCGAAGCACAGATATAACCTCAAATCAAGATTTGAAATCGTCAGATCTCTTGGATCCGGTACTTATGGAAAAGTAAAACTCGCTATTGACAAGAAAACAGGGCATAAGGTAAGCATTCGCAAATGCATCTATTGCTCGAACCAATGCATTCAGTACCTGTAGCCTACTGGTATCCAACCGGATAACTCGTTTGTATTGCTTTGAGACTTTTATTGTAATTAGAGTTTTGTTTTGAACTGCTAGAGCAGACCAATATTGAGCATTGTTTCATGGATTCTAGTTGAGCAAAACTGCATTCAGAATCAAGGAATTTGACAATTGTGAAACAGAGCTCCATCTATCGCCAGAACAAACTTGTTAAATTCCTAATACTCATTAATTTCCTGCTTTGCATGAGACATTTTTTGACTTGGGGATTGCGCTTTTTGTTCTTTGTTTACATTCAGAGGTGTATTGGAAATCTATTTTAAGATGCCACCCGCGGCCACCAAAGACAATGGGCTTAGCAAATAACAACATGGCCCCACAGCTGTTTAATCCACCGCTGAGCCGTGTTTGGACAATGTGACTTGTGACAATAGAAATGTCACATTGTTTTCATTGAATGGTAGCTCCCAAGTCAAATAATGATGCTTGTGAAAATTTGTCAAGTTGACAATTCTTTTGTCTAGCAAACAAATTAAGTCAGCGTTGTCACATGCCACAAAAATTTCACGTGTCCACTCGTCTGAAAATTAATCTGCAACCCTTTGTTTGCCTGTGTGTGACTTTTTGGATTACATTTGGACCCCAGGGGACCCAAAGTACAGGGCTGCAAGCGTAGTAAATAAAAACCAGGGAGTTGCACAGTAAACAAGGCGCCCATTGTAAATAACGCTGTTGCATCATAAGCGCTGAACTTCGCTTAGAATTCCACAAAAACCATGTAATCTAATTCGCAGAACGGTAGCTTAATATGATACTCTGCAAACAAGCTTTACATAATACTTAGATAACATACTTGAAAAGCTTGCAAACATTTGCTCCAATAGCACATCAATAGCTTCAATTCACTTTTTTCTTATGTTTAACCAGCAGTAATCAACATTCCAGACTAGATTTTTTATCATGTTCAGAAGTGCTGAAAAATCAATAATCACCTTAAACCTGTCCTTTTATGCTGACACGGACTGGCATGTGTGTCAAGAGTTCCGACATGGATTAGCGAATGCAGTGACAGTTTCCGATGTACGTAGTTTGTCTGGCATGCATACAAATTAAAAATTTACAACATGACATTTTTTATATTTTTCCAGGTGGCCATAAAATCGATAAGTAAGAAAAGAGTGACAGCCGAGCAGGACTTGGTTCGAATCAGACGAGAGATTGAAATCATGGCTTCTCTAAGTCACAAACACATTATCCAGATATATGAGGGTGAGTATATCACATCAGCTACACCGACGTATACCTTATCATTTTCTTAAACATCTCCAGGCAACTGTCCATGCAAGCGAAGTATTTTTTGCAGTCGTAAGCAACAATTAGAGATCATCAAGACGCCACAACAGAGTGATGCTCTTATATTGCCAGGGGAGGGTCATAGCTGCAATAAACTAGCCAAAGTAAACATGACCAATATTAAGTTTTATGAATGCTGCTTTCTTCATACAAACCCAGCGAAGATTTTCCTTACATCTCTCACTGATAAAAAGCAATTAACTTGCTATCTTGAGCAAACAGTGCAATGTGTGTAGCCTTTGTTATTAATTGACAAACATAAAAAGGGCACCTGTCAAGCACCTTGAGCTCGGCACATGGCCATCCGGGTCCTTCACCTTAAAAAAATTTGCTCAATTACTCAATTCTATAATACAATCAACAAAAAAAACTACAGTGACAAAGTGCTTTGGCCATCGCGTCTCTAATATTATAGATGTGCACTGCTTGGTCTGCTGCATTGATAGGCGGAAATGTTGATCATTTGCCAACAAACAGTACACTACCAGTGCTGTTGTCACGCTTACGACAGTAATCTGTAATATGAATGTTAGTGCAGCATTAGCAATGATAATCATAATCTACATTAATGGACATTGCGATTATATAGCCGATCAATTAACAAAATTGATGAGAAATTCATTAGCAGTCTATTCAAAAATGAAATTACACTTTGTACTAGGTCCTCTGGTACATTTATGTATGTGAATTAACTGGGTAGGGGAAGTGTAGAACCATTACACAGGAACTGCGGGAGACATGTCAATCTATAATACCAGCATGACAGGCTGTGTGAAATTCTGGTGTAAGCATTTTACTGCGAACGTAGAATAAAAAACTCAAGCACCAGCAGTGAAAGTAATGTCCAAAATGTTCAAAGTTGCATGTTTTGAGACAAAAACATGGGGATTAGGCAGGCGCCCGACAGTTGATCATAAAATGATGTAATAATAAGCATGCATAATGAAATCGACAATACTGAAATCTTTTGAATATACAATGTCAGCGACATAGGCACTTGTATTGGTTGTTATGTTATAAGATTTCAGCCAGTCATATCATGATGGCATGGCTTGTTTGGTATGCCAGAGGAATGTATAACATGCTGTCTGATACAAAAGATTATTAGTCATTGACACTCTTAAACCAATGGATTGCCTAAAACGATGATAAAATATTAATAGAATATTGGAAATTGATATTACTGCACATTGCACTATAGACAAGCTATGAACCGTGCTCTGATATCAATGCATCAGATTGCACATCGTTTCTTATCCTATGGTGTATCGTACCTCTCACATCACGGCAATAGGTGTGGAATTCTCCAAATTCCAACCTTATCAAAATGTTAAATTCGATCGGCATATAAATGATGAGCAATTAAAAATTCACAAAATCCTATTTTGGTGAGCAGCAAAAACTCCAAAATAGTCATCACTAAGCCATCTATCATTTCATACATGCATGCATTACTGATCAACTGGTAATAACAACTACTAAACCTGCTTGGCAACCTGAAGATTTGGAAAATTTATTGAGATAGATACCGCACATTCTGCAGTGGGTTGACAACCTATGCTAGGATGAGTCAGCTCAGATGTAATTGAGGTTGCTATCTTAAGCAGAATATGTGCCACTTGAGACCGTTATCAATGTTATGGAAAGAGGTTTGACAGGCCTGCCCATGAAGCTTTACCAACACAATACGGTGATATCATTCCGTGTTCTACGATTAAAAGCTTTGATAAGACAGCTTTGCTACTTCCATAGCATGGCTTTTTTATGGCCAATGAGTCATTGAGTTCTTAAAGCCCAATTACACCCATAAACTAATAATTTGATGAGAATTATTGTAATTTATCCTGTCTGAACCACAGAAGATCAATTATGTGCTATAAAAAGATAAACATCGCTACATGACAGATCATAGGCTACTAATTATGAGGTTTCCTGTTAATGACTTTGTCACGATTCTGTACATTATCTTATTGCAGTGTTTGAGAACAAGGAGAAGATAATTCTAGTTATGGAATATGCCGACGGAGGAGAGATGTATGATTATATAAGCAGTCGAGGTCGGCTGACAGAGAGCGAATCTCGAACACTATTCCGACAGATTGTGTCCGCGCTTCATCATCTACATGAGGTAATTATCTCCTCCACCCCGGCAGCCCAGCAGCAGCAACTCAATATTGATCATATAATAGGACGTGACATAGCATGTGCTGACCGACAAAACTAATGACCACCTTTGAGCAGCAGTATGGGCAATGAACTTTTAATTTGAATTTACAGTTAGCATGCTCATTTGCTTTGTTGACTTGTTCTGCTGATAAACAAACCCTGCACTACTACCGGGCAAGCGCCATGCTCCATGTTATTATGAAACATGAGATTGTTTGATATCTATAATTTGGTCAAGTCAAGTTTTAAGCCATTGACATTTAAAGTCTGAACTACGATAACATTTGCACACTATTCATTATGGAATGATTAAAATATCACCATCCCAAGTCAAAATTCAATTGTTACCTACCAATGGCACAACATGACACTTCATATTGTGAATAACAATTATTTTTATATTTTACAGAATGGTATTGTCCACAGAGATTTGAAGCTTGAGAATATTTTACTGGACAGAAATGGTAACATAAAACTGGCTGACTTCGGTCTTAGCAATACCTGGCATCACAACTGTTTTCTGCACACATTCTGTGGCAGTCCTCTCTACGCATCACCAGAAATAGTCAACGGCAGACCCTACTATGGCCCTGAGGTAAGCACTGCCCATGATATCCACAACAATCAACATTGATTATTACTCATTAACTTCTAGACCTTTCAGCACAGTGTTGCCAGCCGTTGGAATTTCCAAATCGCAAACAAAAGATTCTGAATAAGGAATATGCCAATGGGGTCATTGGCATTGACTTGCAGCATACTGTTACATTTCTAGTGCTGCCAAGACGACCACATAAACAATGACTGGATAATCCCAGCCAGTAGTGGCAACAAGACTCTAAAGCCAATAATGATGAAATTAATTTTATTGTATTGTTTGTATTGCTACTACGGCAAACAGTAAAACAATACAAACACAATACAATAAAACACTTTATTAGTGGCTTTATTGTTTTGCAATCATAGGGTGTGAAAGAATGGAAAGGGATTAGCCGTTTCCATAGGAGAGCTCGAACTTCAAATAGAAACAATCCATCAACGTCAGCTTTTTGACAGATCTTAGACACGTTATGGGCACACTTGTGAACATCAGGCTCCCCACGCACATCAGTGATTAGAGGGTGGGGACTCAATTTTTGATGGCTGACAGATGGAATTATCCTAACACCCTATGTGATGTGGTTTAACTTGTGTACCCTTCAATTACTCACTGATTTGTGATTCACCTGTCCTTATAGGCATTAACATGATCTATTATTAATATTTCAGGTCGATTGTTGGAGTCTGGGCGTGCTTCTCTACACATTAGTCTATGGTGCCATGCCTTTTGACGGTAGTGACTTCCAAAAACTTAAGAAGCAGATCACCACAGGGAATTACTACGAGCCAGCAAATCAGTCAGAAGCTTCCGGCCTAATCAGAAACATGCTAACAGTTAATCCAGCCAAACGTGCCAACATCACAGATGTAGCAGCACACTGGTGGACAAATAAGGATGCCTCATCCCTACAAACAGAGCTTAGCAGAGTATCATCGGCCACTCGCAGAACTAGTGACTATTTCGAAGATGACAATGTGTTTTGTGAGCTGAACAGAGAGAAACCTGAACCTGAGAGAATTGTTACTCCTGTGTTTGACTCTAGCAAAAAACCCAAGAAAAGCATCCTCAAAAAACGAAACATTAGCAGCGGTGATTCAGGGTGTGCATTATCTGACAGTAAATATAATAGCGAGTTGTCGTCAGGGGTTTCGAGCGGAGATTCTACCACCAGTGAAGAGGGGACAATCCCTCGTCAGCGAGCTGAGTCCGAGCTCACAGTCCCATCTACCACAGACGTAACGTCGAAAACCAAGCAGAGGAGTATTTCTCTGCTCTCCCCTACTGTACGCAGAGCCTCACCCAGAAAAGATAGCCTCAGTTCCGGATCATCGACCGAACTACTCGATTTCTCATACGATAGTCAAAGTGAATCAGGAACCGATTCAAACCCACAGGCTATCCTTGAACTGTTGTAATACAACGATGTAATCATGTAATTTTTTTGTAAATGCTGATCTCATTTTTATGAATTCCACGCAGTTTTCTCCATATTACATAAATATCAGTGGCTCTTATAATAATATTTGTAGTGCTCTAAGTCTCCTTGAGGTGCTAGCTGACAGCGAAGCTGACAACGCCCAACCAAACAATCCAACATTCTTATTTATTCCTGATCCGTTATTTATTTAATGATGTTTTATTTGTGTTTATGTCTGACATTTTTGCAACAATCACAACCCGAACCTGATATGGATTCCCCTAAATTTTTTCGACTTCAATTTCCAATCACTTTTAAAAAGTGAAATTGAGATTGAACAAATAAAATTTGAAAAACTTTAACACAACTAATATCATATTGTTTATGTACAGCTGGCAGATTGTGACACTTGAATAGGACACCAAATACCCTGAGGTATTGCATGCATAGACTGATCACCTTTGCAGGTGACATCCAATGAGGGCCAGGCTTGACAAACAACCAACTGTTATGTCTTCAATTTAAGGTATTGGGAGTCTTAAAATGTCTAACAACCAACCATTAATTTTTGCTGTCGAAAAACCTCCAAAAATACCAAAACCATTTTTCATTCATGGTTAAAATAATGGATACAGTATGGAATCAGGTGATCAGTTATCTAGAAATAGTGAACTTGAGTCACAACAGACACTGACATGACTGATTATACAGCTATAATTATCATCTTAAGGTGACAGTAAGTGATGATTCAGGGCCACTGAAGCCCTATTGTCACCATTCCTAGCCGCACCTGTCATACAGAACAGAATGAGATATCATTGGATTTGATTGATAAGAACCAGCCTTTTGTTTCAAGTGTACATCATGAACGTAGGTCTTTCCAAGTGGGCTACCAACCAATACCATATTTGTGCCAGGTGAAAACCTCTCAGCGATTGTGATTCAATGGAGTGACACGCTAACTTGTGGAGTTGATGGCCAAAGTGTGGCGACGTAGGGAACAGACCCCTCCATAAGTGCTAATATGAATGTCGAATTGAACACAATCAGTATTTAAATTTAAGTCAGCGTACCCGCTCATTTATAACGACTGAAAGAGCGATGAAAGTTCCACAACCAAACCTATCCACTAGACCTGCCAGTACTTTGGTATGACAGGAGAAGAGTGGTAAACACAATGCCAATCCCATCCATACGCCGCTGATACTCACTAAGCCCCAGGTCAACGAGTGGTTTGGCTACCCAGGTTAAACATCAAAAACACCAGAGCTGATTCCAGTTATCTTACTTGTGAACTTTTGGTGACAACCACTTTAGTTGTTGTGTGTACTGTACCTAGATGGAAACCTGACTTATCAAGTAATGGTCATGCAATAATCCTGTTCATCACACCATACTCTATACTTGGGGACCGCCTCTCTGCTATCATAACACACCAGGAAAAGTTGCATCACAAAATGATGATAATTTATGCTCGACAAAAAACTGATATAGCATTATTATTTACATCCAGGCTTTATCAATATCAGTTGATTGCTCAATGCTGGTCCTTTGTTTCCGATAACCACATTAATTACATGGTGTACACGGAAAAGAAGAACGGGAATACCTGAACTGCTACGCTTTAATTCCTTCTTTTTGTTTCGGATTGCACCATGAGCCATCACAGAAATCCCCTGATGCAACATTTAATATGGTTGACGCACCATTCCACACCTTAATTCCTAGCTGGAAGGAGAAATTTATAATTGAGCACACACCCACTCCAAACAATAGAACTTAACTTATTTGTAATCCCAAGCGTGGAGAGATAATTACTATGGTATATCTACCAATTGTGTATGAGCGACAACACTGCAATATCAGTTGGGTTAGAATCACGGCCATCACGCCATGGGACAACTCATAACCTCAATTTTAGATTGTCCCCAGGGTGTGTCTTTTGACTGTTCAATCGAAATTGACAGTGTGAATCACAAAACGGCAGGTTTGGAAACAATCTCAGAATTCAAGTGTCAAGACAAATGGAATACTTCACACTAGCAGTGTAACATATCGTGTCCCAGATACAATTGCTATCATACATACTGAAAGTGCAATTTTCAATTCACAATATTGCAATATTACCAAGTAGCTTTATTGGGCCCATAAAGACTGTTCATTCGTCCAACACATAAAATCAGCATTTATATAAAAGTATATTCACCAAAAATAAATTCTCTGTTCGTACATAAAATATAATCACCAAAGAAGTGATAATGATGTGATTATTGATTGATAGGGTGTTACCCAGATGCATAGCATGACATTTTTAGCTTGTATAACCCCTCATCCCCTCGGGTAACAGCAGGTATCCTCAACATCATCCTTCTACAATAAATATAAATACATGTATAAAATGTTATGAAACAGTAGAATAACGCCTCATGCAAAAGATGTTACCAGAATATGAAATGTTTTCACTTTCGCATTATTTAATTGTCCTCAACACAGAACTCTAGATGTCACTGACATTTCAAGTGAGCAATTCAGCGATTTATGTTCTAGGTATAGCGTGAAAATCTGCTGATCATCCTAAATAACAGTACCCTGGCTGAGCTGTTAGAGACAGGGTAAATTTAACATTAATCCCCATTAGCATTGGCCTATTTTGCAATCATAAAAAAGTGGTAAATTTTCACGGGAAAGCTCTCCTTGGCAAAAAGAATTTGTCATGAAAGCAATCAACCGCTGCATTCCTAAAAGTTCCTGTACTCCCACACATCAATAAGAAAACGTTAAAGTATAAGAATGCAGAACCATGGCCTGATTGAGCAGACACAAAGATAGGTTAAGTGCTTGTTTTGAGAAGTTGGTAAGTGGTATAAAACATTGCTGAGGCTGTCGAGATATAATCGGTACAGTGTTGGCTCATGAAGGTATATTAATATCTTCATGGTATCGAATCGGCTCATGAATTTTGGCAGCGTACCAACAGTACAAACAGCTGTCTGATAACGACAGCGAGACTATTAACATAAGAGCAGGAAATTCTGTCCGGTCTCCCAGACTTCTCATGGTGTGCCAGTATAGACATTCACCACTCCAGTTACCCTATAATAGCTTTTCAAGTTTTTTTGATAAGATAAAAATGTTATGTTACATGGTTTGATACAACGATATCTGAACATTAATAACCATATTATCTAGTCGGTAGGATAGGGTGTATTTTATATTTATAATACAGGGCAAGGACACTTAGTGAAAGACACCGTCTTGAATCCGGGTGCACTGTAATCTAGTACTAAAATTAGCTGCACTTGTTAGGTGGTAAACAATGAGGAACCCTAATATAGAAACTGGGATAAGTGAGCGGGTTGCTTTGAAACTGGAGCTAACAGTCTCAGACAAAACTTGACGTCAGATTTGTTTTTGCATATATTTTCATTGCTTCATATGTTGTGAATATGTGCCATTTCAAATTTTGCAAAACTGATATAAAACTTCACACTGAGTACGTAAGCATGACCTAACCCAGACTGTAGGGGATCCCAACCGATGGTGCCATCAATTTGATAATCCCCGTAGGAGATATATTATGCATCTGTAGATACACTAATTACACCTTATACCTCACACAATTAATAATTTAATTATCTGTTCTGTTTGGATATAGATGACCATGACGCTATATTTTTTCCCAGGGTTATTCTTTATAATTTTTTCTTACTTTGGCTCATTTATGGTG
>ERZ1740059.1964-NODE-1964-length-10257-cov-3.626642_pt1 | contig 10257 bp, 8 predicted proteins | sample MGYA00581744_ERZ1740059 | MGnify/ENA primary metagenome ERZ1740059 (study PRJEB43018, sample SAMN04849738) | marine metagenome | isolation source: floating plastic debris | place: Pacific Ocean | collected 2008-08-28 | study: EMG produced TPA metagenomics... | reverse complement strand
ATGAGCCAGTTTACTAAGGAAATTACCCTCTGTAATATCGCGATCAGCAAAAGTAAGATTAGCGCTGAAGTTTAGAATAGCGTCCCTCACGTTAAGGCGTACTATAGCGTCAAAGGCAATAAGGAGATCGGTATAGTAGGCCGCACCAGTAGCGTCAAAGGCTGCTATATTACTGTAAGTAATGTCGGTTAGTCCAGCTTGTGTCATCACTTGATCCATAACCCAGGTGACCCGATTAGCATGTGATCCCCCAGGCGTTTCCGTAATGACCTCTATTGGAACTATCCTTCCTGTAAGGCCTTGCATATTCAGGAGTTGGTCAATGATAATAATGTGCTGTGGTTGATCGGGATTGCCAATCGAGCCGATAATGCGGTTATTGGAATTACAGTAGGGAAGCACCGGAGGTGTTCCACCACCGGAAGGGAGGTAGGGCAGAGCAGCTTCGTCGAGCTCCACAATATACTGGAAATCACCATCTGATACCCGCGCTCGTGGATCAGTATCGCCTAGACTACTGTTGTTAATATCCAACTCCAAACTTTCTATGTCTAATATGATGTCGAGGGTGCTTGTGACGAGTGGGAAGGGAATATTTTGCCAAATCTCTGCCCGTCCGTTAAGGATAGAATAGTAGTCTGTAATGCCGTAAAAATCCCTGACGGCATTGCGGTCTACTTCTACTGAAGCATTATCGTAGACTACCACAAATTCATTGCTGATGTAATCGGTAATGCTTTGGCCAATAATGGGCTGAGTAATAACGATGAGCAGCAAGAGAATAGACGAAAGGTGAGCTAGTGGTTTCATGATTGAGAGTTGTCTTTGTACTTATAAATCTAATAAGTAAAGGAGAAGAAGGCGTGATTGTGACATATTGAGCGAAAAAAAGCGGGGAATTGCATTTCGCTGTGAACTTCCCCGCCACAAAGACAACTAATTTTTTCGCCCAGAAGGGCTATATAAGCTAAGTTAGAAATAGGGTATTTGTGACGCTTTAATTTTTTTTGTCACAAATGGGATACCATTTCCTTATCTGAATAGACACCAGTTGTCTTTGGCTCAAGCTTAGGTTCGGTACTAAAACATCTGAACTGGATACCTTTCAGAAACGCGGGTTAAGCTGTTAATAATATTGAACTGTACGATTAGCTTCCTTGGCAAAGGGGGCCGGTTAGAGTTATGCTCCTCAAAGTGTAAAACTACTGCTGGTATAGAGCCAATAGATTAGGCTAGGTGTGGCAACCGTAGACTGTGGATGATATTCCACGGCGATCGCTCAATTTGCTTTAGCAACTTAAATTCTTGTGAAATGACAAAGTTTCCTATTACAAGCCAGCAACAAGTCTGTCTTCTAACGCACTCGTTTTTCATTATTCTGGTCTTTTTATGTTTAAGTAGCACACCGGCATTAGCCTGTAATTGTGGGGAAGGGGGGTACCAGATTGGTACGCCAGGGCAACATTCTGAAGAAATACTATTGACGGATACTGATATGTACCAGGACCACCCTAATGGGCTGGTCGATGGTTGTGTAGCCGTTTACGGTACCTTAATCATTAATGTGGACTACACTTTTGATAATGCTACTCTTAATATGAATACTCTTACTGCTATTGTAGTAGGGCTATACGACCGCCTCACTATCGTAAACCAAACTACCATTGCCGGGTGCGAAGAAATGTGGCGAGGTATCCGCCTGCAGTTTGAATCGGAATTAGATATGGAGAATAGTACCATACGCGATGCGTATCATGCTGTCACTGCGGAGAATGATTCTAGTGTTCGAATTGAGGGGAACATCTTTGATAATAATAACGTAGGTTTTTACGTGCCACCCAATCAGTTGGGGTTCAAAAATAACATCGCTAAATTGGCAGGAGGATACAGTTTTTTTAGTGACAATCTTTTTACTTCTACCACTACAATGTTACCTCCGTACAGTAGCAGTAGTGGCCCAGTAGCGGGTATTGTACTAAACGATACTCAGGCATTTAACCTAGGACATTATGCTAATAATAGTGTGAAAAACTACTTTAGTAATCTGCAAAGTGGTCTTCTGGTGTACAGTGTTTTAGATGGCTGGTTCGGAGGTCTCGAAATTCAAAATATACGGGATTATGGCATCTTTGTAATGGCGAATACCAATGAGGTAGATATTCATAGCAATGCTATTCGAGATGTGAACTTTGGAATTGTCGGCGACGCTGTTAATGAATACTCAGTGCAGGACAATATTATTAAAGACTGCAGAAATGCAGCTATTGCTATAACAAATAGCGGAGATCAGAATATCAGGATTACTGATAATGAAATTGTAACTGGAGCGGCATCTGCAGACCTTAGCGACGAGCCGAACGGCATTGATATTTCTTTTAGTACGGTAGTAGAAGGTAAGGAAATTACCGTGTCTTCTAATTCCATTAAGGTAGCTGAAACCGGAATCGCTGTACTATCTACTAGTGGTAAGGTTTCTGTAGTCGATAATACGATTCGTCACACCTACGTCGGAAATACGAATGGTATCGGTGTGAGTGTAGTAAGCTCAGAAGGAGAAATAAAGGTTAAAGGCAATGTTGTGAAAAAAACAACTGCTAGCAATATTGCGGCAGGTATTTCCATATCTGTTAGCCAGGGTGTACAGGTGATAGAAAATGCTATTCAGGGAGATTATACTTACGGGATTATTTGCTTGGAATCAACCAATACGTCATTTTGCTGTAACCAACTCGATGGTTCGAATTTTGGTATGACTTTCTGGGGGTTGTGCGCTGATTCTCAGCTGAAAAATACCATCTTTGGTAAGCATAATACGGCTTTATTCTATTACGATGCACTAACTGGTCCACAGGTGAATAATGGCAACGACTGGTCTAATGCAAACACAGTTACAGACGCTTTTTTTGTTGAAGTAAATTATCCTTTTACCAGTTCTCTTTTCTTTACAGACCCTGCTTTGATTCCAGCAGGATACACGAAAATTATCCCAGCAGAAGGTTGGTTTACCTTCCAGGGCATTGATCCAACTTGCGGCTCAGAATTAAATTGTGGCATTGATCCTTACGAACTAATTGTGGATAATGATCCTGGTCGTATGCTTACCTCTGAAGACCTACTAGCATTAGAATCACCGAAATCAGATGAGTTATCTACACAAGTTCGGCAGTGGGAACACCAACGTTATCTCTATGCCAAGTTGAGTGAAAACCCTTCTTTAATTACGGTGAATACCGCAGTCAATCAATTTTACGCAGCCGCGCAAGCCGGTACGTTGGGAGCATTCCATGACTTGGAGATGGGAATTAGAGCACTAACTTCACCTCCAGTAACCTTAAAGACCGCTGCTGAGCGGATAATGGATCAAATACGGGTACTTGGAAAAGAACTATCTGGTTTACGAAACGTCCGTTTAGAAACGGAGGAGCAAGCATCAGCATCCTTTTCGCAGCCGGAAGAAACATTACGGACAGAATTGGAAATTGCTCAGCAAGAATGGGCTATCCTGAAAGCGCAAATCCAAAGCTGGCGGACTGGTCAAGTCAAATCTTTGCAGCAGCAATTGGCGTCTTTGTCGGTGGAGACGGATGTTCAACAGAATCTAAAAGACTACTACCATATTTATTTGCAATCGGTGGTCTTGAAACAACAGTTAACAGCTGAGCAACATACTGAACTCCTAGCGCTGGCAGAACAATGCCCTAATGTTAGTGGCAATGCTGTACTGAAGGCTCGAGCTTTGTGCCATAAATTTGCTAGTAACTGGCAGTGGGACTGGGAGGAATGCCGCCAGGAAGGATGGAAAGCCAAGTTGGCTTTACCTCATATTGATGAAGGGGCAAAGAAAATGGAGCAAGTCCGATTGTTCCCCAATCCTGCCAACGGTCAGTTCACGCTTAACTTGGACGAGGCTATGTCTAGTGATGGTCAAATATTAGTGTACACTGTAAATGGCAAAACTGTACATCATCAGATCCTCACAGAAGGTATGACTCAGGCAAATGTAGATGTCTCACACTTGCCCAACGGTATCTATACCGTGGTAATTATGGAACGAGAGCAACGTAGGGCTACTTTACGCTTGACATTGACTAAATAATTGTTTCAAACCGGGAGAGGAATAATGATCTTTCCCGGTTCTTTTCGAATATCTTATCCTCGGAAAAATCATATTTTTTGTCACAAAAGCTCTAACTGGTCCTTCTTTTAAAAAAGGTTCCGTATGAGCACTATGACTATGGCGAAAACCGGATTAAAGGAAGCTGATAAAAATTTTCGGTTGTCTGAGACCGAATTTGAGCAGCTATTGACACAGTTGCAAGAGGGAAAGGAACAGCTCTTTGAATCGATTTTTTTGGTTCAGTTTGAACCGGCGATGAATTATCTAAAAAAACGATTTAACACGGAGCATGAATTAGCATACGATTCTGTGATGACTACTATGACCGATTTTTTCTACCGTCTCAAGTCTGGTAAAGTAAAGTATGGCAATCTGCGTTATCTCTTTAATCAGATGTTGGTCCAGGAGTATTATCGGCGCTACAAAAAAGAGTGGCAATACGAAGAATTTGATGGTATTGATTTGGTTGATGACGATGGCCAGGAGGAAGAAATAATGATCTTTTTCGACTATGCCTTCAACCGCTTGGGAGCTGCCTGTCAAGAACTATTACGAGCTTACTACTACCAAGGAGTAAGTTATCCTACGCTGGCTGAACAATTGGGTAAATCTCAAGCTGCCATCCGTAAACAAAAACAACGCTGTCAACAGCACCTGAAGTCATTATTTCGTGCGCTCCTTGAGCAAAATTCGCTTTAGTATGAAGACCATATGGGATTATTTGCACAATCGATTATCACCGGAAGAAGATGAGCAACTGACTCGACAATTATTTCGAACGTACTTTTCTGAAGTTGATGGAACCCGTCAACAACGATGGGCACAATTGTTATCAGAAAATAAGGGGATTGAACGCCGTCAGAAGATAATTAAACGGGATGCTAAAAAGCAGACGCCAATAAGATGGATTGCAATTCTAGCAGCGGCTGGGGCTACTGCTCTACTCCTATTATTTATCGGCGGATCTAATAAGGGGGATGACCTCCAACAACAGGTTCAGGCCTACATAGAAGTAATATACCCAGAGAGTGAAATTAGAAAGGGAGAAGCAGCGGAGTTAGAAGAACAGGAAATTTTAGCACGCTTGGCTTATAATGAACAACGATTTGCCGAAGCAGAGTTGCTTTGGCAGCGCTTATCAGAACAATACCCAACAGTATTTGAGTATAAATTTTTGCAAGCACTTTCCGCACTTTACCAGCCTTCTCCTAATTATGAAGAGGTAGGATTGATAATGGAAGGGATAACGACCAATAGCCGGTTTTGGGGTGAGCAGGCCCGTTGGTACTTAGCCTTAATAAGACTAAAGCAGAATCGTAATGAAGATGCCCAGCTGCTACTGCGCTATATTATCGAAAAAGATGACTGGAAATCTTCCGAGGCGGCTAAGCTGCTTGAGCGTTTGGATGACTTATATTTCTAAACGAGTAAACTTATTCCTTCAACAAGGTCTCTGAAATATCCGTCTGGCCAGCTTTCATAGCAGGTAGGATAGCCGCTACTATTCCTAAGGCCAAGGAACCCAACAATACGAGCCACTCTTGTGGGAGAAAAATCCAACCCGAAAAGTCATAGCCGTAGGCTTCAGCAAGTTGGCCAGCAAAAAGATGCATGCTGCCGTGGCTTACCAGAAAACCTAAGGCCCAGCCTAGTAACGCCAGAATAAGACCTTCAACCAGAATGAGCATAAAAAGCTTACTGTGGCTACTGCCCATTACCCGCATGAGGGCCAATTCGTATTTCCGCTCACGTAAAGAGGAGAGTAACGAAATGAAAATACTCAAGGCTGATACGATGATGATCACGAAAGCCAGAATGCGTAGCGCTTGCTCTCCGCTATCCATGAGAGAATACAGGCGGTTAATCTCAATGGCGGGGGTAGCGGCTTGCATCTCGGTGTTTTCGTTGATATTGCGTTGCATGTTTAGGGCTTGGTAGTTCCGTCCTTTGAAGCGCACTAGCAGAGCTGTGATTTGCTTCTCTGCGGGCTCCTCAAGCAAAGGTTTGGGTACTGTCTTTTCTACACCATGATCATGCCCTTCATGATCATGCCCTTCATGATCATGTTCGTGTGCATCATCTCCATGGTCATGGCCCTCATGGTCGTGTTCGTCTCCGTGGTCGTGTGCATCATCTCCATGGTCGTGGCCCTCATGGTCATGTTCGTCACCGTGGTCGTGTGCGTCATCTCCATGATCATGTCCGTCGTGGTCATTTTCCTCCCCTGTTGCTGCCGGAGTAGGGGCTGGGCCATGATCATGAGTTAGCCAATAGCTTTGGTTGGTAGTGAGAATAAGTTGATCGAGTACCGTGCCGCTGGTGGCTAAAATGCCCACCACTTTGAAGGCAGTGTGCTCGTGCCCGAGATTGTCATCCTCTACAAAACCGTGTGAACTACTAAAGGTATCACCCAGTTTAAGGCCAGCATCCCTGGCTACTTTCGAGCCAATAGTGACCTCAAAATTCCTTTCCCAGACTTTGCCCTGTGCAATTTTGGCCTCGTATATATCTAATATGTCGCTGTTGGTACCAATAATACGGAACGTACGGTAGTTGTCGCCCATGGATAGGGGGATAGCTGTCTCAATGAGCGGATGCTTAGGATTAAGAAACGGTTTTACCGCTCCCAATTCAATATTACCGGTAGGTGCGTCTACATGGTACATGCTACTCAGGATAAGCTGTAATGGACTACCCTTGGCACCAATCACGAGATCTACTCCTGCGAGGTTTTTCTCAAATTTATCTTGCAGTTGGTGCTGTAATAGAAATAGTAAACTAATAAGACCTACCCCCAGCGCAAAGAGGGTGATACTCAGTAGCATAGAGAGGGGCTTGAAGGTCAGGTTCTTCCAACTTAGGCGTAGTAGGTTCATAACTCAATGCGTTGTTCGAAGACGGACTTCAGACGGTTATCGTGGGTGACAATTACGAGGGTCGCGTTAGCGGCGGTCGCTTGTGCTTTTAACAAGTCGATGACTTGATCGGTATTCTTGTCATCTAAGGCAGAAGTAGGTTCGTCCGCCAGGATTAAGCTTGGTTCATTGATCAAGGCGCGGGCAATGGCGGCACGTTGCTGCTCACCCACACTGAGCTCCTGTGGCAAGTCGTGTTGCTTGTCCGTAATGTTGAGTTGCTTAAGCAGCGCGGTGATTTTCTTCGACGAAGGAGGTAAGCCTGCCAATTGGCGACAAAGTGCCAAGTTTTCACGAATACTAAGTGCCCGGACAAAGTGTGATTGCTGGAATACTACACCAATCTCCCGTCCTCGAAAACGATCAAGCGCAGTCCCCGTTAACTCATTAATGGCTGTGCCATTAATATTTACTGTTCCACTCTGAGGAGTACGGAGCCCCGCTAACAAATGGAGTAGCGTCGTTTTACCACTACCTGATTGGCCAAGTAACAACCAATGTTCCCCGGTAGGGCAAGTAATGTCTGGAAATTGGAGCGTTTTGCTGGCTGAACCACCAAAGGCAAAACTCAGATTGCGAGTGCTTAGCATTTGATTGCCTATTTACTAGACTGCAAAATTGTCGATTTTTTTCTACTTACTTAAAATGAGTAGAACTTAGATGCAAAATATGCAGTGAATCACAGTGTCCAGAATGCTAAGGCGTCAAATTTAACTCCTTTGTAGCATTAGCGCGCCTATTAATTTAAAAAATTTCGTGATCCGCGTGCAACGTTTTGCAGTTAGGTGGTAATAGGTGGGTGTAAGTATTCAATAACTACCTAAATTATTCATGATGTTACGTTCAATTCTATTACTACTTCTAGTGGCTGGCTTAGCCGTTTCTTGTACGGAAGAAAATGTGGACAGTACCAATGAGATCGAATTACCTAATGACCCGGTAGAGGTAGAGGTTAACGAGGTTTATCTCTTTACTACAGTTAATAGTGTTACCACAGAAATCAATACTGGTGACGTGCGCCGTGCTGATCTGGAGAGCGAAGGACAGATCGTTTCTGCCTACACGGTATCCTCTGGTCCCATTGAGTGTATTGAAATTGCCGAAGGTATTTTTTCCGCACAGTCCAACTTTGCTTCGGTAGACTATCCTCACTTCTGGTTTAATTTCTTTGTCAACGATCTAGAAACTGCCTTAGCAACCTTATACTATGTAGGGGAATTCGACGGAGAGCTACGAGAAGTCGTTTTCTTTCCTCAGGCTTACGAATGCGGTGATTTTCAGCTTCCTGAAGTTACACTGACGGGTGTTGAAGCTGACTTCATTATTGGTACCATTGAAGGTGACCTCTTCACGTTTAACCCAGACGCACCCTTTCCTAATCCAGATGACTGTAACTCTTGGCTCAGCCTTGGTGTAAATACCATCGAATTCGCTCTGCCTTACACCTACTGCGAATAGGAACAATGACAGAAACGGCTCTAATATCAGCCTGCTTGCAGGGAGAGGAACAAGCACAGCAAAGGCTTTATAAATTGTATTTGCCTTATGTCTTTAGCTTGGTACGTCGGTTCGGAGTTGCCGAACACGATACTAAGGATGTGATTCAAGAAGTTTTCATCGAAATCTTTGTTTCTCTCCCTCGCTACAGGGTGAAGAAGGGAGCGTTGAAGCCATGGATTAAGACGGTGGCTATCCGCAAAATTGTCAAATTTCAGCGTAGTCGGAAAGCTTGGCAAATGCTCGACTTTCAAGAAGAAGTTACCCCAGCAAGTGATCAATCTTATGCGTTGCCAGTTGATTTGGAGAATGGCCCTACGCTAGCACTGATACGTCAACTACCAGATGGCTTTCGCGAAGTTTTCAATCTCAAAGTAATTGATGGTTATTCCCATCAAGAGATTGCAGAAATGCTGTCTATAAGCCCCGGTACTTCTCGTTCCCAACTCTCTCGCGCCAAGGCGATCCTAAGGGACAAAATCAAAAAATCTGCCTACTATGACCACCTATAATGATGATCACGATTTCCTCAGCCCTGAGGATCAGGAAGCCTTCGCTGCTATGGCTGATGATTTGGCTTGGAGCGAGGTTCGTCAGCCCATTCTTGCAGGAATCGCTGCACGTAAGAAGCAAAAAAGAAGATTACTATGGTTCTTCGTTGGTGCTGGTATGATATTGCTCGCCGGTAGCTATGCGGCATTGCGCGCTAACTTATCAAGGCCAACAATCGCTTCGTTTTTGGTGCAAACGATAGGTTTGTCAGAGCAGTCGTCAAGCCCTGTGCATCAGAGTGCCCTTCTAAATAGCCAAGAAAGAACGGCGTATCTAGATGTAGCACCTAAGGATGAAAAACAACAAGAGGTAACTACCCAGCTGGCACATTCTATTGGCCCAGCCCGCACATTGAGCCCCAGCCTATTATCACTGAATAACCAACTAGAGGAAAGTAGTTTAGCTACGGCCATAGATCGTGTAGCAGTAAATGATAACGAGAGAGAGGCTGCTACTGTCCTTGTTCCGGTAACGGCAGTTAGCACAATTGCAGTAGATAAGTTACCCATTTTACCTATATCACCCTTAGCGCACGAGATAGATGATGCTACATTCAACATTACAGCGAATGAGTCTGAGTCACCTGTTTCCAAGCAGGAACATTTGTGGCGTTTAGGACTATGGACAGATGCTAACCTGCATCAGACCTCCTATCGCCCTTCACGATCAGATCAGCCACCGGCTGAGAAACCACTCAACGTCTTACAGGGAGAACTGCGACTGAGCCGAAAATTAGGACCGCAATTTACGATTGCAACGGGTTTGCGCTATCAAGTATGGCAAGGCCAGGCAGAAGCTAATGGAGAATACGAAACCAGACTGTACCGCCCCAATACTATTGATACTATTTTCACGAATGTAGTCAGCGGTGACGTTACTTATAGTTATACTGATTCTATTCCTGGTTTAATTCAGCGCGACTTTAAACATACCAACCGTCAGTACAGTTTGCAACTACCGATTTTGCTTGGTTATGGCCACGAATATAGAAGATGGGAATGGAATGTTCAGATGGGAGTACAGGTAGAGTTGTCACATCGTGCTACCGGTCGCAAATTACTGAATGAGACAGCAGACCTACAAATAGTTTCGTCAGCTGACTGGTATGCATCTTCCCGTATTGCCAGAAGCGCATTACTGGAAGCAGCTAATGGCTATAAGCTTTAAAACCGACTT
>ERZ1740059.1963-NODE-1963-length-10257-cov-4.562341_pt1 | contig 10257 bp, 12 predicted proteins | sample MGYA00581744_ERZ1740059 | MGnify/ENA primary metagenome ERZ1740059 (study PRJEB43018, sample SAMN04849738) | marine metagenome | isolation source: floating plastic debris | place: Pacific Ocean | collected 2008-08-28 | study: EMG produced TPA metagenomics... | reverse complement strand
ATACAGGCTAAGGATTATTGCGATCGCGCAACCGTTTTATTAAATCTAGTCCTGATAGTTCGGGCAGTAGCCAATCAAAAATAGCCAAACTATATGTTGCCTCGTAGTTTTCTAGATAGTTCCAAGCTTCATTGCCAGTTTTTGCCCAGTCAACAATATAGGACTGTTGAGCCAAAGTCCGTTTAATTGCAATACCAAGGTCTGGTTCATCTTCAACTAGTATTATTCGCATAGCATATTATTTGTTTAATTTACTGATATATAGGCTACTAATTTCATAGTGATTTCATATTTGTGTGCAAAGATACTTAAATAAATTTAGACCAACTACAATATCAGATACATTGCAACAGTTTTGCTTGGATACATCTGATTTTAGATATCTCAGAATTATAGAAGTGGTTTAAATACAAATGTTTTGTCAAACATAGCTCACAATAATCAACTTACTTGTAAATTTTGAAAGTAGAAAATTTTATTAAACAAACTGATAAGGTTAAAACTAGAGTCTCCGCAACAGTAATTTGGGAAAATTGCGATCGTCCTAGTGAAGAAGTTTTTTTTGAAACTACTGCTGAGTTTGAAGATGATTTGGTAATTAATCCGAATGCTTGGCTATTAGCCTGTACCCTTGCTGCAATGCGCTATGGAGAAGAAAGAATTGCGATCGATGCGCCTATCTCGCCAGAAATTAGAGATGGTCTAATCAACTCGATGAAATGCCTAATTGATTGGCATGGAGGAAATAGGAAAGTTATCGATATCGAAGCCCCAATCGAAAAAAAAGACTTATTTCTTAGTAAGCCAGAAAGAGCTGGAGCATTGTTTTCTGGTGGAATTGATGCTTTAGCAATGGTCAGAGACAATCATCTCAATTTTCCCCAGGATCATCCCCGCTATATCAAGGATGGCATCTTAGTGTATGGAGTTCTAGAAGGTGAAAATGAATATGACCCTAGTTTTCAAAATGTAGTAAAGGCTGTTGAAACAATGGCACAAAATGCAGGAATTGAGCTTATTCAGGTTTATACTAATGCCTATGCTCATTTTCGTGACTTAGATGCAGACTTTAGCTTTTGGCGATTTGAATATCATGGATCTTTTTTAGCTGCGATCGCACATGCCTTTGCGTCTCGTTTTAGCTATGCTTCAATTGCTTCGACCTATGATTTTGCCAATTTAGAGCCGTGGGGTTCTCATCCATTATTAGATCCTTTATACAGTACTACTAGTTTAAGGATACGCCATGAAAATGCTGCTCTGTCTAGACTAGAAAAAACTCAGTTAGTTGGAGATTGGGATGTTGCTCTTAAGCACTTACGAGTATGTAACGAAAAAGAGAGTTATCGCCAAGGCAATTATAACTGTGGTAACTGTGAAAAGTGCGTCAGAACTATGACAGCATTTTTATCCTTAAACTTGCTAGATCGAATTGCTACTTTTAAAGAAAAAGACGTTTCTAAAGAAAAATTAGTCGATACTTGCTATCTCAGCGATTCTTATGAAGAAAATTGCTATCGTGAATTAATTGAGCCTCTGAGCAACTTAGGTCGTTACGATTTGGTAGATGGTATCCATCAAATTATTCGACGCTATCACGAACAAGACCTAAAGGGCATTGTAAAAAGACTAGACAGACTGTTTTTTGACGGTAATCTACTCAACATAGGCAAAAAGTTAAAAAGTTAAAAAGCTAAATTTTAGATTGTACCCTATGGGATTGTTGCTTTGACTACCCCAACCCATGTAACTAAAGCTAATCTTGTTGTTCGTATAGCTTTTTGCCTTTGGATAACTCGATTAAGCTCGGAAATTACAGGAAATCATAGCAAAATTTAGTAACGTCCAAAGTCAAAGATCGACTTTGTAGTCAAGGTCTAATTCGTCTCCAGGGACACCACGAACTCCCCAGTTTGATTTTGGTGTCTCTATAAGAGTAATTTCCAAGTCTTGAGGTGCAATATCAACGGTTTCTTGGATCTTTTTATATAACAGCTCGATCAAGTTTTTCTTGGTTTCAACAGATCGCCCTTCAAACATAATAATTTCAATGATTGTATAGTTGTTCGTGCGATCGCTAGGAAAAATAAAGTCTTCTGGCTTCAAAATAATAAACCGTTGAAATCTTTTTTTTTCGGGCGTACCAATTGCCTCAGTTAGAGAAGATTGAACAACATAAGATAAAGCAAAACGCTTTGGTTCTATATTTTCTTTTAATCCGTATATTTTGACCTGTACCATAATATTTATTATTTATCATTTATCAATTGTCCATTACTCGTTGATGCAGTGGACAATAGCTCTGTCTTCAGGCATTTTTTCATATTGTGGTGAGTTATCGGTTTAGAACAATGACAGTGAACCAGGTTTCCCGTTGCTCCACAATATTCGTAACGGATTTTGCCACACAAACATTCTCCTGTTAAATAAGCCATATCAGTTATCAGTTATTAGTTTTGATAAATGGTAAATGGTAAATGATAAGTTGAGAGTTGGTAAAAAAATATATAAATGATTGAATAATGCGAATTTTAATGATGGGTGGGACTCGTTTTATTGGAGTCTATCTAACAAAAGTTTTGGTTGCTCAAGGACATGAAGTAGTTCTGTTTAATCGGGGTAATCACCCTGCACCAGTGGCTGGAGTAAGTCAAATTACAGGAGATCGTAAAGATGCCGCTCAACTAAAATCAAAGCTATCAGGGGAAAACTTTGATGCTATCTTTGATAATAATGGTCGCGAGTTGAGCGATACTCAACCTCTTGTAGAGATGTTTGAGGGCAAAATCAAACATTTTGTTTATGTTAGTTCTGCAGGAGTATATTTAAAATCGGCTCAAATGCCTCATTTAGAAGGTGATGAGGTAGATCCTAACAGTAGACATAAAGGCAAACACCAAACGGAAGCTTATTTAAAAGATTCGGGTGTCCCTTGGACTTCTATTCGTCCAGTTTATATTTATGGCCCTCAAAATTACAACGATCTAGAAGCTTGGTTTTTTGATCGCATTGTCCGAAATCGTCCTTTACCTATTCCTGGGAATGGTAGGTTTATTACTCAGTTTGGTCATATTCAAGATTTGGCTTTGGCAATGGCGAGTGTCTTAGGCAACGAGGCAGCTATCGGTAAAATATACAATATTTCAGGCGATCGCTATGTTACTTTTGATGGTGTGGCTTATGCTTGCGCTGCCGCTGTGGGTAAATCTCCTGAAGAGGTCAAATTAGTACATTACAATCCAGATGATTTTGAATTTGGCAAGCGCAAGGCTTTCCCTATTCGTCAGCAACACTTCTTTGCCGACACCCATCGGGCAAAAACAGAACTCAACTGGCATCCTAAATACGACCTTGTATCGGGTTTAAAAGACTCTTTTAACAATGATTATTTAGCATCGGGTAGAGATCGTTCTGAAATTGATTTTTCCTTAGATGAAGAGATATTGGGCAAAATATAGATCCAGCCAGAAATTAAGCTCAATGCCACTGCTAGCCAAAATAAAACCGTAGTCAAGGTATCCCATTGAGCATTCAAAGGCGCAATTAAAAAAGCGATCGCCATAATTTGGACTACGGTTTTTAGTTTTCCCCAAATATTTGCCCCTGCAATAGAATTATCACCTGTTAATTTGGGGTTAACTCTCCATCCTGCGATCGCAACTTCTCTTGCCAAAATTAAAAATACTCCCCAAGCAGGGACTAACTGTAATTGAATTAAAGCTAATAAAGATCCTAAAACCAACAATTTGTCTACCAGAGGATCGAGAAACTTCCCTAATTCCGTCACCATATCCAATTTACGAGCTAGATAACCATCTACCCAATCTGTCCCTGCTGCAACTACAAAAATCCCTACACAGAGCCAACGAGCATCTGATGTAGGGTTATTTAGCAGATAGAGAATGAAAGGAAGTCCTAAAAGACGAGAAAGAGTTATCCAGGTGGGAATATTCATAAAAATACCATTAGCATAATAATCTTTATGATATTTCCTTATCCCTCATCCCTCATCCCTCTTTCCTTAATTAACACGCTCCTTTTCGAGCCAAAACCACTGCTACAGTTTGTATCAAGAGATTAATATCATAAAAGAAAGACCATCTTTTTTGATAGTTGAGATCCATTTGTACAATATCTTCAAAATCTAGAACTTCCGAACGACCTCTAACTTGCCATTCTCCAGTAATTCCAGGCTTAACTTTTAAGCGTTGAAAATGGTGATTATCGTACATGGCAACTTCATCAGTAGTTGGGGGGCGGGTACCAACCAAACTCATGTCACCCTTTAGTACATTCCAAAACTGAGGAAACTCATCTAAGCTAGTTTTACGTAAAAAATGACCAACTTTTGTGATGCGAGGATCGTTTTCGTTTTTAAAAATGTGTCCTGATGCTTTATTTTCTACCAAATGCTTTTGCTTGTCTGCATCTGCAATCATAGAGCGGAATTTCCAGATCTTAAAAGGTTTGCCATCTAAGCCACAGCGAGTTTGGCTATAAAAGATGCTGCCAGGATCGTAACACCACATTGCGATCGTAATAGGAACTGCGATAATTACCGTGATAGCTAAACCTACAATCGCCCCTACTATATCCAATATTCTTTTTTCTCTGCTAGTTACGGAAGGATGAATAAAAGTGTTAGTAGTTGACGGCAAGACTTGTATATCTCTTAAATGAAGATTGATAGGTGAAGTCATAGAAAATTATTTTATAAATTGGGTTAAATCTAAATACGCTTTAAAAGCTTTCTATATGCAATCTTATTTGTTCCAATGTTGACATTGCCATTGATACCAGGGTTCTTCACCGAATCTTCAAGGAATAATTCCTCTATTTAAAGTCTGTGTATTTTTAAAATCTTCAAACCATTAGATATCTTAAAAAAATGACACATTTTTATATAGTACTTTTTTATCGCTACATTTTTCGAAAATAACTGTATCTAGTTATACTTTTTGTCAAAAACTGTCTTTTTCAGAGAAATTGACTCTAAAATTTATTTAATAGATGATGAATAAAATTATTTTCTAATTCTAAAAACCAAGAAAAACAGGAATATTCTCATCATTATAAGATTTGTTTTTTCGGCAATTTTGCAATTGATTTACTTATTTCACTTTTTTTGATGATACAAAGGAGATATTTATAGCGAATTACAACTAACTCCTCTATGGAAGACCAATCTCGTTATCTAGAGTCTAATATCAATCATGAAGAGCTTATAGAGCTTGTCCCCTTTATGTCTGGTTTACCAGAAGATAGCATTCATAAAATTGCAGCTCATTTTGTCACCATATCTCATCCTCCCAATCAAGTACTTTTACTGGAAAATGATTGGGGAGGATCGGTTTATTTTATTTTGGAGGGATGGGTCAAAATTCGCACCTATAATCTAGATGGTAAAGAAGTTACCTTAAATATTATTGGTAGAGGAGAAATTTTTGGTGAGATGGCAGCAATGGACAAAATGCCCAGATCGACTGATGCAATTACCCTAACCAAAACGCTAATCGGTCGAATCCCAGCAGAAGATTTTGTTAATCTAATTAATACCGAACCTATGGCTGGGGTTCAGTTAGTTCAACTGATGGCAAAACGTTTGCGTCAAGTAAATCGTAGATTACAATTACGAGAAGCCAGTAGTGTTTCTAGAGTTGCAGATGCCATACTTTTTTTAATTGAAGGGCAAGGTACAGAAGGAGAAAAAGGTACAGAAATTCCTAATTTACCTCATCGAGAAATTAGTAGTCTTAGTGGACTTGCTAGAGAAACTGTTACCAGAGTTTTAACCAAGTTAGAAAAAAAAGGTTTAATTCAAAGAAGTGCTGACTCGATGCACATTCCTGATGTACCAGCTTTAGAGGATACTATATGCTGATAAAGTGCAGTTTTTTCCACATTTTTATTGGTAAAACCAATTAAATAGCTTTATGCCTACAGAAGACTATCAACGCTCGTTATCTGATACTCCCAGACAAGTTAATGATGATGAGATTAACTGGGTCGATCATGGGGATGTTTCTAGCAAGGGCGAATTGCCATTCGCCTCTACATCAGAATCTTCTTTGAAAGAACCCAAGAAACTAACTAAAGCATCTACTGATACTGTAGTAATGGTAGAAACGGCGTTTTTAGCTAGTGCAGCTAGTTTAGTTTGGCTAATTAATTTCTATTTTCCTGTTGGACCTATTTTAAAGATTTTTTTTCCTATCCCGATCGCTCTTTTCTATTTGAGACGAGGTAATCGTGCTTCTTGGATGGCAGCAATTGTATCGGGATTGCTACTTCTAGTTTTAATGGGACCCACTCGCAGTATAGTATTTGTAATGCCTTATGGCTTAATGGGGGCCTTATTAGGAGCTTGTTGGCAGCGTAGAGTTAGCTGGCTGTTTTCAATCATTTCTGGTGCTATTCTCGGCTCATTGGGAATGTTTTTCCGTTTTTGGCTGACCTCTATTTTGGTAGGTGAAAATTTGTGGGTATATGTAATTACCCAAATTACCCAGTTGGCAGATTGGCTATTTTTGCAGCTTGGCATTTTGGCACAACCTAGTTTTGTCTTAATTCAGACTTTGGCTTGTGGCTTAATTGTGGTTAATAATTTAGTTTATTTGTTTGCCGTACACTTAGTGGCATTAATGTTGCTAGATCGCTTGGATAATCCTATTTCTAGACCACCTGAATGGGTACGAGTTTTGTTGGATTATTAACTAAGAATTCTCCAAAGAAATGATGACAGGTTGAGATGAGGCATTTTTAACTCCTCTTGCTAACCTGTCAAAATCATAGGATTAAAATAAATAAGATTTGGCTGATAGCACAGAGGTTGCAGTCAGCAAAATTCCTAAAAGAATTATGACCCAGGTTTTAGATGCACTAGAAGCACCTGTCTTCTCAACTAATGACTGTTGTTCTTCTAATTGCGATCGCAAGCTCTCTATCAAGCTATTTTGTTCGTTACCTTTGAGATCGAGCAAACCATAGTTATCTTTTTCTTTCTTTAGTTCTTGGTTTAGCTTTTCTACTAATATAGAACTTTCGCTTATTTTGCTGCTCAAATCACTATTTTTTGCAGTTTCTTGTTCTAACTGATTTATTTTTTGCTCTTTTTGAGTTTTTTCTTGTTCTAGCTGTTGATTTAGCTGAACATTATCCTGTTCTATTTTGGCTATTTGTTGATTTAACTGTTTGACTTGTTGTTCTTGTTGGGTAAGTTGCTGCTGTAAATTTTGAGAACTTTCGTTTTGTTCTTGTATTTGAACTTTTTGTTGATTAACCTGTTGTTCTAAAGTACTTACTTGCTCTTGTTTTTTAGTTAGCTGACTCTGATTTGCTTGATTATCAGCACTAAGACGATCTATTTCTACTTGTCTCTGTTGAATTTCGTCTCTTAGATTACCTACTTGCTTTTGAGCATCAGTTACCTGCATCTCGAAGTTTTCACGGCTACTCTCCACTTCAGATAACTGTTGCTGGAGTTGATTTAGTGCTTCGTCTTTCTGTGTTAGTTGCTGTTGAGCAGTTTCCTTTTCTCCACTGATGCTATCTAACTGTTGCTGGAGTTGATTTAGTGCTTCGTCTTTCTGTGTTAGTTGCTGTTGAGCAGTTTCCTTTTCTCCACTGATGCTATCTAACTGTTGCTGGAGTTGATTTAGTGCTTCGTCTTTCTGGGCTATTTCGCTATCTGCACTTTTCTTCTTATCTTGTTCTGAAGATAGCTGCTGCTCTAAATCTTGAATTTTGACTACATCAGCTTCAATTACTTCTTCTTTGGCCTTATTATCTGATGTTTGTTGATCAAGTTGTTGCTTTAGTTCTTCAATTTCTGCTGCTAAATTTGGTGATTCATCAATTTCATCTGATTCAACTGTCTTTTGCTTATTAAGCTGTTGCTGTAGTTCTTCAATTAAAGCATCTTTGTCTTGAACACTTTGCTTTAATTCTTGATATTTATTTTTATGCTCTTTTATATTCTCTTTTAATTCATCTAAGTTTTTTTTCTCTTTTTCTTGTCGAGAAGTATCAGAAGATTCTTGACCTTCAATTACATTTTCAGCAGAAAGAGTTCCGTCTAAAACTTTTATTTTACTAGCTGAATTGTCTGAAGAGCTATTATCTTCGTTTGATTCAATAGAAATAGTTTTTTCAGCTATTTGGCTTGCGATCGCTAAATTACCAGTAACTAAGCCCTCAACTACCTTAGACTTAGACAACCCTGTTTCGGCAACAATTTCATTTAGATTCTGAAAAGCTTGAGAAGTCAAGGAAATACCAACTTGAGACTTTTCTAAAAAACTAGTTGTTTTACGAGATTTACTACTAGATTTGTTTTTTTTGCGAGGCATGTTATTCTTAATCTCCGATATTTATCCCAAGCTTATTTTTTGACTATATACTATTTTTTACTTTATGTTTTGATAACACACATTCAAAAAATAGTTCACTAGCAATTATTTATTGTTAGTTATTAATACTTTAATTTGTATATGAATATAGATGTTTTAAAGAATATTTCCCAAAAATTTAGTTGTATTCTTTCTTCTATTGCTACTTTTTACTAAAGTAGTACACACCATACTTTAAGCTTGTATTTAGTATTGTAAAACACTATCCACCTACTTTTCTATCATCAGTTACTAATTTTGCTAGAAACAACAAAACAACCAAAAGCAAGCCTCTTTTCTGACTTACTCTTGGTTATCTCAGATTGAGTTTTGGTGCAGTTAGCTATAGAAAAATGTATGCCGCAGGAGTTGATTTCTGCGACATAACCTCCTCGATCTAAAATTTGGCTATGAGTATTAGTTTCGTCATAGCTGTTGGGTGCGGGACTCAATAAATGCTTAAAATCAAGCTCAATACTGCGCTATATGGGGCAATTATTAAAAATTAGTTATTAACAAGAACGCTCATCAAACCGAGTATAAAACCCACCATACTTAATCCAGTATTGTTTCAAATCATGATGAGGAGTATGTAAACTTGCCTTGGCTTGATATAAAAAAACTTGGCGATGATTGCCTATCCAAACTTTGCGAACGGGTTCGACAGAGATAAATGTTCCACCCAATCCTTTGACACACTCTTCAAATCTTTCTACCGTAGAATATTCTAGGGTTTCAAAAATGAAAAAGTTACCCGAACAAATTAGATGACGGCTTCTAATCCAAGCTTGCATTTTTTTGCTAGCTACTGGTGGCAACATACTTTTTGTTGTAAGCTCCGAGGTAATCATCTTTTCTATGTTTAATTAGTGTTTTATAAAAATATATTTGTCTAATATTTAAGACAGGGTTTTGAAGATCATCTTTTTTTCTTTAAACGAGAGCGAAATTCCAATTTGAGTTAGGGCAATTCATCCGCAAAGCTAGTTCTTTTCTTAAACTTCAATGGTCCAATGGCTGAACCCCATATTTGCTTATGACTATCAATATCCATCCCTCTATCCCAGCTTACCCAGGTAGTCTCAGTAAGCTCGACAAGACTAACAAGATAGGTATTAACTCCTTTGCGGTGAATAAGACATTTGTTTCCTGGTTCAACGCTGCCACGAAACATTTCTTTTTCTTTGGTAAAAACCATAGAACAGTTGTGACGACGTTCTATTTCTGCTGAAGGAATAGTTAGGAGAATGTCGCGATTGTGACCCGAACCAGCATAATTTTCAGCTTCTTTTATACTATAATTTTCGATATATATGCGGTCGCCTTGGTCAACTAAGCGATGCACACCTTGGCGATAGGGACTCCAAAGGTCATAGTCGTAAACTTGTTCAGAATAAAAGCCTATTCCTGAAAAGAACTCCCAGGGTAGAGGACGAAAAAAAATCCGAATATGAGCATAGTTTTTAGGATCGGCATCAGATTGTTGACGATTGCAAAAATCTCCTGCCATCAAACGCGCCAACTCATAGATCAATCCATCTTGTTTTTGCTCTGTCGAACGATCTTTTTTTGCCAACATTATTTTTGATATATAAGTAATTTAAAATAGTAAATCATAAGGGCGTGTCATTAACTCAAAAAAAGTACTTAGTACTGTTTAGTACTATTATTCATCTAGATTTAAAGCACGAATTTCTGAAGAAAAAGACGCTGTGGTAACACCTTTACCATCTCCTGTCTTTATTAAAGAGACGCGAAGACGCAAATTGGGTGTAGCAAACCAAATTTTTTCCTCTGCACTAGCTCGTTCATACTTGGTAGTTAAAACAAACGAACCATCTTCTATAAGCTGATAGTAACCAATCGCAGG
>ERZ1740059.1962-NODE-1962-length-10262-cov-3.398354_pt1 | contig 10262 bp, 6 predicted proteins | sample MGYA00581744_ERZ1740059 | MGnify/ENA primary metagenome ERZ1740059 (study PRJEB43018, sample SAMN04849738) | marine metagenome | isolation source: floating plastic debris | place: Pacific Ocean | collected 2008-08-28 | study: EMG produced TPA metagenomics... | reverse complement strand
TGCGAAACCGGACCAGATCACGGTGCGGAAGATCGCCTCGTCGTCGGCCTGGCTGAATCGGCTGTCGCCCCAGGTCGGCCGGAATCCCACGCTTCGTTCCCAGTCGATGGGCGTCATGCCCCATTCGCCGTTGAGGATCGGACGGTTGTCGTTTCGGTGGGTGGCGAAGTAACTGCTGAAGTAGGCCATCTCTTCGGCGGCGAAGACGGACTTGTCGTCGGCGGTGTTGTTGATAGGTTCGTCGTTGCTTTGCAGGTAGAAGTGATTGGTGAGCGCGTCCCACGTGCGGTCGTAGAAGAGGTTGCGGGCGATGGGGCCGCGCGGGTCGCGCTGGACGGTGGAGTTGAGCACGAGGCGATCCGGATCGTAATCACGGATGTGCGCGGCCAAGCTCTGCATCCATACGGCGCGCTGACGCATTTCGGTGGCACTCTGGTCGTCGTTGACGGTCCAGCGGGCGTCCCACTCGCTGATCGTCTCATAGCCGAGCACGATGTGGTCGTTGCTGTTCTGTCCGACCCAGTCGGCGATGGTGGTCATGCGGAGTTGGGCCATCTCCAGTGTTTCGTTGGTCTGGAAGAAGTCGTTGATGCTGGTGAGCGGGCCGCCGAAGATGGTCGCCCACGGTCCTTCGGAGCCGAAGACGTCGTCGTAGTCGAAAGGGATGAAGGGGCTGAGGATCAGATAGATGTCGTGTTGGGCGGCGAGGTCCATGACGTTGTGCAGGAACTCGCGCATGTCGGGGTTGAACTGTCCCCGGTTGTTTTCGAGCCAGTAGGTGCCGTTGGGGATGGGGTCGGGGTTGCCCTCGACGAACGAGCCCTGGAACTCGAGGTAGAGGCGCATGGTGTTGACGCCCTGGTCTTGGAGCGTCTGGAAATACGTTTCGGCGTCGCCTTCGATGGCGCCGTTCTCGAAGAAGTTCTGATAGACGCCGTTGGCAGGATCCCAGATCTCGCCCGGGAAGAGCGTCCGTGTGTACGCCCAGGGCTTACCGAGGTGGTCACCGACGGGCACAAACGGCGTGCCGTCCTCGAACATGAGGCCGTAGCCGTTGGGCGCGGGAATGATGCGGCCCTGGGTGCCGTCGTCGGGGCGGGTTTCAACTTTCACGGCCGGGGTGAGCGGGCCGACGTTGCCCGAGGCGTCGACGGCGCGGACCGAGATGAAGTACGGCGAAGCGGGCTGGAAGCCTGCGATGCGCAGGCTTTCCGACAGGCCGCTGAGGCGCGGGGTGTAGATGTTCTCGAAGCGAGTGGCGTTGGCCCAGTCCTGTTCGCTGGTGATGTTGGTGGTGCTGTAGCGAATGTCGTACGACGTGACGTGGACCGCGCCGCGAGAGGTGCCGGCGGGCGCGGTGAAGGTGAGTTGGGCGCCGAAGGGCGAGGAGTTGCCGACGGCCAGGTCGTTGACGCCGCGCGGCCGGCTGACTTCGGTGTTGTTGATGAACATGGCCTCGGCGTAGTTGACGGGGCCGTTGACGCCGCCGGAGCCGAAGGAGAACGAGGAGTGCGCGCCGACGAGCGTGTCGTCGATGAAGTGCGGTAAGTCGAAGCGGTCGGGGCCGTTGCGGAGATCGAAGAAGTCCCTACCGCCGCCGTTGTTATCGAAGATGACCTCGAAGTTCATGCCGATCGTGTCGCCGTGGGCGGGCGGGCCGGCCATGTTCAGTGTGTCCCAGGGCATGAAGACCTCGACGACCCAGCCGATGTCGGTGTCGGAGGAGTTGTTCAGGGTGCCCTCGTACGACGTGGCGTAGACGAGGCCGCCGGGGACATCGACACCCGGCGCGACGCGGGGCGCCGCGACGAGCGAGTTGGCCCCCTTGACGTGCTTGACGCGTTGCACGGCGCCGTTGTTGGTGTTGACCGGGGCGTTCATGTCGCCGAGATTGACGCCGAACACGCGGTCGCTGTCTTGGATGATGTTGTCGCGGGAGTTGTCGGGGTCGAAGTAGAAGACGACGGAGTCGTCTTGCTCGACCTCGAAGATGTCGCCGGCGCCCCCACCGTTACCGTCGGCCCAGAGGTTGGCGTCGCGTGCTTCGACGCTGAGGAACAGGCCCGCGGCGTTGTGCATCGCGCGGACCCAAACGGCGTTGTCGGAGCGCGTGGCCTGGGTGCGGTAGATCTCGAGTGCGCCGGACCAGTCGGAGTCGTCCAGCGAGCCGTCGATGGCGGCTGTGCCGGTCGGGATCGCCCAGAGCGGGTGATCGGGGGTGAGCGGATCGGCGGCGAGGAGTCGGCGTTCTTCGAGCGACTCGAAGAGTTGGCTGGCGCGCACGAGCGATGCCGGTGTCGGACGAGCGGAGGCGCCGAGGCGTCGGCGGAGGCGGGTGGTTCGATCACGCTGGGGCATCGCAAGGCTCTCCGTTGCTGTTCGAGCACGCGGACGGTGTGCGTTTGCGGCGTCGGCCGCAGAGTAAAGCGCAGGGCGATGCATCGGCCCCTCATGGGGGGCGTTCCTCCGAGCGGCGTGTGAACATTGCGCATAGGGCGGGGCGCACAACGGCCTCCGGGCGAATCCACCGGTGTAGGTGGGGATCTTGATGGCGCATAACGCGCGCGACCGAACCGGCACGGGTACCGTGACACGGCCGGGCGCTGCATGCATGGCCCGCCCGCGGTGATCCGATAAGCGGCCAGATGTGTTTGGCCGGAAGCTTGCACGAGAGGGTTCGAACGATGCGCGTATTGCCGTTGCTGCCTGGGTCGGTATTGATTGGGATGATCGGGCTGCTGCTGGGTGGATCGCCCGCTGCCTCGGCCAACGCAGCAACCGGATCGGACGAGGACCGGCTCGGTTCGGTGATCTTCATCCACCCGGACGGCGCTTCGGCGGCGACATGGACCGCGGCGCGGGCCCTGTACTACGGGCCCGACGGCGAACTGCACTGGGACAAAATGCCGGAGGTCGCGGTCTACAAGGGTCACATGAAGGACTCGCTGACCGCGACGAGCAACGGCGGCGCGACCACGCACGCGTACGGCATCAAGGTGATGTCGGACGCCTACGGACGCACGGCCGGCGGCGGCGCGGGCGAGGACATCGTCGACGCGAACGGCGACTCGCGCAGTGTCGCGATGCAGGCGATCCGAGCGGGGCTGCCGGTCGGGCTGGTGCAATCGGGGATTGCGCCCGAACCCGGGACGGGTTGCTTTGTTTCGAGAGCCGTGTCGCGCCGGGACTATCAGGGCATCGCGGCGGACCTGATCGAGAGCGGGGCCGAGGTGCTGCTGAGCGGGGGTGAGCGGTACTTTCTTCCGGCGGGAGCGTCGGGCGTGCACGGGCCCGGCGTGCGGAAGGACGGGCGGGACCTGATCGCCGAGGCAGAGGCCGCGGGGTACACGGTCGTGCGCACACGGTCTGAGTTGCTGAGCCTGCCGCCCGGCACGACCCGTGTGCTGGGGCTGTTCGCGGCGGGCTCAACCTTCAACGACATCACCGAAGAAGCGCTCGCCGAGCGCGGTCTGGAGCCGTTCGACGCTGAGGACACCACTCTAGCGGAGATGACGGAGGCGGCACTGCGGGTGCTCTCGTCGGGCGGGCAGCGGTTCTTGCTGGTCGTTGAAGAAGAGGGCACGGACAACTTCGGCAACAAGAACAATGCGCGGGGCGTGCTGGAAGCAGCCAAACGGGCGGACGACGCGCTCGGCGTGGCGCGTTCGTTCGTCGGCGCCCATCCGGGCACACTGTTGATGACCGCAGCGGATGGCGACGGGGGCGGGCTTCGGATGCGCGGGATCCCGGTGGGCGTTGGCAAGGCCGGGCCGAATCGGTTGCCCGCGAAGGACGTGAACGGCGCGCCGATGGATGGCGCCAACGGCACAGCTACGGCGCCGTTCCTGGCAGCGCCGAACGCGAACGGGCTTCGTCTGCCGTTCGGCGTCGTGTGGGCAAGCCGGGATGATGTCTCGGGCGGCGTGGTGGTGCGCGGCGAGGGCCTGCACAGCGAACGCATCCGTGGAACCCTCGACAACACGGACATCGCCAAGCTGATCCGGCTGACGCTCTTTGGGCTGGACGAACTCGACGAGCGTGCATCGACGAGCGCGGCGCCCTGATTCCGGACACCCGCCTCCTGTCCGCTTGAGCCACGTCGTTGTTCTTGGGCTCTAGAGTTGCGCATGCTGAGTGAACACGAAGCCGAAGCGGTGCTGACGTTGGCCTTGATGGCGGCGATGGCGGACGGACGGTCTGCGTCGGACGAGCGCGAGCAGATCAAGTCATTGCTTGAATCGCTGGCCGAGGAGCACGAGCTGCCCTCGCCGGGGGCGTTGCAGCAGCGGGTGCGCTTGAAGAAGGCAACGCTGGACGGCGCCACCTCCGCGTAAGGCTCGGCCGACGCCCGGCGCACGGCGTTCGAGATCGCGGGCTGTGTGGCCGACGCAGACGGCGCAACCACCGAGGCCGAGCAGCGGTGTCTGGACACCGCGGAACGGGCGCTCGGGCTGAACCATGACGAGGCCATCGCGGTTGAGCGCGAAGCCGAAGCGGTGGCGCTGGCCCCGATCGAGCGCGACGAGGCGTTGCTGGACGCAACCGCGTTGCTGGGCTCGGGCGGTTCGGGTGACTTGGCTGTTCCCAACGCCCCAGCCGGGAGGACGGCCGCGTCGGTCGGTCCGGTTGATCCGGTCGATGCCGAGGTCGACAAGCTGATTCTTCGGTACTCGGTGCTGAACGGCGCCTTGGAGTTGCTGCCGCAGAACCTGGCGACCATGGCGATTTTGCCGCTGCAGACACGGATGGTGTACGCCGTGGGCAAGCGGTACGGGCACGCGTTGGATGCGGGTCACATCAAGGAGTTCGTTGCGACGCTGGGGCTCGGGGCCACGTCGCAGATGCTCGAGAACTTCGCGCGCAAGACGCTCGGCAAGCTTGTCAAAAAGACGCTCGGCAAGACCGCGGGCAAGGTTGCCAAGGCGGCGACTGGCCCGATGATGACGTTCGCCGCGACTTACGCGATGGGCCGGGTCGCCAAGGCGTACTACGCGGGCGGGCGGACGCTCTCGGCGGTCGACCTGCGATCGATGTTCCAGCGTGACCTGGCACAGGGACGCTCGCTCTACGACGAGTATCGGCCCGAGGTCGAGCGTCACGCACGCGGGTTGCAGCCTGCGACGGTGTTGGACATGGTGCGCGGCAAGCGGGCCGTGTGAGTTGGGCCGCGACGGGTGGGACCAGAGGGCGAGAGGCTGCGGCTTGGGTTCCCACAGACAAGGACGTTCGCACCATGTTGAGCAAGTTTCTCGTTGGGGCATTGGCATGCATCCTCGCCGGCGTGCTCTCCGGCTGCGGGATCGGTGTGCAGCCGCTGATGCCCACGCCGGTGGTGTACACGGAGAGCGGCTTCGAGCCGTTGCAGCACATCCCGGAGCACGAGCGTTGGATCCCGCGGCGTGTGTTTTACGCAACGAGCCGTGAGCGTGTGCCGAACGCTCAGGAGAGCGCGTACGGGAATACACCTTCGGATCAACTGCATGTGGGCATGGCTGTGGTCGGTTTCGACGGGGCTGACATGACGTGGGCATCATTGAACGACGCCTCTACGTCGGCGGACCGCGGCGACGAGGTCACGCTGTCCATCTCCGGCATCGTGGAGACGGGACAGTTCGATCCGGCGGCGCCCAGCGAAGCGTCCGCGGCGCCCGAGGCGGCGGGCTTTATGCTCGAATCGATGCGTGATGTGATCGACGACGCTCGGGACCGAGACGTGCTGATCTATGTCCACGGGGCCAAGGTCAACTTCTATAACGCCTGCGTGTTTGCAGCGCAACTCGATCACTTCATGGGCCGCGACCTGACGTCCGTCGCGTTTGCGTGGCCGACGCACCAGAACATTCTTTCGTACGCGGGGGGCGGGGACATCCGGCGGGCGTACGCCGCGGCCGATGCGCTCGCGGCGTACATCGAACTGATCGCCGACCACACCAACGCCGAGCGGATCCATATCCTGTGCTGGAGCGCCGGCGCCAGGGTGACGACGGCCGGGCTGACGCGGCTGCGTGAGCGACACTCGGGCCAGAGTGTTGAAGCGCTACGCGAGCGGTTCCGGCTCGGCACTGTCTACTTCGCGGCGGGCGACGTGCCGGCGAATGAGTTCCTCGAACACATCGACGTGATGCACGGGCTCGCGGATCAGCTGATCGTCACGCAAACAGACGACGACTCCGCCTTGAAGGCAAGCAAGATGTTCATCGGCGGTGGTGTTCGGCTCGGGCAGGACAGCGTGGCTTTGACGGCCGAGCAGGCCGAGTCGCTCGGGACGCTCGATCGCCTGGAAGTCGGGGACGTCTCGATCGGGTCCGAGGCCCGGGGGGTTGACATTACGGGGCACCGGTTCTGGTTCACGCACCCTTGGGCGAGCTCCGACGTGATGCTTTCGATCCGCACCCGCTTGATGCCCGCGGCCCGAGGTTTGGAGCAGGGCAACAAGCCGTATCTCTGGTACCTGCCGGCGGACTACCCGGCTCGGCTGCGAGCGTTGCTGAGCGGCCTCGACGGGGAGGTACTCAATCGATCGGCGCCCGCCGGGTAACGATGCGGGCCAGCCCTAGTCGGCGTGCGGCTCTTCGAGCAGCAGTCGTTCGAGTCGTTCGTAGCGTCCCAGGCTCTTCGCGGTCCGGGGGTGCGTCTCGCCGAAGGTGGCAAGGATGACCGGGTGGCTGCGATCGAGGGCCTCGCGGGCGCCGTCGTGCTCGGCGAGCATCATCAAGCACTCGGCGTAGTTGTTGCGGAAGAGCGCTGTGTAATAGTGCTCGGGCGGGAGTGCCGCATCGCACAGGGCGAGCAACTCGGTAAAGCGTGGCTTGGCTTCGCCCGCGCGGTCCGCAGACATCAGGAGCATCGCGAGGTTGTTCATCGTGGACCAGGTTTCGGGATCCATCGCGCCCTCGGCCGAGCGACGAAGCTCGATCGTGCGGCGGTAGAGCGCCGCGGCGGCGTCGGTCTCGCCCTGGTCTTCGAGGATGTAGGCGAGGTTGCCCATCAAGATCAGCGTGCGGGTGTGTGACTCACCGAAGCGGTCGCGGTGGCCGTCCATGGCGGTGCGTGTCAGGGTCTCGGCCTGCTCGAGATCGCCCAAGCGGATCAGCGCGGCGCCGAGGTTGCCCATGGAGACGAGGGTCGAGATGTGGCCGGCGCCGAGGACGCGCTCCCGGCGGTCCAGTACGTCTCGGAGCATCTCGCTTGCTTCGCGGTCGCGGCCTTGCTTCTGGATGATGCCGGCGAGTGAGTCGATCGCCGCGAGTGTTTGCGGATGATCCGGCCCGAACTCATTCACGCGGCGTTCGTACACGGCGAGCATCAACGCTTCGCTCTCATCGAGCTTGCCGAGTTCCTTCAACGCCATGGCGCGGTTGTGCATCGCGATCAGGGTTTCTTTGTGCTCGGGCCCGAGCAGCTCGGAGAGCTCGGCCTCGGCCGATTCCCAGAGCTCAAAGGCGCTCTCGCTGTCGCCGGCGCCGTGAGCGAGTCGCGCAAACTCGCTCTGGAGCTTGGCGGCCTCCACAGGATCGGTCACGGCCGGCCGCGCGAGTTCGAGCTGCTGCCGGGCTTCGGAGAAGAGACCGAAGTCGTAGAGGACCAGGGCGAGCGTGCGTCGCGCGTCGGCGGTCATGGCGTGGTCTTCGCCGAGCCCTTCGGCACACAGACGGACCATCTGCTCGGCGTGGACGCGCGATTCTTCGAGACGTCCAAGACTGCGGTATGTGTTTGCGAGGGCCATGCGGATGCCGGCCGCGACCTCGGGGTGCTCGTCGGCAACGGTTTCGAGCGTGCCGGACGCGGTGTCGAGCATCTCGACCACCGTGACCTGCTGCCCCAGCGTGGATTCGGGGTCGGCCGAGACGAGCATGTCGATCATGAACCGGTTGATGGCGGAGGCTCGCCGTTGCTGCGCGGTCGCTTCGGTCAGCGCGGCCTCGGCGCGCACGTTCTGTTGCTCTGCTTCGTACCACCCGCGCGTCGCCCGGGCCGCCTGATACGCGACGCCCACGAACCCGCCCACCGTGACGAGCATCGCCAGAGCGGCCAGCGCCACGGCCGTGCGATGCCGGCGGGCGAACTTGCGTGCAACGTAGATTTGCCCGCCGCGGACGGCGTGCACGGGTTTGTGCGCGAGGTAGCGCTCCAGATCATCACGCAGGGCCGACGCGCTCTGATACCGATCACGCCGAGCCGGGGCGATCGCGGTGCGGATGATGGCTTCGATGTCTCGGTCGAGCTTCGCGCTTTCAATCGCCGGCGGCCGCTCGACACGCTTGCGGATGCGCTCGAGGCTCATCCCTTCGATAGGAAACGGGCGGCTTCCGGTGAGGATCTCGCAGAGCACGACGCCGAGCGCATATACATCGGCAACAGGCCCGACATCACCGTCACCGGCGAGTTGCGCGGGGCTCATGTACGGGACGGTGCCGACGAACTCCTCCGCACGGTGTTGATCGGCCACGCCCGCATCGGCGCCGGTGCTGGTTGCGACGCCGAAGTCGAGCACGCGTGCCCGCCGGTCTTTGCCGATGACGATGTTGGCCGGCTTGAGGTCTCGGTGGACGACACCCCGGGCGTGCGCGTGCGCGACGGCATCGCAGATACTGGAGATGAGCGCGAGACGTTCTCGCTGAGAGAGCCGATGGGCGTACAGATCAAGGGTTTCGCCGTCGACGAGCTCCATAGCGAAAAACGGCCGCCGATCGCCGCGAAGCACGGCGCTGCCGGACTTGTAGATGGTCGCGATCCCGGGGTGCTCGAGCATCGCGAGCGACTCGGTCTCGAACTCGAACCGCCGCTCACGCTCTGGTGTCAGTGCATCCGCCCGCAGCACCTTGAGCGCGACTCGACGCCTCGGGTTCTGCTGCTCGGCGAGGTAGACGACGCCCATGGCGCCCTGGCCGATGGTGTCGAGGATGTGGAAGTCATCGACGATGTCTTCCGGCCGGATGGCATGCTGCGACGCCGATGGTTCCTCGACAACCCTCGGCAGGGTCTCTTGTGGGATGGCGCCATCAATGGTCGCCGCGTCCTGTGTGGCGATCAGCCGGCCGACGGCCTGTTGCAACGAGGGATCATCGCTACAGGCCCGCCCGATGTACGCGGTACGTTCGGGCTCGCTGAGCAGGAGCGCACGGGTTGCGATTTCGGTCGCGAGGCTGTTCACGAGCGAGATGTACCACAAGTTCAGCGGAACGCACGCGACCGGTGAACAACTCGGCCGGGAATCGCGGCGATACCGGATTCTCGGACGGTGAAGCGACGCAGCCTTCCGCGTGCACATTGACTTCCGCGACGCGCTGCGTTCAACGCCTCGCAGTTCGTGACGGAGCGCTCCGGCCGACAGCGAGCCGCGGCGAGGACATGGCGACACCATGGCCGCCGATCGAGTGGGCCCGGGGGGACTCGAACCCCCACTCCCGTTTCCGGGAAGCGGATTTTAAGTCCGCCGCGTCTGCCAATTCCGCCACAGGCCCGTGGGGTGTAGATGGTATCAGGGCGGTTTTTCTTCGCGTCGAGTCGCACCGAACTGCCTTGTTTCGCCCTGCTACTGCGGGGCCTACTGCTGGGTGTCCGTTGACAACGGAACCGGCGTCGCGACCCGGCGCGTCATCCGTACCAGTGAGTTGGAGTAGGGCCGGCGCGACGACGGGCATCTTTGCGACGGTCTCGGCGGCCTCGTCGGGGAGCAGGTGGCCGTAGGTGTCCAGGGTGAGTGTGATGGTCGAGTGGCGCATGAGCGTCTGGATCGCCTTGGGCGACGCGCCGCCGATCGCTGCCCAGGCGCCGGTTGTGTGGCGTAGCGCGTGGAAGTCGAGCACGCGCCCATCGTGATCCATCGCGGCGAGGAAGTCGGAGCCTTCTCGGTTCACGCGCTCGGCGGCATCGGCGCCCGCGTCGCCGATCCATGCGCGGCGGGCGTCGAGCAGGTCCGTTCTGAGCATCGCCGCTGTCCGAGTGCTGTGCGGCAAGTTGAACACCGACGCGCCCGGCATGGTCGTGTTCCTGCACGGCGCAGGTGGCAGCGGAAAATCGGTAATGTGCAACCGCAACATGCGCGACGCAATCCTTGCCGGTGCAGGGATCGGTTTTGTCGTGGCGCAGGATTTGAAGGCGAACCCATCACTTGTTGAAGTTAGCCCACGCCGTGAAGAATGGGCGGCCCCTTTGTGGTTGGTCACACATGTAGATTTGCACCGCACGACAAAGGTTCAGGCGTTTCTGCGCTACTTGCAAGATCAGATTTAGACGCTCGATTGTTGATCACACCGTCG
>ERZ1740059.1961-NODE-1961-length-10264-cov-6.114311_pt1 | contig 10264 bp, 13 predicted proteins | sample MGYA00581744_ERZ1740059 | MGnify/ENA primary metagenome ERZ1740059 (study PRJEB43018, sample SAMN04849738) | marine metagenome | isolation source: floating plastic debris | place: Pacific Ocean | collected 2008-08-28 | study: EMG produced TPA metagenomics... | reverse complement strand
TCTACAAATCGCTACTCTTTAACTTGGAATAAATACCATATACAAATAGCGCAATCCAAGCTAATGAAACCCCTACAAACGGCATCACCACGTAGTCCTTTATCTCTTGAAATGCATATTTGGGAAACGGTATTTCTATCATATTGCTCATGGCCTGAAGTGGAAAATACTCACCAATGACCTCAATAGATTCCGGTAAGTGGGCAATAGATATTGCTTCCACAGGTCGATAGATCAATAAGATAAATACTGTAAGCGCTGATCGTTTCAGCAATACGGTCATGAAGAAAGAAAATACAAGAAAGCCGAATAAATCAATAAAGTACGCACCTACAAATCCTACCCCTGAAAATACGTCTCCAAAGTCGTACTCCGGTGTATAGATCAATCCGGTAAGCAAACAGGTACTAAACACCAGCAAGGAAGAAGCTATGGACATTACCAGGATCGTATAAAGCTTTGACTTTAGGAAATCCAGTCGGCTCATGCCATCAATGATATTCTGACGCACCGTTTTATAACTGAATTCATTGCTTATGGAAATCACAATGATAATAGCCATAAAGATCTTCAGGAACGTATACACATAGGTGGTGTTGTGCCAGATATCAGGAAAATGAAGCACAGGAATTTTCATAGGGTTAAAGCCGTCAAAGTCTGCCCCTAACCGATCCAGCCATTTCAAAAACTCAATAACCCCGGCTGGAATTCCAATGATCAAAAGGCCATATAGTATATTCAATACCCAAAACGCCCGATAATTGGCAAGTTTGAGTAGGTCTATTCGTAATAGTCTAAGCATGTTCTGATTCGGCTAGAAGTTCAAGGAATTGTTTTTCAAGGCTCTTTTTCTGCGTCACCAAATGTGAGGCTACCTGTCCTTGTTCAAAAAGATGTTTGTTCAAATCACCGGAGGTTTTTCCATCGACCAGTTGCACAATGAACTTGCCATCCTCACTTTTAACTTCAGTGGTACCGTCCCACTCCTTTAGTACCTTTTCTATATTGGTTTCGGCTGTCACCTCTACAGAAATAGCCCCTTTGCCAATTTCATCCACACTTCCGGTGTAGAGTAATGTCCCTTTTTTCAACACACAAAAGTGCGTACACACTTTTTGCACTTCGTCTAGCAGGTGGCTCGCCAGTATGATTGTTTTGCCGTCAGAGGCAATCTTTTTTATCAACTCGCGGATCTCCGCAATTCCTTGAGGATCCAAACCATTGGTAGGTTCATCCAGGATCATTACTTCAGGATCACAGATGAGGGCGGAGGCAATGGAAAGCCGCTGCTTCATACCTAATGAGTACGTTCTGAACTTATCATCCTTGCGCTCAAATAATTCCACGGTTTTAAGAACAGGATCTATGTTGCCTTTGGATGCTCCCTTTATCTCTGCGACGATCTCAAGGTTTTTAGTTGCCGATAGATAGGGATAGAAAATAGGCGTTTCAAGAATAGCGCCGATGCGTTTTCGCATTTCTTTCGTAGGAGGTTCTCCAAACCAGGAAAACTCTCCACCGGTTCTATTGATGACGTCCAGCAAAATGCCCAGTGTCGTGGTTTTACCACTGCCGTTTGGTCCGAGGATGCCAAACACATTGCCTCTTTGAACATCAAGCGAAAGGTCTTTCACCGCAGTGATTCTACCATAACGCTTGGTAAGGTTCTTAATACTTAAAACAGTTTCCAATAGGTGATTAATTTGTTCTTAATTGATCCAAGATATGAAACATTTCATAAAGCGAGGTTCGTCAGACCACTTTGAGTGGTCAGGTGAATACCTTTAGTAACGCAAATAGAATACCTGAGAATAGATTTTAATTGGGAGTGGTTTGCAAATCAGGTGAATGGCGGCTTGCTTAAAAAGCATCCACGTCCTGTACCGTAGAAGCCAGTTTGGCTAGCTTGTTCAGTGGAACAAAGCCCTTGATATCCAACACGGCAAGATTTTGATCATCATCCATAAGGAGTACGAGGCCCTTGGTTTCGCCCCCGCTTTCTTTTATATAGACATTGATATTCATCCCTTCCTGACGCATGGTCATAAGGTCTTCAAAATCATCATCATGGTACTCATCCACTAATTCTTTGAAATATGATTTATCAATTTCGGTCTTGTTCTTATCCACACGAACGAATTTCATGGTCTCTATATCCTTCAATAAATCCTTGAGTTCGGCTGTTTCTTCTATTTCCACCACTTCATAAAGCATCTTAAGTGTGCTCTTGTAAAAAAACAACACCTGCGCATCTTCATGCTCTTCATGGAATTTTTGAGTGGTTCTACTCTGCCCATACGTGAGTGCAGGTAGTAGAAGAAAACTAATGATAATTGATCGTTTCATGATAATTCAAATTACTAAAAACAAATAAAATGAAAAAGTCCCCGGACTTGATATGGGGCCTCGAACTTCATAAGAAGGAGATCTTTCAAATTTCGGAATCCCGGGTCAAGCACTGGAATGAGTCTTAATGCCAATTTTTGCTATTCCTTGCGAGATAGGCAATGTCTTTCATATCCAATGTACCATTGACATTCATAACTACGGCATTATCTTCTTCACGGATTAGGATCACCATATTCTTTATTTCATTACTACCCCCTTGGGTCATCACGGAGACTCGATCTCTGCCGTCCCTCATATTCATAAGTTCCTCATACTTTTCAGACTTTAGCTTGTCTTTCAGTCCGTCAAATTCAGTAGGTTTCAAGCCAGAATCAAACAACGGTACAGAAACAATATCCATAGATTCAATGCCTTTACCTATGCGGGCAATAACCTGTGCATCTTCATCTTCCGTATCATAAGAAGCAATAGTGGACATCAGTTTGAAGAGACTTCCATTGAGGCGCACCACCTTGGCATCGCGATCGTCTTCGTACTTATCACGAAATTCTTTCACTGTTTTACTCTGACCAAGAGCAAAACCAAAACCGATTAATAAAGCGAATACTGTTGTTACTGATTTTTTCATCACTATTTATTTTGATTGTTGTTGTCTTAATTAATTACCCTTAATGTTTTCTAACCCTTCCAGTCCATCTATATCCATGGCTTTTGAAATCCTGGCCACTTGCTTCAGATCAATTTCTCCGAAGAGTGTCAGGACAAAGAATTCTCTGTTTCCGCCCATAATCATAACCAACTCGTCCACTTTACCATCTTTTTCCTTGATCATGAACTTCATGTCCTTATCCTCATCACGCACCGACATTAATTCATCAAATTCTTTCTTTGGAAGAAGTCCCAATGCTTCCCGGTAAAGATCCTTGCCGTTATCAACGTCATCCTTGGCCAATATCTTCAGTCCTTTCAACTTACTAATGGCATCCATCACCTCCTGGTCTTCTTCATCCTCTAATTCAAGATCCGTAAATAATCCAAACATTCTGGCTGTGATATTCACATTGCTAAAGCTCTCATCATCAGCATACTTATTGAAAAAACGGCTAATCGCATCGTCTTGTGCCTGGGCGGCAAAGCTCAGCGTGAGTACCATTATTATTATTAATATCTTCTTCATTTTTCTCCTATTTATAATTCGTTATCGTCTTTTTTGATTTTTTCCTGAGCTGTATTAAACACTGCCACTTTTTTGGCCTCTTTGCGTCCTTTGTTAAAGTTTTTTGAGATCATCTGAAGCGCCTTCTTAGTCTCCTCAAAAGCCTCTTCAGGTGTTTCAAAGGTCCCCAGGTCAGCCGTTGTTTTCTTATAATCATCACGGATGAAGTAGGTAGCTGTTACCAGTATCAACCCTACTGCGGCCACCCTGGCAATATCATAAAAAAGCTTTCTTACTTTAACGTGCTTCCGGATGGAAGGCTTCTTTTCAATTTGCGCTATTACGCGCTCATCAAACATAGTATCCAGCTTTTTCTCATCCCTTTCATGCTTATAATATTGGAAAAGCGGTATTAGTGATTTCCATTTGTCCGGCGCCTCATCGCTTAGAAAGAAAAGTTGGAGCTCTCTTTCCTCCTCGACTGAAGTTTCACATTCCCAATACTTTGCCAACAGTCTTTCTATTCTATCCAAGTCCATACGCATTGATATTTAATAGATTCTCTCGAACTGCTTTCCTTGCTCTGAAAAGATTGACCTTAACCTGGTTCATATCAATTTCCATGATATCGCCAATCTCTTTGTAGCTAAACCCTTCCACATCCCGCAACTGAATCACTTGCTTCTGTTTGTCGGGCAAAGATGAAATTAGGTTTCCGATATTTTCCATGATGTCTTTCATTTCAGTTGATCGATATGGCGTTACTTTTTCTCCCTGCGAGATCTCGAAATCTTCTTCCATGCCACTGGTTTTACTTGCATGTTTTGACTTCAATTTGTCCAGACTAAGGTTCCGTGTTACACGCATGCACCAGGCTTCCATATTTTCAACCTCGTCCATTTCATTGCGCTTGTCCCACACTTTTATAAGCACTTCCTGCACAATATCCTGCGCTTCGGGCTCACTCTTTACCAGCTTCAGCGCAAATCGATACAACTTCTCCTTAACTGGTAAAACTTTGGTTTTAAAAGCTTCTAAGCTCATATTCATAGCCAAGACGACCGACTTATTTGTTTGTTACAAGGTGGTGAAAAATTTTAACACAGTGGATATCCGGAATCTCGAAATTCTTAGCGAAATGTAAATAATTTAACAGGTGTTCCGATCTTTACAAGACTGTGTTTGATGCCAAAGGCGCAGGGTTGTTCATTTTTTATCAATAAAAAAATGAAAAGAATCTATCCAAAATAATCACTATCAACCAACAGTCCCACCCACACCCAGTATTTTCATAGGCACTCGCAGCTTTATAACAGCCTGCCTGATGCAACATAATAATTTTTCATATACTTTCGTCACATTGAATTTTTATCTTGAAAAATTTATTATACGTCAAGCTATCAAAAAGAAAGATACCGCTAGTTTACATTGGTATTCTAGTCTTTACTTGCATTTTGTACCGCAACATTTTTATAACATATGCTTACACAGATGTCTATGAGTTTGTTTTAAACGCTTCAAATTCGAATTTTATTGATGTCTTTATTCAGCAGGGTCGTATTCTATATGGATTTTTTAACAAAATTCTATTTACTAATTTTAATAGTATTGAATATATTAAATTTATTAGACTAATATCACTATTAGGTGGGATTTTATATTTGTTTTGTCTTACAAAAGTATTACTTAAAAACAATTTTCCATTCATCTTTTCACTCCTTGTAGTTTTATTATTCGCGACTACGCCATCTTTTAACATTATAATATTATGGTCAGCGACCTATCAAGTGAGTTGGGGGATGTTGCTTTCTTTGTTAGCTGGTTATATTGCACTTGAGCATAGGCATAGTATAGCTTATTTTTTGTTAAGTATAGTTCTAGGTCTGGTTGCATTAAATCTTTATCAACCATCATATACAATGTTCATAATACCCTCTTTTTTATTTTGGATAAAGGAAGGCGAAATTAATGGTTTCCTCCGACCACTCGCTATACATGCTACTACCTACATATTTTACTTCATACTGTATAAATTTTATCTATCTGTTTTTGACCTTCTCCCTGTTGGAAGAGGCGGAATAGAATATAATTTGTTTTATGGTTTTTTATGGTTTATTAAGGGTCCTTTTGAACAAGCCTTAAGTTATAATTTCATTTTTGCCCCCAAATTTTGGTTGAACCTGACACGTATTGTTCTTTTATTGATAATAACAATGGCGAGTTTTAAAATTGTTAAAGACAACTTTGGAAAAACAATTAAGACCAATCTCTTTAGATTTTTAATAACTGGTGTGTTTTTTGTCTTATCTATGTTGCCTAATATATTATCAGCTGATAAATGGGTATCATATCGCACGATGAATACTTTATGTCTATTAATCGTGATTCAGTTAACAATAATTTTAAGTAATAAACCTTTTAATTCAAACAAATACTATTTACCAATATTCACCTTTTTTTTTCTATCAGTTTCATTTTTAACTGCCAATTTTAATATCAATAATGGCTTCATAAGCATACAGGAAAAAGAAATGAGAAGCGTGGCCTCTGCCTTATCAGCGCATGTAGGTGATATACAAAAAAACATATTTTACATACAGCCTGATATCAAAATACTTGTTAAAAACGATATAATTGAAAGAGTTGTGACAGATGAGTTTGGAAGGCTATCATCCTCTTCAGATTGGGTACCTAAATCTATGATAAAGTTGCTTCTTCCTGAAAATTCAGGAAGAATAAGGCCTTATGTAGACCAAATTCAAGAAAAGAATTATGCGTTAATCGATATTGGAAAAGAATATTTAAGGGTGATCGATAATGATTAATACTGTTATAGTTATTCCTTCGTACAATGAGGAAAAAAGATTACCGATTCGAGAATTTGATGAATTTATTTTGAATGATAGATCCGTAAAATTCTTAATTGTAAATGATGGCAGTACTGATAATACGTTAAACATTCTAAAAAAATTAAAAAATCATCATCCAGATCAAATTAATATTCAACATTTAAAGAAAAATTTAGGAAAAGCCGATGCTATAAGAAACGGTATGCTAGAGTTGGAATCGAAGAGAGAATTCAAGTATGTTGGATACATGGATGCGGATTTAGCAACTCCACTTAACCAAATAAATAAATTACGTGATGTACTTGACAGATCAGAAAATATATCATTTGTGTTTGGTTCTAGGATTGCGAAGCTAGGTTCAAATATTAAAAGAAATACGTACAGACATTATCTTGGTAGAATTGTAGCTACTTTAATTAGCATGGAATTGAAGCTTGCGATATATGATACACAATGCGGTTTAAAATTATTCAGGAGAGAAATATTAAATACTCTATTTATGGAAAGTTTTAAAAGTAAATGGTTATTTGATGTAGAACTTTTTCATAGATTAATGCGATTGAATTCAAATATTTCATTGATTGCCAGAGAAATACCATTAGATACTTGGGTCGAAAAAGGCAATTCCAAAATTACTTTTACTGATGTATTAAAAATTCCTGTAGAACTTTACAGAATCCATAAAAATTATGAAAAATTCTAGGCCAGAGTAAAAAAAATAAGACAGGATAAATTAGAGAAAATCAGCTTTATCTATAACTATTAATTAAAGCCAAGCAAGTTTACAGAATCACAAATTGTCATTCCTGATGAGGCATAGCCGAAGTCAGGAACCTTCTCTTCGTTGAAGGGGTCCCACCTACTCAGGGATAGCGCTCTTTATATATGAGTTTTTTAGTTTCAAACCTCCATCAACTTCCCATCTACAACCACCACTACCCTGTCCCCTTTTCTAGGAGTAATTTTATATGTACCTGTTAGTTCACCAAAGGCAGGCAGTAATGCTTGTTTCTTACCAAAGTAAAAACAAGGCAGTCGCAAAGCTTGTCTGCCCCTGCCCCGCAATAGTACCCCCGGATGAATATGACCTGCAATGTTATATTGATCTTCCAGGCGCTCCTCTAACGGTTCGTGTGATAAGCGTATTCCATGCTCTTCAATCGATTCAGGATGAACAAGTAGCCCATGTTTATCATATTGGCGCTTTCCAAGAATATCATGATTGCCTATCACCAGCTCAAAACTGATAGCGGGAAAATACTTCAACACCTGGCCAAATACCTCCCACTCCGGATTGTAATGACTATGAAAAAGATCGCCCATGAATATCACACGCTTCGGTTTTACATGCTGCAGCAAGTTGATCAGTCGATCTATATTCTTATCATTAGGTTTACTGGGCACAGGAATACCGCTCTTTCTAAAATGGTTCGCTTTGCCCAGGTGGAGATCAGCGATGAGCAGGGCATCAGCTTCCTTCCAAAAAAGGGCTTTTTCCTCAAGAAGTGTAAAGCGGTTGTTATGTATTTCTAATTCCAAATTAAAAGCTAACGTTAGTTAGTAAAATCACGCTCTAAGAGCAAAAAATGAAGTTTTTCGTTTTATTTCTAGTGGTATAGCATACTTTTACCGGCTCGTTTTAAAGCGAACTGTTATGATCATTCCAAAGAAGCCAAAATTAACTAAAGAGCAGCTAAAAGAAGTTACCGAGATAGCTGAAGAATATAGCTGCCGGATAAAGCCTATCGAAGGGCACCATAGAACGATCTATGCCCTACTTGGTGAGGAGCGGGAACCTATAATGATTAACAGGATCATGGGATTGGATTACATTGACAGATTCGATGCCATTGATTCTCCTTACAAGCTTATGGACGTACATTCCGAGCTTGCGAACCATAAAATTGTGATTGGAGGTCATATTATTGGTGAATCTCCTTTTATCATAGCGGGACAGTGTACCATAGACCCTAACAATCCAAACTACTTTATAGAGACCGCCCATGCGGTAAAGGAAGCGGGCGCTAAAGCCATACGTGGGGGTGTCTGGAAGCCTCGGACCATGCCCTACGCCTTTCAGGGTGACGACCGATCCATAAAAACACTCATTGAAGCAAGAGAGCAAACCGGGCTACCGGTAGATACCGAGGTAATGGACGAGCATCAACTGGATATTGCTTTAGAAGCCCAAGTGGATATATTGCAAATTGGTACGCGCAATGCCTTAAATTATTCTTTGTTGAAAAAAATTGGGGAGAAAACGGCCGATACCAATATGGCGGTTTTGCTTAAGCGTACCCGCGCTATGGGACCGGTCAATGAATTGATTGCCGCGGCAGAATACATTGTGGCGGGGGGTAATCCCAATGTGATGCTTTGCCCCAGGGGCACCATTCCTCAAATGGAAGGGTACCGAAACAATCCTGACGAAAGTATTACACCTTTGTTAAAAGAAAAAACCTGGGCTCCTGTGGTGGTAGATCCTTCACACTCTGTAGGCAGAGCCCAGTATGTGCCAGGTGCAGCTTTAGCTGCCATGGCGTATGGTGCTGATGGCTTGATCATAGAAACGCATATCGATCCTAAGCATGGCATTGGCGACGACCCCAAACAGGCTTTAACCCCTGAAAATCTGACCAAACTGATCAAGGACGCCCATACCATTTGGAATATCAGCCGAGGGAAAGAGGTATTGGTTTAGTCCATTTGAATAACTATAAAGAAATCGAGAATAAACTAATCGATCTTCTGGGCTCGAGGATTCTTCTTTATTTCAAATTCAATGGTAAGATCGATCTTGTAGAGAATGATCTGACAAACGAAACTTCTACTTTATTAGCTTCTTTCCTAGATCGCAAATTAGAAATTCATGATCCGGAATATGGAAAGTACTTTACGGCCGATGACGTAATGCCCAGTATGGTTGTTGCTAATCATAATAGAATTAGTTTTTGGGGATATACTTATTGGCTTAGTACACCGAACGATTATCCTATAAATCGTTCAGGCAAAGATCCGTTTTACTGTGAATTCAGCATGGAAAACGATCAACTCACCATACCGATCATCTGTAGTGGTGACAATGACTTGATCAATATTGACAAAACCTGGTGGTTTGATATTGAAATGAACTGGATCTACAAGATACTGACAAAGCCTAGCCAACTGAAAATTCCTTGATAGCAAAGAGTCTTCCGTTTCACTTCGGGATGACTTCATCAGTCATGTGGTAACGAAGTAGAGATATCTTTTATCCCTTGACGAAATAAAAACACGTCATTCCTGATGCAGCGCAGCGGAAGTCAGGAATCTCAACCATCCCCGTGCTTTACATGGGGTCTCGATGTACTTAGTCTGCGTTTCTTTATTTCGGGACCCGGGTCAAGCCCAGGAACTGGTTTTGGCCCGGAAAGGCGTGCTCCGTTCCACTGCGGATGGCTCCATTTAAACCATGTGGTAACACAGTGGAGACATCTTTGACATACAGTAAGCCTACCTCTTAGTTACTTCAGGATGCGGCGGCCAATCGGTTATTTGCTCGTTCAAAAAAAGTCCAACTTGGATTTTCCTGACTAATCAATTCCTCTTTCTTTACCCTACTCCAATCCTTGATTTCCTTTTCTCTTTCTATAGCACCAACAGCTGTATCATGAGCTTTATAATAAATCAGCTGATAGCAATGGTAACGCCCAGCGAACGTATTTGGCTTTCCTCGATTCAGATAGTGTTCAATGATTCTAGATTCTAAATCATTTGTCATGCCTGTGTACAACGGTTTTCTTTGGGTTAGTGACGACATAAACAAAGAATGATCTCACGATGATGAAGATAGCCGTTGACTTGCATGTTGGCAAAGATTCCTCCGTTTCACTACGGAATGACTTCACTTAATTAATTCGACACGACTTTT
>ERZ1740059.1960-NODE-1960-length-10264-cov-11.409247_pt1 | contig 10264 bp, 1 predicted proteins | sample MGYA00581744_ERZ1740059 | MGnify/ENA primary metagenome ERZ1740059 (study PRJEB43018, sample SAMN04849738) | marine metagenome | isolation source: floating plastic debris | place: Pacific Ocean | collected 2008-08-28 | study: EMG produced TPA metagenomics... | reverse complement strand
ATTTTGGCTACAAACACAAAGGTTCACATGGATATTCAAATCTGGAAATATTTGCTATCATTGGAAAAGCACCACTCCCACAGGAACACAAGGAGGACACTACAGCTCTGAGCCTCTCACTCGCCTTTAATAAAATTGGCGGAGAACACAGGCTCGGCTCAGATGAGATCCATATCTCTAAAAGCCATGATCATGACAGTGTCCTCGGCCGAGATGGCCAGCAATATATATTCAGGACAACATCCTATGGACCATTCCTGGCCATGAAATACAAAAGTCCACAACTTATACGAATAGATCCAATGGACTCAGAAAAACCAGTGAGGACAATAACAGGCAGACAGGGTATTGTCAGATTTGTGACATTTCACAATAAAAATAAGCATGCTGATGCGAGAATAGCATTATGGGACTGTGATCATCTATACGAAACTCGAGAGCTCAACAAGATGCATCATCTTATATCTGTGGAATTCTGGGAGTTACCAGGTATATAAATATAAGATCATTACGTATTCCTCATTACTTATGCAGACAAGGCTTCCCCTTGACTAACTACTGCATATTTATGGCCAATAATTCATTCCTGTCATAATTCCATTACTGTAACCATACATCAAAAGATAGTTACAGCGCATACAAGAAGATACTTGTATGGAAAACCACAACCAATTGCACAGTTCAGAAATATTGAGTGTCACAATAGAGGGAAAAACTCTCGAAGTCATTCTCCATGGTAAACTTTTCTGGCACTCCTGCACCACCCTATAACAATGTGTCACTTAAAATTTATTGACACGCTATAATACAGTAAAAACGGAATGGAAGCTAAAATAAGTTTTGACCTGTAATCCATGATAGACATTCCTGGTGACAGGGTATATTCTTGGTGGGCTCTTTGCATCATTACTTCCTCAAGTGATCCAAATTACATCCTTGACTAATTCACAGCATCTACTGCTCTACTCCCATATAAGTCTTTTAATCTCACGCGATAATTATTATCATAAATTTCTGCCTACCTACGGCAGCATTTAAAGTTCAAATTGTGACAGGTTTGTTGTTGATGTAGCCAACCAACCGACCACACAAAGGAGCGCTCTTATCTCCTTCATGTAAACTAGGGATGGTTTGTACGAGGGAGATAGGAATGTGTGACTTTGGGCGATGTACGCAGTAATATTGTTTGTCAAGGGGCCCATCATTATTACACTAACACATTGCAGTGAGATAAGACTATTACAGTAGCAGTTACTTATCTACTTTATTAGAGGGAAGAAAAGATAGCACATGTAATCCTAAAATTGCAACACATAGCCTGGGGCTTCTCCGATACTTGACACGGCGTGTCTCCACTGTTGTTTCCATCGGTCGGATTACAGTTTTTCAATGCTGGCTGGTTAGGTCGAAGGGCTAATTAAATATGACAAGGGAAAGGACAGATGTAAAAAATCATCACATCAATATGTATCGGAAAAGAGCTTGGTTTCCAGAAGGGATCAAAGTCACAAAAATCTGCTTGTGAAAGTGAAATGTTCCATTAACATGCCAATGTTGGCGGACATCCAGAACTTCCAGTCATAGAAACGATCACTGATGTTTTACTTCAACTATTGTTTCTCAAAATGTAACAGAGTAAATTCCATATCAAAATATCTTTATCTCTAGTATTTGTATGAAACTTAAGTTTGAACAACAAGACTTTGTGCTCAGCTAAGAACTCAATGATGCTTAAAACTCTTCAAATTCAAAGTTGCAAATAGGTATTTGCCACTTGGAACATGATACTCATGGAGAAGTTTTAGTCAGGGGCTGCGCACCAATATTTTGATTTCTGACAAGAGTTTAGTGAAATGAAGCATTCCAGATTGGATGCAGATGGCACATTCTAAGACAAATGTTATTTTTTGAGTCGACAAAGAACTAGTCTATAAGGCCTATTAGGCTCCTTTTGTATCACATAATTCAAGCATAAACATTTTATGTCATGACATTTAGAGTCTTTTTATGATCACGCTTTGAAAAAGAATCGTCCTTTCATGAAAAGTAAACAAACATAAATCACAGGTCACTAAAATCATAATTGTGCAAATACCAGTCTTTTTGTACCAGCTCTGATTCCATTAGCAGTGGAAATTCAGATCACCGATTCAAAAGCTGTATAAAAATTATCTTCGGTTTGAAGTATTTGAAGACAAAACTTTTTGTTAGTGATAACAAGTGTAAAAGCTGGAACACCTGACAATTAGCAAAAACACAGCAGAAATTGCTCGTTCATACAAGTGCAGCTCAGTGGGTATCTTGTGTGCTCATCCACTCAACATCCCTACTCTTATCCCTCATAGGCTCGATCAGAGAAGAGCCTCATCATTCCTAAACATTGTGTACTTATCCTATTGTGATAAGGTGTTAGTCAAACCAGATTTGTTCATTGATGAGGTTTGGTCGTAAGCACGTTTGGCTTTTATCCTTGACCATAACACCCATCTATAAGGATGTGTCATAATCTTGAATTTAAAATGCCTCTCTATTATTCTCCAATTTGTAATGTGCCTAAATACGGAATTAATCACTAAAATATTCCTTTATACCAGAGTTATATCCTGTGTCCTTGTTGACATTGCTGTTGATACCTTTGTTCTTTATCTCTGTTGCAGATTCACATTGTCCAAAAAAAGTGAAGTGAGGTGATTTCAGTTTGAAACATAATGTGATCATCTTCAAGTTGCAAGTCGTCCACAATCAACAAGTTATACACTAGATGCCAAAGATATTGCCATTACATGTTCATTATAAAAGTTGTGTACAGCTAACAACTTGCGTCAACAGGCTCAATTGTACACCCATCAGACATGTAATACTGTAATGATTATGTCTAGTTGGTACTTGAGAAATATTCAGAGGTGTAGTATTGCAATCAGCAAATACTCCACTGGTTTCTTATGAAGTTTATTAAAAGTGGGTGGCTTTCCACTACTTTTTACTCTAGCAGATGATTACACTGCTCGAAACACTCAACTACACCTAGAACTGCTGGCTTTTGATAAATTGCCTTTCAAATGTTCAGACACATTTGACAAGAGCTCCTCTTATTATAAAATAAAACATTTTTATTTCCATAAAGTCAACCACAATTTTTATTTTTCTATCAATGGGCTGTTCAATTTCAACCAATCCATCACCATGTCGAGATTCCGCAGTTTATAATGCATAAGTTTTGTACATTTTTCTTGCCCAGCTATAATTGGATTGGTCGGCAAAACTGCAATACCTAAATAGAACAGGTAGTCGAACTTTGATGTTGATGTTAGTTTTGACAGTTATACTCTATAATCTATTGTATGATATGGGATGCAACACCAGATAGCAGGGGGTATTATGTCAGAAGCATTAATCCCGATGAGAGAGGTTCACTGACCTACGTGTCATATGTATATGATGATATTTTAATCGTTATCTACGCTATATTGTCAAACTGGTAATCCCGAGCTTCCAATTCATGATGAACACAATATACCGACAAATCCAATCAACATTTATGAGTTTAAATGTTTACCGAACCCAATATAATTACAGATTTTTCGTTCACACAAATCATCTTCCATATTCTTTTATTATTTTCTTTTAAATTATTGTTGTCGTTGATGTCGTCGAATTTTCTAATAAATCATGCATTTAATAATTGACACTGACTGCCTGTCTATACAAGATGATTCTGCTACATTTTTATCTTGTTCCGCTGAATTGATCTGTTATATAAATTAGATTACATTTTAATCAAAGCATGAAAGAAGGCATAAAACTCCAGGCTAGCCATTAAAAAGGTGAGCAGACGAAAAACCTGAGCAGCCGTTCATATCTCAACTCTGATTGGCTGATTTTTTATTAGAAAAGTGGACATTGCATCATGATTGGCCATCAGAAGCAGGTGGTTTTGTTCCCGTAAGCGCTTACCAAATCTGAACTTTGAAGTACCAAAGCATGATAACATTAGCATTCGTTTACCACAATAACTGTTCAACTCCATGACTTGTTGGGGTAAATAAAGAACAGCAAGAAGTAAAATACATCTGCTCAACTTTTTTGATCTGTAAGCGAAGGCTGGATACATAAAAATCGTCTGATTATTAATTATTCTACATAAAACTTGTGACAAGCCACCAGCTAAGTGTACTTGAGCACACCCTAAACAAAAGAGCCATCAGAACAGTAGCCTCAACCAACCACAATAAGAGAATCAAACTGTCATAAACAGGCACTCGACAGAATTCTAGAGGGTCTCCTGATCAACCATTTGTCGCCTCGATGTTGACATCTAATAGACCATTAACTCTGCTAATTCAGACTTACTAATTAATTGTAGTAAGGTGGCCAAGACATCCTTAGAAATACCTAAGCATAAACAGGAGGTAAAAGGCACTAAAATGCCAAGTGAAGGGTACCACTGTGCAAACATTTTGTGCACCGATGAATTTCTTTTGGTAGTGCGTAGTGTTAGCATAAGATTTATCTCGCTCTTACAAGCGATTAACCACTCTTCATTTATTAATAAATATTTCTAGTATATTGGCAATAATTTGTTTGCACAGTACCCTTTTGAGCAGTTTTTCTCATCCATAATTGCGCTCCTTGCAAAGTGCATACAAGAGTTTTATCTGAGATTTCTCGTATCCAACTGAGAAAGTTAGACAAGTTTTCCGCCAAAGAGCTTGACGTAATTGTAATTCACAATAATCTAGGTATGGGGTAATCTAACCGTTCCATCTAAGAATTTGGACTGAATTATATGTTTCGCTCTGTGTTCTAATAAATCCTTGCATAATAGTACAGAGCACATGATTATGCTCACTGTTATGATTCTACAATAAGTCAAAAAATTTCCCAGTGATGCAGCTATAGCTGAACACTTTAATAACTACCTGAGCTGATTCTTATAAGGTAGATAATTATGCCCCATGTTCCGTTATGACTATGCAGGCAGGCTGTGCGAGTTATTCATTACATACAAACTGCAGATTTCCTACAGAGGCCAGTTTGCCAGAGGCTCCACGTGGTATTCTACTTCACACGATCCCGATAAGGTAAAATCGTAACCTTAATCTAACAGAATGCCTTCATACAGGGGAATAAACTTACAGAGTTAGTCAATGCAGCCGTAACATGTCATGCCAGTCTGACTGGTTTCTTAGATCATATATTGCAACTGTTCAGACAGCTATAAGTGATCCCAATTAATTCATTAGCAGTTTGGCTAGGTTAACTTGATGCCACTTTTTATGTCTAATTTATGACACCATCCTAATAGGGACCACTCACCAGAAATAGACCAAAGTGCAATCTGGTGTTGGACTTGACAGTAATAAAGATAGCATGACCTGGGGATGTACTGACGACAGTTTGAAGATGGGAAATGTTATGCAGTCTTTCATGAAGAGAATGGTGTTACAAACTAACTCACTGACATTACATACGTAAAGTAGATAATAAGTATATGTTCAACATCTGGTTACCTCTTGCCTTGCCTGCCGCTACCATATATTTAAAAAAACAAAGACTATCCAGGAAAATACCAAAGAGAACCGCTACTTCTGAAGCCTTGGTTGAACTCATCATAATATGTTATTTTTCTACAGTTCTGGCACTATTGAAAATGTTCAGTAACTCTTTTTTTGTAACTTGATCTCTTATAAGCAGATAGTTAACACAATACTCTACTTTTCTTCACCTCATAAGTTGGCCCTGAGTCAATGCAATTCTGTATTACTCTGGCATGTCAAATGCTCATAATATTGATTAACTGTAGTTTTTGCTTTGTTTTATTTTTCTATTTCTCTAGTGCTTTTTTTGTATTCAACCCACTCTTGGCCACCGTCTATCAAATCATAGAGTGTTATTTAAATTGATTTGTTCCTTCCTTACCACTTTTAAACATTTTCTAGATCATTTTAAAATTAGCACATAATTTAAATTCCAAGTTTGACTGGGCGCTTCCACCAATAATTAAACCCTCTTCACATGATGTTGTCACACATAGATATTTCCACATGATGCCATCTAGGGTGTCAAAAATCTGCATAAATATCAGCGCCCTGTCAACTTTTGGAAAATCTTTGAAAAAAAGAGTAATATTGACTCACCCATACGAAGCAGAGTAGTTACCCACAGCTCCAAACTTCAGCTCACATTGGTACAGTGGTCTGTAAAAAAAAATTTCAGAGGTTGGCCCCTGCTATATATAACCAGCATGAAAGGTAATTGATCGGGGAGCAACAATCCCAATGAATGGGCTTCTGTATCTGATAAAAGGCCCACTGCAAAGTTATAAGAAAATTTGACGTTCTACAGTGAGTACATATTATGAGTACGCATGTGAGTATGAGTATACTTACGCACAATAACAAATATCGATTTTCATATACATGTATTTAGACAAATATTCTACATTCTACTATTTTTTGACGAGTTTCTAAATCCCGAACTGAATCGTTATCTATATTTGAGAAGCTCGTAATTTTGTGAAACCCAGATATTTTTGTTGTATATTTCTTTTTCCTACATACTGATTGTCTTCATGCAGTGCCAGCCTGCAGACTATTAGTTTAGGTTCAGAGTTGTCCTCTATCGCTTCTCCCATGTACACACTATACACAGTAGACTGGTTCCCTTCTTCTGAATTGGATGCAAATCTGTAAAATAATTCTTATGTTTATCATATTCATAGGGAAAGTAAACTACTGGTTACTATGCGTTTCTTTTATAGAATGGGATAGATGTTAAGTTGTCATGTAATTGTTGTTACTAAAAACCAAACTGAAATTCCACATTATCCTAAATATGGGGCAAACTAATTGTTATAGATGTATCTGACTTGATGACAAAAGATTATTGATAGCACAGTTCCGCATTATAACCAAGCTTTTCACTTTGCGACTTGTCCAGAAATTTCAACATTTCTATAATTAGATGTTGGAAATCTTCTTAATTATCAGACCCACAATTAACTCACATAAACTTCCCATTTCCTTTAATTAAAAATTGGACACCCCATCGAACTCTCTTGAGCCGAGCCCACCACATGATTGTAAGAGCAACAGATGCAATGCTATAAGGGTTACAAACATGACAGAGTGTTCCAAATTAAAATTGGGAGCATCCACGTATTTACCCAAAAAGTTTCCATGAGCAGGATACATTAGATATAATGCAGCGTTTTCAGGTCACATCGTGTTTACAAACAAACCAATGCCAAACTTCACATTGATACAAGTCACAGTTTATTTTAGTTTCTTGCGGTTTTATGCAAAAAATATTGGATATTGAGTAACACTTAAGAAATTCTTTCTTTCTATTGTTCCTCAAGCAGTTACTAGAACTTACTGGCGTAGTTTTAGTAGCTTGCAACGCTTGGCAAGCATCCGTTGAGATCCCACAGTCAGGGATTTAGTGATGAAAGTCTAAAAAATATGTATAATCAGAGCTTGAATGCGTTACATCATAAATTATCGTTTTTTCCCAAACTGGAACACAACTTTCCGGGAGGTTTTAACCGATAAGGGGACCAAGCACCAATATTTGGTTCATTTGCAGATTTGTTCAGCAGACACTTCATATTAGTTACATGTGTAAAGAAATGGAGATGCGATTGCAATTTACATAACAAAGATAAGCAGGAAGTGCTGACTGAATTAAGGCGTATACATATGTGTAAGACAATCAGGTAGTCTGTGAATACTTACTGAAGGGTTAGTAAGAGCGTCACTGACTCTTGCCACTAGAAGCTTATATAATTGTACCAGTGATTTATCTGGCTCTGATTTGTAGATGTATTTACTACCTGAAAAATAAGATAAAATAATAGAGACGTGTCGACAACCTATATATCGATGATAATATACATGTATATCTACGAATTCTATGATAAATTATCATTACGAGTTATACAATGTACATGTGTGTAACCTATTTACGCAATAGGAGAACTACATGTAACAGCAAAAATTTCTAATATGGGATGCCAATGGCCTGCACCCCAATCTGGGTTTTCCAGGCACCTCAACACCTTACAGCTACGCAGAATCTTATGCACACATGTGAATATGGAAATGGGAGTTCCCAAGTATAATCAGAATACAATGCTCATTCAACTATCACAAAAAATACCCAATTCTACGAGTTAAATGTTCTGTACAAAATCAGGCCAGGGTTCATGCAGCTTGAAGAATCAAGGCAAATTCTAATTTACTGACCACTTCGCCTGGTGCTTGATAGCAAAAAAGTGTCTTTGGCACCCAACATTGTAGCTGTGAAGTGGAAAGGTCTGTCAAAAATCATGACAGATCTGGCATTGACAACTTATCCGATGACTTTCATTTAAATTTCACTGACGCATTGTCATTTCATTTTAGGTCATCAATCACTTTCCACATGATGAATGGGCACTCATGGCAAATTTTTAATATGTCAGTAAATTAGGGTGATGTACATTGTAGAAACCGATATGATGTGGTTATACAAATCTTCTAATTAAACAATTATTGAAAAGCTGATGCCTCCTGAGTCCCAAGTAAACGGTTGTGTGGTACTATGGTCAATTTGTGTTGTTTTCACGAACATCCACCATCGCTATGAGTAAAATTTCAAATCCTAGTCTAAGAGATTTGAGGCCAAGTCATTTCACAATCAATTAATTTAAACTTTAAAACCACTTGTGTTTTATTACTCACTGTAGCAAAGCATTATCACTGAAAAAGTGGGCTAAATTTTGTGCATATGCCAAATGGAGTACAAAAGTATTAACAGTTTGCACCTGAAAGGATGGGAGATTTTTCAAGTGTCGACCACAGATTTCTCTGGGATACTTTAGCCGGGTGTCGCAGGTTACAGTTCTTCAGGTACTGTCCCACCTTCTCCAACTTTATATGAGACCCATGTTCCTATAAAGAATCAGGAAAAGTGGGTAATGTAAGATGATAGAACAGTCCCAAGTGGGTTACATTCAACAGTCCAGCACGAAACAAAAAGCGACTCTTGAGCAGCGCCAAAGCTCTCATTTCATCCGAGGAGACTAACAGCCAAATGGTATATATTTTCCCATGCTTGCACAGTTTGAAGTATCAGTGACATAAACTAGACCCTAGTTATCAGAGTGCCACCGAAACAAGATAGCGGTATATAGGTAGCAATAAGCACTAATAAGTTACATCAATGGAGATGCATTACATCACATTGATACATCACCAGTAATTGATAAATGATAGCATAACTTCTGACAACTTTCCCACTGTAAGATAAACATGTTCACACGCACATCAAAGTTACAGAGGAATTCAGCTACCTTAAGTTGGCGAAAGTCATGACCTGTATTTAATGCATCAACAATGATAAATAGAACATTAATGTTGTAGCAATAACATCACAAATTATCTCGATGGGACAAATATCACTTTTTCTATAATTAGAGCAACCGCTAATCCTGGATAGCTTTGTACTTTCCATGAGAGCATAATTCTTAGAATTATCTGAGAAAATGCATGAGGAAACCTTATTTCCGTGCAATTAATATGTTTCAATAACACAAACAAATTTACATCTGTTGCATTTACGACTGAGTTCTAACATTGAGTTCAGTGGTAGATAACAATAGTGGATACTAATCTGAGTACTCAAACTTTGCTGGCCCATTGGAGCCAAGAGAAGACAAGCCTGCTGAGAATTTTGCCATTTTCTGAAAAGTTGTCTACTCTTGTTCAACCATAGACTTAATAATAATAAATTTTATTATTATTAAGTCTATGTGTTCAACTCATTTTAAAAAGGACAGTTTAGGGAACCAATTTTTTTCAACTTCCTCGCGTGCCACCCTACAGTTGACTATCTTTGTAAGAGCATAGTAGTAAGTGAGATATGATCACTTGAAAGTTGACAAGAATGTGGAGACCACTCTACTTAACCCTGGAATTTTGTGTGGATTGTGTATTTATACCTTCTTTTCATGCTGTAAAATAAAAACTCTGATGAAGTTGAGCCTAACATTGAAATACCAGTAATGTTTTGTGTCATACCTCTAACCCATCAAAGTTATCACGTAAGAAGTCAGCAACAGCGTGATAATCCGGAGGAGATTTCTCTAACTCTGCTGGAACAGCCTGATCTGACAGTCTTAATATCACTAAAATTATAACACAGAGACAGAATGCTTTATATAATAGAACCAAAAACACCTACAATATAAATTAACTGTTAATTTACCACAGTATTTAGTAGC